>OIYG01002113.1_pt1 | contig 13407 bp, 11 predicted proteins | sample 1587861 | NCBI WGS metagenome assembly OIYG01 (sample SAMN03283272) | human gut metagenome | biome: human-associated habitat; material: feces | host: Homo sapiens | place: Peru | collected 2012 | reverse complement strand
AAATTCAGTAATCTGAATTAAGACCCACGTAATAAATGCTAATAGTAATGTAACGCTAAGATTTGCAGTTGGAGATGATAAACCAAATAATGAACATGTATTACTGATAAATATATATACCCATAATACAAGAATATAAGGTGTTAACTTTGCTGCATTGTCTTTACCAGTATTTGTTGTTACGGTATTTGATACCATTTCAACTCCCGCAAATACTGCCGCATAAATTCCTTTTGGTTTTTCCAAAGGATCTAATGCATCAATCTTTTTCGATAGTACTACGATAGCTATACCGATAATTATCGTTAATAGAATAATCGTATATACATCACTTTGTATAACCATTTCTCTTACTCCTTACTTACTAATGACTGCAAGATAATTGCCCACTTAATAGATAACACTCCCACAGCACAAGCAATCACATTGAAATAATTTCTATTTACTGCACATATGACTAGTACTGCCGCCATAATAAAGTAATTAACTGTAAAATGTGATGTTCCTGTTCTTTTTCCAGCAATTCTTGTATCTAATACAGAATTCCAGAAAGAATTGTTGCGAAAATATAATACTATTGAGACTAGTGTACCAAGAATAAAACCTGTTGTCAGCCTGTAATCTATAACTGCAAGTACTAAACTAATACCAATTTCTATCGCAAATATCAGCCAACCTGTTTTCTTCATATTCCACCTTAGATATTTTTGCAAATTTTATAAGATATTTTAATACATAAATTGCCAAAATTGTCTAAATACCTTTGTCTAAACAATCTAGTATTTCTAAGATACGGTTCAAATCCTTAGTATCATGGAACGTAATTGTCATTTTATTTTTACCAATTTCAACTTGCGTAGCCAGTTTCTCACTTAAGCGATGTTCTAAATCTAGTACAACAGGATCTTTTTCTCCTTTATCTTTTTTCTTTTTGTTATCTTGTCCATTTAGTTCACGAATATATTTTTCAACATCACGTACAGACATTTTTTCTTTCATGATATGAATTGCCACATCATACATTTCATCTTCATCTTTTAAAGAAAGTAATGGACGAACATGTCCCATTGTTAATTTCTTTTCGCTGACTAATTGTTGAACATCTTGTGGTAGTTTTAACAAGCGAAGCATATTAGCACAATATTCTCTTGACTTACCAACTCTTTCCGCAAGCTTTTCTTGTGTATAGCCCAAACGTTTAATTAAGCTGTCATATGCTGCAGCTTCTTCAATCGGATTTAAATCTTCACGTTGTACATTTTCCAAGATGGAAATTTCCATCATTTCTTCATCTGTAAATTCTACAGAAATAGCAGGAACAACTGTTAATCCAGCAAGTTTTGCAGCACGCAATCTTCTTTCACCAGCGATTAGTTCATAACCTTTTGCCTGACTCTTACGAACTAGTAATGGTGTAAAAATACCATGTACTTTAATTGAATTAGATAAATCTTGTAATGCTTTTTCATCAAATTCTTTACGTGGTTGATAAGGGTTTGCCCTTATTTCGTCAATCGCAATTTCAATTTCTCTTCTGCCTGGTACTTCTTTGCCATTATTTTGAATGTCATCAAGAAACTGTTCAACATTAGTCCCAAAGATAGAATCTAATCCTTTACCAAGCCCTTTTCTTGATTTGTCAGCCATTAGCGACCTCCTCTTTCATTCTGCATCAGAACTTCTTTTACTATAGCAGCATATGCTTTAGCACCTTCAGATTTTGTATCATATTCAAAAATAGACTCTTCTCTACTTGGTGCTTCTGATAAACGAACATTTCTTGGTATATATCCTCTATATACTTTTTCTTTAAAATATTTTCTAACTTCTTGTTGTACTTCAACTGATAATTTTGTTCTAACATCAAACATTGTTAAAAGTACACCTTCAATTGATAATCTTGGATTCCATAATTTCTGTATTAAACGAATTGTACTTAATAATTGTGTTAAACCTTCAAGTGCGAAGTATTCACATTGTACTGGAATCATAACTGAATCTGCTGCTGTTAATGCATTTGTATTTAATAAACCAAGTGAAGGAGGACAATCGATAATGATATAGTCATAATCATTTCTCGCTTCATCTAATTTTGCTTTAAGTAATCTTTCTCTTCCTATTTCATAAGAGTTACTGGCCATTTCTACATCTGCACCAGATAAGTTAATTGTTGCTGGAAGTATATCAAGAGGTGGCATATCTAGATGAACCACACAATCTTTTACGCTTTCTTCTCCCATTAACACTTCATATACACTTTTATTTCTATCAAAACCAACTTTGTTTGTACCAATACCATGAGTCGCATTTCCTTGAGGATCGAAATCTACAAGTAGTACTTTCCTATTTGCATATGCAAGTCCTGCACTTAAATTTATACTTGTCGTTGTTTTTCCTACGCCACCCTTTTGATTGGCTACTGCAATAATCTTTCCCATAAATCTCTAACCTCTATTTAGGAAAACGAATGATTATCTTTACGTCCATATCTGATTCTTCTATTTCAGAGACAACATCAATTCCTAATCCCTTAACCATTTGTACACTTTCATTAATTGTATTGATACCTAATTGCATATTTCTACTAAAGCCTTTTGTCTTTTGACGTTTATGTGTTTTAGCAGGAAGTGATAATTTTTCTACATATGCATCAGCTTGGCGAACATTCATTTCTTCTTTTACGATATGATGATATGCATCTACTCTTTTTTCTTCAGGCAAGCGTAGTAAAGACCTTGCATGTCTTTCAGAAATTTTCTTTTCTAAAACACCCGCTTGAATTTCATCAGGTAAATTTAACAAACGAATTTTATTTGCAACAGCCGATTGGCTCTTACCAACTTTTTGAGCAACTTGCTCTTGTGTTAAACCTGCTTGTCGCATAATTTGCACATAAGACTTCGCTTCTTCAATTGCCGTTAAATCTTCACGTTGAATATTTTCAACAAGTGCCATTTCTGCAGCTTGATTTTCACTAGGCGACAAAATATAACAGGATATTTTTTCAAAACCAGCTTCCTTGCATGCGCGGAATCTTCTTTCACCTGCAATTATTTCATAATGTCCATCAATATCTCTAACCGTAATTGGTTGAATTAAACCATTTTCTTTAATTGATTCACTTAGTTCTTTTATTGCTTCTTCATCAAATTCTAATCTTGGTTGATATCTTGATGGTTGAATTTCATTAATATTTATTTCAACGACATTTCCTGTACGATCTTTATTTCCTGTACTTAATATATTAAATAGGCTTGCCATACATCCCCCTTTATAGTGGCTTCTTTTTTATTTTTGCATAAGCTCTTGGATACTTCATTGGTGTTTTCTTCGCTTTCTTGCAAATAACAAATACTCTTTTTGCTCCATCTGGTAAATCTTCTTTTTCTACTATTGGCGCACTTGATCCAAGTTCTGCTAAAGCATATTTTGCTAAAGCAGTTTCTTCTTCCCCTTGACTGCCTTTCATACTGATAAATACACCATTTATCTTTACAAAAGGAATACAAAGTTCTGATAGCACCTGTAAATTTGCAACAGCCCTTGCTGTAACGACATCAAACATTTCCCGGTAAATAGTAATACATTCTTCCGCACGCTTATTTACGATTGTCACATTACTTAACCCTAATGTATTTTTCACTTCTTCTAAAAATGTACATCTTTTCCCAGTTGGCTCAATTAAAGTAACTTCTATATCACTACTAGCAATAGCGATAACCATACCTGGAAAACCAGCACCAGTTCCAATATCCGCTAAATTCTTACAGTCTGATATGTATTTTAGCAACAAAAGCGAATCAAAAAAATGTTTTTCAATAACTTCTTCTTTTTCTACAATTGCTGTTAAATTAATTTTTTCATTCCATTCTTTTAATAGATCAGCATATCTATCATATTTTTCTATCATTTCATCAGTTAAAACGATATTGTTTTTTAACGATTCTTTTTTTAATTCTTCAAAATTCATGTAATTGCACTCTTTCGCTCATATATACTATCATGCAATTTATATTTAAAAAAAGTCTTGCATATTATTATTTTTGTGCTTGTATTGTGGAAAACTTTTTTATCCACAATTTTGTGTTTATTTTTTCACATTTTCCATAAATTGCTCATTAATTATTGACGAGCACAGTTAGTTACTGCTAATATATTTCAGTTTAGTTATAACTAACTTTTAGTAATAACTAACTTGATAGGTGGGAGATTTATATGATAAAAAAACGTCTATTAGAAATAGTGCCTGACTCTAAGAAATATATTGCAAGCAATGTATTATTCCAATGGCTTAATATGTGGTGCAATATCGTTATGGTTTATACCATTGCATATTTATTAACCGACTTGTTAAATGGTATTCAAATCAATTATGTAAAAAGTTTATCTATTATTGTGATAACAATAGTATTACGAATTCTCTTTATTAAATTAGCAAGTAGTGCTTCTTATAAAGCTTCTAAAAGTGTAAAGAAAACACTTCGTGGTTTAATCTATGAAAAACTACTAAAACTAGGATCTTCTTATACAGAACACGTTTCAACTGCTGAAGTTGTACAACTAACAGGAGAAGGAGTAGAACAACTTGAAACATATTTCGGTCAATATATGCCTCAATTCTTCTATGCTTTTTTAGCTCCAATTACATTATTTTTTGTAATATGTCCTATTAGTTTTAATGTAGCTATAACACTTTTAGTTTGTGTGCCTCTTATTCCTATATCTATTGTTATTGTGCAGAAAGTAGCGAAGAGATTATTAAAAAATTATTGGGGACAATACACTAAATTAGCTGATCACTTTTTAGAAAACCTTCAAGGTTTGACAACTCTTAAAATCTATCAAGCTGATGAATCAAAACACATTGAGATGAATAATGACGCAGAACACTTTCGTAAAATCACAATGAAGGTTTTAACCATGCAGTTAAATTCAATTATTGTCATGGATGTTGTTGCTTATGGTGGTGCAGCGTTAGGTATATTACTTGCTTTAAATGGTTACGTGAATCATTCAATTTCTTTTACAGGTGCTTTTATCATCATATTACTGTCAGCTGATTTCTTTTTACCAATGAGACAACTTGGTTCTTTCTTCCATGTTGCAATGAATGGTATGACAGCCAGTGATAAGATATTTGCAATTCTTGATTTACCCGAAACAAATAATGATAAAACCCTAAATGCTTCATCTGATATTCTGATTCAGAATCTATGTTTTAGTTACAGTGACAGCAAAGAAACATTGCATGATGTAAATATGGTTATACCTGAAGGATCTTTTACGGCAATTGTTGGAGAATCAGGTTGCGGAAAGTCCACTATTGTTGGTCTTTTGACAAATAGAAATAAAGGCTATACAGGAAGTATTCAAATTGGTGGTGCAGAGCTATCAGAAGTATCCGAACAAGAAATTATGAATAGAATCACTCTTGTCAGTCATAACAGTTATTTATTCAAAGGAACAATTCGTGAAAACTTACTGATGGGAAAAAGTGACGCAACTGATGAAGAATTATGGCATGTTTTAAAAAAGGTAAACATTGATGAGTTTGTTCAGTCTTTAGATCAAGGTCTTGATTCTGTTGTCTTAGAAAGTGGTTCTAACTTTTCAGGCGGTCAAAAACAAAGAATCGCTATTGCTAGAGCTCTTCTGCATGATTCTAAAATTTATATTTTTGATGAAGCAACATCAAATATTGATGTTGAAAGTGAAAACGATTTAATGAAATTAATTATCTCTATGACAGAAGACACGCAAAATAAGAAAACAATTATTCTTATCTCACATAGATTAGCTAATGTTACTCAAGCCGATAATATTTATGTTTTAGACAATGGATATATTGTACAGTCTGGAAATCACAATCAATTAGTAGCAACAAATGGAACTTACCAAAAGCTCTATACTGAGCAACAATCATTAGAAAACTTATACATGGAGGTCGCTTAAAATGAAACGAAGCAGTATTAATGTAATGACACGTTTATTAACCCTGGTTAAGCCTCTAAAACAAACAATGATATTAGCAATAACTATGGGTGTATTAGGTCATCTCTGTGCAATATTTATTCCTGTTATCGGTGGTTTAGTAATCACTGGAAGCTCTTTTAAAATGGCTTTACTTATTCTTCCTTTCATTGCTATTTTCCGGGGAATATTTCACCTTTTAGAACAGAATAGAAATCATTATCTAGCTTTTAAATTACTAGCTCTTATTAGAGATAAAGTATTTGGAGCATTAAGAAAATTAGCTCCTGCAAAACTTGAAGGAAGAGATTCAGGAAATCTGATTGCGATTTTAACCGCTGATATTGAATTATTAGAAGTATTTTATGCTCATACTATCAGTCCAATATTTATCGCAATTATTGTTTCTCTTATTATGACTATATTTATCGGTAGCTTTCATCCTGTATTAGGTTTATTAGCATTTATTTCTTATGTAATTGTTGGCTTTATATTACCTGTTATTGTTGCAAAAAGCAGTAAAAATTATGGTGAAAGTTTTCGTGAGGAATTTGGAAATTTTGATGCTTTTATGTTAGACAGTTTACGTGGTGTTAAAGAAAGCATTCAATATGGAACTGGTGAAAAACGACTGAAAGATATCTATGCATATGCTGATTCTTTATCATCAAAAGAAAAAAAATTAAAAGACGCTGCTGGGACTTCTTCTGCATTAACTAATGGAATTATCGTCATATTAGATGTAATGATGATATTTGCTGCAGCTATTCTTTTACAAAAAGGTGTCATTGATGGTAGAAGTGCAACTGTTTCAACAATTGCATTAATGAGCAGTTTTGGACCGGTTATTGCTTTAGCTAGTCTTGGTACCGGCTTACAGAATACACTTGCTGCAGGAAATAGAGTACTTGATATTTTAGATGAAGCTCCTGTGATTCATGAAGTAATAAACGGCAAAGATATTCACTACACGAGTGTTAATTGTAATGATATTGAATTTGCTTATGATGATGAATTAATTTTAAAAGATTTCTCTATGAATATACCTGATAAAGGTATTATCGGTATTGTCGGAAAAAGTGGTAGTGGTAAATCTACATTATTAAAACTTATTATGCGATTCTTTGATACTGATAAAGGAACAATTACTATATCTAACGAAAATATAAAAAATATCAACACTTCTTCTCTTAGAACAAATGAAAGCTATGTTACACAAGATACAGTTTTATTCCATGATACGATAAAAAATAATCTTCTTATCGCTAAGCCTCAAGCAACAGATAAAGAAATAATAGAAGCATGTAAAAAAGCCTCTATTCATGATTTCATCGAATCTTTACCTGAAGGCTATAATACACAAATTGGCGAACTTGGCGATACTTTGTCTGGTGGTGAAAGACAAAGGCTTGGTATAGCTAGAGCATTTTTGCATGATGCTCCTTTCATCTTGTTAGATGAACCTACAAGTAACTTAGATAGTTTAAATGAAGCCGTTATTCTTAAATCCTTGAAAGATTTCTGCAAAAATAAAGCTGTTCTACTCGTCAGTCACCGTAAATCAACTATGTGTATTACAGATAAAACATATTCTGTAGAAAACGGTAGAATGTCATGACAAATCAAGAAATAGCAAGAAAACGAGAAAAAGAAAAACAACTCGTATCTTTTATGATTGATCTCTATTGTCATAAGAAACATCATACTAATAGTGATGAGTTATGTGACGAGTGTTTATCATTAAAAGAATATGCTTTATCAAGAGTTGAGCATTGTCCCCACATGGAAACGAAAACATTCTGTTCTAAATGCAAAACAAAATGCTACAAGCCAGATATGAAAGTAAAAATAAAAGAAGTAATGAAATTCTCAGGTCCAAGAATGTTAATTTATCACCCAATAATTGCAATTCGACATTTAATTGAAAATAAAAAATATAACAATCAAACTGGATTTTAACTTTTAACTTCAGAAAAAATTTTTTCAAAATTACTAGACATCTATAAAATTATCTCTATACTATAAATGAACATTGTTCAAATTGAGGTGCTCGATGAATAAGATTGTTACATCAAAAGAAGAAATATTACAAACAAGTCGTAAATTAATACAGCAACATGGATGGTCTGCTGTTAGTATACGATCTGTCGCTGCAGCATGTGATGTTTCTGTTGGATCAATATATAACTATTTTGATTCCAAAACAGATTTAGTTGGTGCAACAATCGAAAGTGTCTGGCAAGAAATCTTTCATAAACCTGAAGATAAAACGATATTTCAAAATGCTGAAAGCAGTATTAAATGGATTTATGAAAGAATGGCTTATGGAAATCAAGCTTATCCTGGTTTCTTCACTCTTCACTCAATCAGTTACTTACGTGAAGATAAATCAGATGGCATTCAACGAATGCAACAAGCCTGGCATCACATTATTATAGGTATCAGTGAAGCATTAAAACATGATACTAACATTCGCAAAGACGCATTCAACGATGAGTTTACAGCTGATAAATTTGCCGAAGTACTCTTTTCACTAGTTGTATCTTCTCTATTACAACAAAACTTCGACCCATCTGCTGTATTAACTATTATTCGTAGAGTTTTATATTAAAAAATTGATCCCATCTTAGTGTGGGATTAAAATTTAAATTAAACTGAACATAGTTCATTTAGAAAAGGAGATTATATTATGCAAGCTATTGTTGAAACACTATTTGACGCTTTTTATCTAGTATTTGTTATTTCTATCGGTATCCGCATGGTTAAATCATGCAAGAACAACCCTCAATTCAAGTTATTCGGTCTTATGGCTATCGTTCTTGGTGCTGGTGACTCTTTCCACCTTATCCCTCGTGCTACAGCTTTATGTACTACTGGTCTAGAAAACTTCACTTTTGCTTTAGGTCTTGGTAAATGGATTACTTCTGTTACAATGACTGCTTTCTATGTACTACTTTATTATGTATGGCGTGAAAGATATCAAATCAAAGGCCAAAAGAACTTAACTGTATCTGTATATGTATTAGCTTTAATCCGTGTAGTATTATGCATGATGCCTCAAAACAACTGGTTGACTGGCGAATCATCACTTGCATGGGCAATCTACCGTAACATTCCATTTGCTATCATTGGTATTATTATGATTGTTCTATTTTATAAGAGTGCTAAAGAAAATAATGATTCTGCTTTTAAATGGATGTGGTTAACAATCGTATTAAGCTTTGGTTTCTATATTCCTGTAGTATTATGGGCTGATACAATTCCTATGATTGGTATGTTAATGATTCCTAAAACATGTGCTTATGTTTGGACTATAGTTATTGGCTACAATGCAATGAAGAAAGAACTAAACTAATTATTAATATTTTAAACCACTCTTAAAAGAAAAGAACAAATTATAAATTTTTACTTTCTAACATAGCAAAACCCACTAATGATAGTGGGTTTTGCTATTCATATAAATGATTTTATTATTTGAAATATTTAACGCCTGCTTCAAAGATTAATTGATCCATTTCACCATAAATATTCTTGAAGCGGTTATCCCCTTGTCTTTCACTATGAGCCATCTTACCTAGTACTCTACCATCTTTAGAAATAATACCTTCGATTGCCATCATAGAACCATTAGGGTTATATGGAGATTCCATTGTCACTTCGCCATTAGGATTTACATATTGTGTTATAACTTGACCGTTATCGAACAATTCATCTAATACATGCTTTGGAGCCACAAAACGTCCTTCACCATGAGAAATAGGAATTGTATGAATATCCCCAACATTAACATTAGCAAGCCATGGTGACTTAACACTGGCAATTCTTGTATCTACCATTTGTGACAAGTGACGTCCTATTGTATTAAATGTTAACGTCGCATCGTCATCACTCATATCCTTAATATGACCATCAGGTAATAAACCAAGTTTAATTAATGCCTGGAATCCATTACAGATACCAATCATTAAACCTTCACGATTATCTAATAAATCATCAATAGCTGCTTTTAGTTTTGCGTTTCTTAATACCGTTGCGATAAACTTACCTGAACCTTCTGGCTCATCACCTGCACTGAAGCCTCCTGGTAACATTACAATTTGTGATCTTCTAATTGCTGCTTCTAATTCATCAATTGATTTTTCGATATCTTGTGCTGTTTTATTTCTAATAAGAACAATCTCTACTGTTGCACCTGCTTTTTCAAATGCACGCTTAGAATCATATTCACAGTTTGTTCCAGGGAATACAGGAATCGTAACTCTAACTTCATCGTATGTTTTAGAAGCGTGAGTTAAACCTCTTTCTGTACAGTTACCTACCCTAATTTCATCTGTTACTGCTTTCTTTGATGTAGGGAAGATTTCCTCAAGTGTATTTGTATGAGCTTTATAAGCTTCTTCTAGACTAACCACTTCATCTTTGTAAGTAACATTACCTGATTCATCTAATGTAGCAATTAATCTAGCAAATTCATTATCTAATCCATCAACTTCAACAATAATATTGCCATAGTTTTTAGCTGTTAAATCTTTAAGACTTAATTCTTCACTAAACTTAACACCAATATTATTACCAAATGCCATCTTATAAACAGCTTCTAAAATACCACCATCTTTAACAGTATAAGCACTATAAATCTTCTTTTCTTCATTCAACTTCATGATATCATCATAAATTTCTTGAAGTTTCTTGAAGTCAAAGATACCAAATTCATCTTTTGGTAAAACAAACTCATATAATTTATGATCACCAGCTTTAAGTTCAGGTGTAATAACATCTTTCACATCACCACCAGTAATTGCAAAAGATACAAGTGTTGGTGGTACATCTAAATCTTCAAATGAACCAGACATTGAGTCCTTACCGCCAATTGAAGCTAGTTTCAATTCACTTTGTGCACGGTATGCACCTAATAGTGCACTAAATGGTTTACCCCAGCGTTTTGGATCAGTTAATAACTTTTCAAAGAATTCCTGGAAAGAGAATCTAACTGTATGATAGTTACCACCCATTGCAACAATCTTTGCAAGTGATTCAACTACTGCATAAATGGCACCATGATATGGAGACCATCTGGAAATCTTTGGATTATAACCATAAGACATCATTGAACAAGTTGTTGTTTCTTTACCTAAAACAGGAATTAGAGCACACATTCCTTCTGTTTCTGTTCTTAGTGTCTTACCACCATATGGAGATAATACAGTTGCATTACCAATTGAAGAGTCAAATCTTTCAACTAAACCCTTTTGTGAACATACACTTAATCCACTTAAGATATCTAATGATGTATCTTTAAAGTTATCTTTCATTTCGTTTTCAAATACATTTTTATCAAAGTCAGGCAAGCTTATATAAACATTTTGATGTCTCTTAGCACCATTCTTATCTAAGAAATGTCTATCAATATCAACAATTGTTTGTCCTAAGTAATGCATAACTAGACGATCATTATCAGTTACTGTCGCAACTTTAACAACCTCCAGGTTTTCATTATGACAAGCTTCTACAATATCTTTTTCATCACATTCATTAATGACAATTGCCATTCTTTCCTGTGATTCAGAAATAGCTAATTCTGTACCTGTTAAGCCTTCATACTTCTTTAAAACAGCATCTAAATTAATATCTAAGCCATCAGCTAGTTCCCCAACAGCTACACAAACACCCCCTGCACCAAAGTCATTGCATCTAACAATCTTTCTTGATACTTCAGGATTTCTAAATAATCTTTGAATCTTTCTTTCTTCTACTGGATTACCCTTTTGAACTTCCGCACCAGCAGTTGTTGTTGTTTTTAATTCATGAGATTTAGATGAACCTGTAGCTCCACCAATTCCATCTCTTCCGGTTCTGCCACCAATTAATAAGACAATTTGTCCCTTTTCAGGTTCTAATCGTTTTACTTGTTCTTTTGGAGCAGCTGCTACAACTGCACCAAGTTCCATACGTTTAGCCACATAACCATCATCATATACTTCATGAACGTATCCTGTAGTTAAACCAATCTGGTTACCATAAGATGAGAAACCATGAGCTGCTTCTCTTGTAATCTTTCTTTGAGGCAATTTACCTTTTAGTGTTTTATCTAGTGGTGTGCGAGGATCACCAGAACCAGTAATTCTCATTGATTGATATACATAAGCTCTTCCTGATAGAGGATCACGAATTGCTCCACCTAAACACGTAGCTGCACCACCAAATGGTTCAATTTCTGTTGGATGGTTATGTGTTTCATTCTTAAACATGAGTAACCAGTTTTCATCACCTTCACTTGTATGAACTGTTAACTCTACACTACATGCATTAATTTCTTTAGAAACTTCTAAATCTTCAAGATACCCTTGTTTTCTTAATTCCTTCATTGATATAGTCGCAAGATCCATTAACGTTAATGAACGTTTTGTGTCTATACCATAAACTAAGTGTCTTGAAGTACGATAATTTTCAATATCTTTTTCTAGAATTTCTTTAAAAGTCCCATTTTCAATTTCAATATCATCAATAATTGTTGCGAAAGTAGTATGACGACAATGATCTGACCAGTAAGTATCTAATACTTTAAGTTCTGTTTCTGTTGGATTGCGATGTTCTTCATCTCTAAAATAATCCTGAGATATCTTTAAATCATCAAAGTTCATCGCCATACCATTAGCTTTGATATACTCTTTCAATTCATCATCACTGTAATGAATAAAACCTTCAATAGTTGGTACTAAAGGAATATCAGTAGATGCATCTTTTAAGCTTTCAGGCTTGTCAAGACTTGCAAGTCTCTGGTCAACTGGATTGATTAAGAATTTTTGAATTCTTTCTAAATCTGAAGCTGTAATATTACCAGTCACATCATAAACTTTGGCACATTTTACCTTAACGTCATTTGCACCAGTTAAAATACTGAAACATTGTTCACAAGCATCAGCTCTCTGGTCATATTGGCCTGGTAAAAACTCAATTGCAAATACGGTACCTTTACTTGGATAATCTTCTACATATACATCGTCAACCATTGGTTCACTTAAGATTGTGTTAATACCAGTAATTAATACTTCTTCACTAATACCTTCTACATCATAACGATTAATAATGTCGATATTTTCTAAATTTTCAAGTTTGAGTTGAACTTTCAAGTTTTCTAAAACTTCTTTCGCTTCAACTGCAAACTCTTCACGTTTTTTTACATAAATACGAAATACTCTACTCATTATCGCTCCTTAATTTAAACCAATATCTTTACGGTAATACTTACCATCAAAATCAATTATTTCCGCCGCCTCATATACCTTTGCACGAGCTTCTTCCAAATTTTTTCCAGTTGCACAAATGTTAAGAACTCTTCCACCACTTGTTACTAACTTACCATCGGTTACCTTTGTCCCAGCGTGGAATACTACAATATCATCTGCCACTTTATCTAAATTTTTAATTTCCAGTCCT
>OIYG01002110.1_pt1 | contig 13413 bp, 15 predicted proteins | sample 1587861 | NCBI WGS metagenome assembly OIYG01 (sample SAMN03283272) | human gut metagenome | biome: human-associated habitat; material: feces | host: Homo sapiens | place: Peru | collected 2012 | reverse complement strand
CAATCAAGGAAACAAATTTATCTGTTTTTACTTGACAGATTCATAGCTGGTCTCCTTATAAACATAAATATAACATAAGAAAAGAAAATTTCTACCATTTCACAATTGTGTGATTTGAAAACTCAATATTATCATTAATCGTTTAATGCCTGACAGATAGGTCTTTATGGGTTAAGATTATAAGACATCTTATTTCGTGCGATACGAAGCAAACATTTCTTGAACAAATGTATCTACTAATATTCCCTACATTCTTCTCTTTGATTTTTCACGTAATCTATTATTTCTATTTCGTTTGTATTCTTATCTGCTGTCGCAACGCAACGATATGCAAGTTATTTACATTGTAACTAAACGTCTCAACGTATCAGATTCCTTCACAAGAATTTTTTAATGATATCAATCATCGCATCATTATTACAATCTAATGGCGATACATAATCTACAATACTCTTCACTTTATCACAGGCATTAGATGGACAAGCACTATGGCATCCTCTCTTAAACATTGACAAATCATTTTCATTATCACCTATCGCTAGTACCTCATCTGGTTTTATATTTAGCAGTTTAGATACTATATCAATTGCGTTTCCTTTAGAAGTATCTTTATGATGGCATTCCAGAAACCAATAATTAGAATATTCGCATACCATATTGTTCTTATCGTTTATAAAATGTCTTACATCTTCTAAATGATCTTTATTGTAGTCGGAGAAAGCAATCTTATACACGTTTTCTTTCTTTGAAAGATCATAAAGTTCATCTTTAGTAACCGTGTTAATCTTTACACTAGTAGGCATTTTAGATTTATCGGTTATATAAAGTCCAGAATCCAAATATAGACGAGGAACGTATCCCCTACTATATCCATAATCTAGTAAATCATATGCATCATTCTTATCTAAACAACAACTATAAATTAGTTTCCCATCTATGATAATATAGGTTCCATTGCCACATACCATATTAGATAAGTCTATATACTGTTTAATTGGGTCCATGTTATAAGGAAGTCTTCCTGAATTCACAATAAAACATGCATCTTTTAATCCTTTTATAAAATTCATAGTTTTATTAGATACCGTTTTCTTACTATCTAATAAAGTGTCATCTAAATCAGAGAATATAAGTTTTAACATAAAGGCCCCATTAATTTCTTAAAATAATAAACTAATTATTGGAATTGTAACTATTGAAAATAATGACGATACAAAGATTATTTTTGATGCATATTCATAATCATATCCATACTTTTGAGCTAAGATTGCACAGGTACTTCCGCATGGCATAGCTGTCATTAAAACCAAGATTTCAGTCAATAATTTATCAACACCAACAATGTTCAATACTACCAACAAGAACAAAGGATAAGCCACTAGTCTTAAAAAAGAAAAGTAAAGTGTTGAAAAATCAAATAGATGTTTAACATCAATGTCTGCCAACATAGCTCCGATAACCAGCATCGAAATTGGTGTTGTGGAATTTGATAGATACTTAATAGTATCATTCAAAAATAACGGCATATTAATCCTGCTCACCATTAGAATAAAACCAATAACAACAGAAATGATACAAGGATGAGTTAATATTAATTTAACTTTTTCATTAAAACTCGATTTATTTTCTGTAAACAAAGATACTCCTGCTGTCCACATAAAGATTCTCAATGGAATTTGAAAAACAGCCGTGTATGTTACCGCAATAGAACCGTATAAGTATTCAACTACAGGTATTCCTATAAAACTTGAATTGGATACTAACATGCCATATTCCATAACATTCGATTTTGTTTTATCAAATCTCTTAAAGAAATATGGAAAAACAATAAGCGTAAACGATTGTATTAATAGGCATATTAGAATCATCAAGAAACAATTATATAAATATTTGTTTGTAATACTATCAGTAGAAACAAAAGACTTAATAATATTTGCAGGCAAGACTATATTAATTAAAAGTTCAGATAGCCCTTTTTGTTGATGATTGTCAATTATCTTAGTCTTCTTAGCTATATAACCAACAACCATCAATAATAATAGTTCTATTTGAAGTTGTAGCGTTTTTGTAAATAATTCCATATCACTCAATTAGAAACTTACAAGATCCAGTTTCAATATATTCCTTGATTTCAGATAGTGCTATTTCGATTTGGCTTTTTCTTGCCCTAATAGTATGAGCACCAATATGAGGAGTAACAATTACTTTTGGATATAGATTAATGGCCTCATTAATATCTACATCATCAATTTCACTTACCTTTTTACCATATATAATTTGTTCATTTTCTAACACATCTGTTGCATATCCCTTAAGTTTACCGTTGGTAACATTCTCGTTTATTGCTTTCAAATCAACAAGCTCACCTCTAGCAACATTTACAATTACAGCACCGTCTTTCATTCCTTTAATAAAATCATCATCAATAATATGATAGTTAACACCTTTAATATATGGAGAATGTAAGATTAAAATATCACTATCCGTCTTTAATTGTTCCATGGAAACATATTCCATGAATTCCTTATTAGGTTCATATGGATGTGGATCAAAACCAATAACCTTACTACCGATATCACTAAATAACCTTGCGGTTGTTGAACCGATTCTACCGACACCATAAATGCCTACAGTTAAGTCTCTGATCTCATTAAAATATGGATAATTTAATTTAAAATCACGATGCTTATTTGCTAGTTCGATTGTACAAATATTTCTTTCTAACATCATAGCAAGGGTCAATGACAATTCAGCGATTGCATTTGGAGAATAACCTTGAACATTTGCAACATGAACATTATTTTCCTTAGCTGCTTCCATATCAATTTGAGCAACACCTGTCATCTTAGCAACAAATAATTTAATATTATGCTTCTTTAATATTCCAAAATACTCTTTTGTTAACTTTCTTGTTGAATCACTAGAAATTACAAAATCTACTCCATCATATATTTTTTCATCATAGATATCGTGATCATTGCAATAATAGTTAATATTATACTTGAAAGCATTGTTCTCTTCCTTATATAAAGGTAACTCACCTTCTCTAACACCAATTGCTGCAATATTTATCATCTTTTATATTCCTCTTTTAGTTCTTCATATGATGAACAAATCAATTCAAGTATTATATTCTCGTTAGAATCATTCGGATTTAAACCGCAATACTTAATAGCTGTATCTTTAATTCCAATATCATTTACACTCTGTTTAAGTTCTTTAAAATCATTGTCACAGGGGATATCAATAAAAAATACATAGGCCATACATTTACAAATATAGACTGGCAATTTGCCATGTTTTAAAGCCATTCTAGCCGGTCCAATAAAACGATCGTTATATCCTATTTTTCTAATAGGCTGTCTTGCAATACGGTATAAGTCATCAGAAAATTTTGCATTTTTAAAAACATCTACACTTTTTAAAGCTTTTTCTTCAACGTTTTCCGATATTCCGAATTCACTATCAACACCATAAATAGCCTCAATAGCAGCTTGGTAAGCTAAATCATGACTTTCTTTATCGTAAACTGCTTCTATTGTTTTACGCATTCCTTTACTCAAGGCCACAAACGCCATAGAACACTGAACAACATTACCCGACCAAATCTTTACAGCCATTGCAGCTGATAAATTATCTTCTAATTTAAAGAATTTAGGCATCGGTTCTAAACTTTGAACAGCTCTTCTTTCTACTCTTAATACAGGCTTATCGTCACCTTCAATAAAATAAGGGTCATTATCTCTTAATGCAAATGGTTTTAAGTTTTTTCTATTGACGATGCTCATTACAAGAATTATGTATTCCTTATAATAGTCCAACTCATCATTATTTAGCTCTTTTTTTATAGCTTCATCAAAATACTCATATAAGCCTACATAATTAGCTCCTAGAGTAATATATACTTTCTCATTAATATTTAATTGCTTGCGCAATCTTATCATTTCGATTAAATGTTTGATAGCTAAATCAAAACCATTAGCTTTAAGAGCCGTACATATTAATTTTACGGATGCTAACTTTTTGATGTATTCATCATGTTCTTTATTAACATCAATAATCTCAAAATCTTTAATTTCTTTAATAATGCTTGTACACGAAGCTAGGTTTGTCATTTCAACATGGTAATATCCCTGTTTTCTTAAACCATTTACTAGTTCCGAATCTATATCGGCAAATACAACATGATATTGCCCATCATTATAGAACATTTCTCCAAGCATGCCTCTGCCGCTATTGCCTGCTCCAATAATTACTACTTCATTTTTCATTTGTATATAACCTCTTTATATTTAATTTAAAAATCTGGTTAATTTCTTCTTCCTTTACATCGCGTTTCATTAATTCTGGGACAATTACTCTTTTCATATAACTATAAGAAGTCGGAGAATAATTAATATAAGTTCTGTGGTCAAAATCTTTCCATGGAGAATGGTTATATACAATTACTGCATCATGAGACAAAAACAATTGTTTACTGTAGCCCATTTTAATAAGTTCAGGAATCACGGTCATGTTGTGTTCAAATTGATGGCCATTAAAGTTCATTTGATCTATCGCAATATTAGCTCCAAGATCAAATACTTTTTTCGCATAATCAATACTGTCACCATTTCTATAGTGTCCAATTACTACTTTAGATAAATCCACACCTTCATCTTTAAAAATCTCAAGTTGTTTTAATCCGAATTCTTTTCCAGCTGGACGGCAATGAGTCATAATTGGTACTCCTGTTTCCTTTGAAGCCTTCGCACAAGCTTGCAATATTTTTTTAGTCACATCATCAAGTGCATTTTCAATACCACACTTTATAACACCACACTTTGCATCAGTTCCTTGGCAACCTTCTGTTAATTCTCTTATTATTAATTTAGTAAGATTCTCAACTGGAATTCTTTGTGCCCAATTTGAAACATCCATCATACAGCCAGAAGCAGCTATAATGTTCACTCCAGTTTTTTCGCTAGCTTCCTTTAGAATATTAATATCTCTGCCCATGTTGAAAGTTGTACAATCAACAATCGTATCTACACCATTCTTTTTTGCATCTTCTAATACACCAATTATCATATTCATTCCATCTTGGTAATCATACCAATCTGGAAAAGCAATTCTGTTGTTCCAACCACCTAAATATAGGTGTTCATGGCAAAGTGTAAAACCTAATTTGTCAACATCAACTGGTCCTGTAACTGTATTTACTTTTTTCATCTCATTCACCAAAATAGAATGGTTTTCTATCAACCAACATATAGATATGGTCTGCTGAGAATAAATCAGCATAATGAAGAATCATAGCCAAAGGGTCGTTAATGTGCATACATGCTTTAGGAGAGTGATAAGCAACCAATGACACAATCTTCTCACCAGCTTTTAGTTCATTAAGGATTAATGCTGACAAATAGCCGTGTGAATACATTTTATTAACACCTGCTTGTTCACACTTTTCACTTAGCAACATTACTTTATCCAAGTCGTGTAATAAAGCTAATAGAAGCACTTCTTCTTTATTTATTTTGTCTGTAAAAGAATCATTCCATTTTTCAATCGCATAATCTGCTAATTTTCCTGAAATTTCTATTACTTCATTAATATGGTCAACTAAACGATAATGTGTTGAATGTTTTGAAAATTTAATATCTTCTAATTTTTCAAATTCTGTATTTTTTAATACCGTTATGTATGCATCACATACTAGTTTCTTGTTAGACTCGCTCAAGCTATTTATAGAAGGAAAGACTGATTCGATATATTTTTCTTCTTCTGAATTTGCATTATATATTTTGTACATAAACACCTCTTAATAATATGAAATCAAAATTAGATCAGCATTACCTATAATGTGCATTTCACCATAATTAGCAGGTACAAAAATTGTTTCACCTTTAGCTAATTTTTCACCATCAATCATGCATTCACCATTGATAGAACTTATGAATAGGAAACCAGGATAAGAATATATTCCTTCTTTTTCACATTTAATTCTTTTTGCAACATATTCACCTTTTTCTTGATAATAATCATAGATGTACAAACCATTTTTTAGTTCAGGTTCGATATGGATAGGTGAAACTTTTTTATCTGGAAAAACTTGAAGATTATATACATCTTGAATTCTTAAAGGCCTCTTTGGATCGTTTCTATCTAAATCATAAAAACGATATGTTAAATCACCATTTGTTCCAAATGTACAAGTGATCTTCCCATCCCCATAACCACCATGAATAACGCCAGCTGGAGTATGGACGTAGTCGCCAGTTTTAACATCTAAATAATTAAATAGTTTGTCCCAATTTTTAGTTTCTACACATTCTTTGAATTCTTCTATGTTTTTACATTTGTGTCCAAATTTACGTTTTCTTACTTCATCACTTTCTTCGATAGTAACACTACCAGATACTTTTCCTTTTGCCTTATTATCGTGGATATAAGCATATTCATCGTCTGGATGAACTTGGTAAGATTGAAAACCTTCGTTGCATGTTGTTGTCATTCTGATTGGAAAAGTTTCGCTATCGCAATTAAATAATTCTCTATTATTTTTATAGAAGGTAGACAATGGTTCGCCTACCTCCTTTACGATATTATCTAATTGACCCTCAACCGAGATTACATGATAAACAGTTCCAATTTGTTTCTGATCAGTATCAATATTGAAATAGTCTTTTAACTTCTCTTTTGCCCAAACAAATGACTTATATATAGGTTCAATATGATATATCTTTTTCATATTAAGCAATTCCCAATAACGCTAATACTACAACCACAACCAATGTTGCATAAACAATAATTGCTGATGATACTTTCTTCTTTTTCATTAAGTAATACATCAAGAAAATAACTAATAAGCTAAGTAGATTAGGGAAGATTGAATTAATCTTATCTATTAACATTACTGGTTCACCATTTGACATATAAGATAGAGATGTTGAAACACCACATTGTTTTGCTGCTAAGGCACCAATAACAATTAAACCGAAAGACGAAATAGCCTCAGTTACTCTCTTTAGGGAACCAGAACTAATAGCGTTAATTGCTTTTGTTCCTAGTTGATAGCCCTTGTTAAATAAGATGTACATGTATGGAAGTAGAATTCCAAATAAGGCAACAATATAGAACAATGGTCCAGCAATAGATCCATTATCACCACTTAATGACATTGCAATTGTGATCAAAATTGGTAATAAAGTGCCTTGGATTAATGAATCGCCAATACCGGCAATTGGACCTTGTAATGATACTTTAATATCTTTAATTGATTCCTCGGGAACTTTGCCAGTTAGTGCTTTTTGTTCCTCTAGACCAACAACAACACCATATACTAAAGCACCAGTGGTATTTTCCGTATTATAGAAGTCAAAGTGTCTAGTTAAAGCTTTAGAATATTCTTCCTTGTCATAATACTTTTTGAATAAAGGCTTTAACCACCAAGGCCAGCTCTTGCCCATATAATATACATAATCGAAGCCAGGAGCATTATATTGGCAGAATCTAAAGAATAAATTATTCAATTCTTTCTTTGTCAATTTTTCTTTTGTCTTTTCCATATTATAAGATCTCCTCGTCATCATCATTATCGTTTTTATTAACTACTGCTAATTCTTTATTTCCTGAGCTTTTATACACTAGATAAGCGTATCCGATAGCGAAGAAAATAATTGAAGTAGCATTTAAGCCTAGGTAACCAAATGCTGCAAATCCCATCACGAAGATTAATATGCCCCAAATATCATTAGCAAGATATACAAGCATAGCAGCCATACCAATACATGGCAACCACTTGCCTACAACGCCAATTGCGTTAATTACATTAGCTGGTAAAGCAGCGAATAAAGCATCTACAGCACTTGGACCAAAGTACAATAGTAAGAAACAAGGAATAAATCTTTCTAATATTGTTCCTAGAATAACGATGCCTTCAAATCCCCACCAAATTTTCTTTTCATCTGCTTCTTCACATCCTTTTTTCATCACATTTCCTGCGAAAGTATAAATAACATTTCTACATAAAATGATAAATGAATTTGATAATGTTGCGATGCCTGTTGATAATGCAATTGCTTCTGCAGTATCCAAATTAGAAGCAACAGCCAAACCAACACACGCGAATGATACAATTCCTAAGTCAATAGATGATACGCCACCAACATTCATATAACCTATGTATACGATTTGCATAGCTACACCTACCGCAATACCCTTAGTTACATCACCTGTAATAAGGCCTACAATTAAACCTCCGATGAATGGTCTTTGAAGTAAATACTTCGCAAGCACACCTCCCCATGGAGAAGTTCCTGATCCAGCAAAACAGTTAATGATGCTAATCAAGATACACTGAATTAAACTCATACAATAATCCTCCTTTTTATATATACTTAATTTTGTTTGAGTTCTTTTTTAACTTCTGACCAAGGTTTTCTTTCCAGATTGCAACTTGGATCAAAAACAACGCTAGTACCAGCTGATTCGATATAATCTAAGGCATCGATTTCTTCCTTAGTTAAACCGCATCCTTGCATAACTGATATTGAATTATCCCTAATAAACTGTTGTCCCATGGTAATTTCCATATTGAACTTATAGCCTTTTTCCAATACTTTTTTTACTGTAATAGAATCCCTAAAGATAATGAAATAGTAATAATCACTCGTTTCTGCTTTTTTCATTTGAGTAATTCCCTTATCAATATCAAAGAAATATGACTTTACTCCAGCTGGAGTAGCTAACTTATATACACTCTTCATATCAGGGTCATTAGCAACCTTATCATCAATAACAATAATTCCATCGCACTTATAATGCTTTGATAGCACTGTTGTAGTTTGACCATGAATTAATCTTGCTTCCATTCTTATATAAGAAATCATTTTAAATTATCTCCTCATCATCTTCATTTTCATTTGGCAACTTTACCTCAGTTACTCCATCTTTTCCAACCTTAAGTAAGCCATCAAAATCATATGTTCCTACCATTCTTTGTCCAAGTAATTCTAGAAACATTGGGAAATTTAATCCCGCTAAAACTTTTACGTTTTCTAATTTCTTTTCCAACAATAGTTTTAATACAGTGTTGCATGGAGTCCCTCCTACTAAATCAACAAGAACAACAACACCTTCACCTGTATCTACACTCTTGCAACTATTAATTATTTGTTCAGAAAATTCATCAAGTTTGCTGTCCATTTCTAGTGAGCAAGTTAATAATTGTTTTAAATCATCTTTAAAGAATAGTTTTGCTGAATCTAGATAACCTTCACATAATTTTCCGTGCGTTACAATTACAATTCCTTTCATTTTATCTACCTTTCTCTTCATCACTATAATATTCCTATTATTTGTTATTGTAAAGAATATTTTGAATATTCTTAAATATTTTTATTTTTATTCCAAACTAGTGTAAAATATTGTTATGAAAAATACATTTATTTATGGCGCATTAACAAACATGACAAGTGCAGAAGATAAGATTGCTAAATATATTAGTGAGAATATCGACAACATTGCTGATTTAACATCAACAAAACTCGCCGATGAAGTAGGCGTTTCTCAAAGTACTGTCATAAAATTCTCGCAAAAACTTGGTTATCCAACCTATAAAAGAATGATCTTGGATATCACAAGTGATCAACCAGATGATGATCTAAATGATGAATTGGATTATACTGAATCAACTTCTACAACAATATCCAAGCTTCAACAATCATACAATAAAGTTTTTGCCCTTGTAGCACAATTAAATCCAGCTACTTCAATTGAAAAAGCCGCCAATATTATCAACAATAGCAATTGTGTAAAAGTTTTTGCCTACAATGCTAGAGAAAACTATCTAGCACATTACTTTTATAATGAATTATTAAGAATAGGCATTCAATCTTTCGTCAGTGAAAGCATTACCGAAATGACAGCTCAAGTTGCTTTATTAAAAAAAGGTGACACAATAGTTATTCTTTCTAAATCTGGAGAAAGTAGGGAAATGTTAAACTTCGCAAAAATTGCTAAAAAGAAAGAAGTTAATATCATCTCGATAACGAGAACTCAAAAAAACCAGTTATCTAAAATATCTGATGTAAACTTAAAAACTGTTGAATATAAAGATCGTACTATTTTTAGAGAAAGGCTTGTCACTGAATCTTTTCTATTCTTGTTAGATCTTTTAATATTAAGTGTTGTTAAATTAAGACCCGAAATTGCTGAAAAGAGTATCAATAAGAATAGATTGTATACTAAACCAGCATATGTAGAGCCTAATGATTAAATTAGTATAGTATTTTATAAAACTAACTCCCACACAATAAAACTGAATGACTGTGCCAGTAAGACTTAGTCAAGATGCTCATGCTCCTGGGATTGGTTTTATTTTGAATTTAGAAGATAACTTTTGTTTTTTCCTTTGCATTTGCCAAGTATAAATATATGATCCACAAATTAGTTTGAGAAATTATTTGCACTCAAGAATCGTCAACAACTTGCTGAAGATTCTTGATTGTTGAATGTTTAAAACATTTCATTGAATTATCGCATGTATTTTAGAATCCACATAGATGATGTGGGTAAGGAAAAAATTCTATTAACTCTTATGTTGTTATGAAATTAGAAGACTATTACCACTGTACTATTAAAGGGTGCTCTATAGCTAACCGTTAAGTTTGCTATGTCAGCAAGTTTTAGTATAGATAATCATTCCTATATTTTTATTAAAAAAGAATCTAGAATAAACTAGACTCTATCTTATAAGAATTGTTTAACAATTATATGAAACCACTAGCTCCAGTAACGCTCCTTTTACTAATTTAAGGTCAGTATCAAAAGAAGAATTTGAAAACATAAGAGCAACTAGATCTAGAGTTCTATTTGAAAAGAAAGACAGCCTAATTGTTCTAGCTGACGCTATTAAAATTAGAAATTCTCCTAGTAAAAATTCAGATAAAGTTGGTGTTGTTAAAAAAGGAGACATGTTATCATTCACCGGTCAAACACAATCAGCTGATGGTTATACATGGTATGAAATAACTGATAACCAATGGATAGCTGATGATAACGGTAAATGGGTATACCTATTAAAGTACTAAAATTGCTTAAGGGCGACAACTGTCGCCCTTATTCCATTTATCTTACTAAATAGTATTTATTTTTTTAATTTAGCAAGATATAAATTTCCAGTGTTTATGTGCATTTTAGCAGTTTATCCGTCTAAATATCCGTCTAAATAATTTTATTTTTTTAATTTAGACGGATGAAAATATCTAGTGTTTTAGGGCTTTTTTGTACTTTATCTGTCTAAATATCCGTCTAAATATTTGACTAAACAAAATTAATTTACTTAGTTTAGTCGAATGATTTGATTTACAAACATCATTTGATTGCATACTTTACTAATATAAAATGTTTAGTTTGCCTTTAGAATCAAGAAGATAATATAATTTCTATAGATATGGCAAAACAATATGTAGTTATTGATAAAGAATTCTCTAAGGATGTTGATTATGGAAATGATCCTTATTTAACTAACTGGCCAGGGCTTTATATTTTAGAAAATGGAAAGAAAGCTTATGTTGGACAATCAAATCATTTGATTCAACGTATGTCTCAGCATTCCAAAGATCCTAAGAAGACTCAATTTAATAAAGTCCATTTTATTTATGCAAATCATTTCAATCAATCAGTTACTTTTGACTATGAATCTAAATTAATCAAATGCCTTGCTGCTGATGATGTTTTTAATATCACTAATGAGAACGGTGGTATCGCAGATAAAGACTATTTTGGTAAGAAGGATTATGATAAGGAATTCCCAGACCTATGGAGAAAACTTGTTAAAAAGGATTTAGCTAAAAAATCTCTAGAAGAAATATTTAATTCTGACTTATTTAAATATTCACCTTTTACCGAATTAAATAACGATCAAAGAGAAACTGTAGATACTATAATTGAATGCTTAAAAAACGATGATGTTTCTAGAGTAATTGTTAATGGTATGCCGGGAAGCGGAAAAACCATTGTTGCTGTTTATTTGATGAAATACTTAACTGATGCTTCTCTTTCTGAAGATCCCGATGATGAACCGTTTAAAAATCTCAAAATAGGTTTTGTTGTTCCTCAAATTTCATTGAGAACTACTATGAGCAAGATTTTTAAAGATATTAATAATCTCTCACCTAAACAAATTATTTCACCAATTGATGTTACAAAAGAAAAATATGACATCTTAATTGTTGATGAAGCACATAGATTACACCAATACAAAAACATTTCTTATATGGGCAAATTCAAAGAAGCATGTGAAAGAATTGGCCTTGATACAAATACAGATGAACTAGACTGGATTTTGAAACAATCTAAACATACTGTATTAATGTATGATCAGAACCAAGTTGTAGGTCCTTCCGGTATCGATAGTGATCGATTCAAAGATAAGTTCACCAACGAAGATAATCTAGGTAAAATTCAATACACTACTTTAAGAACCGAAATGAGAGTTGCTGGCGGCAACGACTATATACGATTCGTACAAGATTTAATCAATGGTGTTTTGGATTACAAATATGAAAGTGAAATATATGATTTAAAACTTTTTACTGATTTTTCTAAGTTTGAAAAAACACTTTATGAGAAAGAAAACGAGTGCGGATTATGTCGAATGGTTGCAGGCTATGCATGGCCATGGATTAGTAAAAATGATAAAAGCTTAAAAGATATTACAATCGATGGCGTTTCTCGTATGTGGAACAATAAAACTGAAGGTTGGATGCCAATGAAACAAGCTATTGATGAAGTTGGCTGTATTCACTCCATTCAAGGTTATGACTTAAATTATGCCTTTGTTATTATTGGTAAAGATTTGATGTATGATAATTCAACACATCAAGTTTACACAAACAAAAATAATTATTTTGATAAAAATGGCAAGAGAACTCTAAAAGATGATAACGAGTTATTAGACTTTATCAAAAACATTTATTATGTTCTTCTAACCAGAGGTATCAAAGGCACTTATATTTATGTTTGTGACGATAACTATAGAGAATATTTAAGCAAATATTTAGACGTTGTAAATTATACAAATACCCGCATTAGAGTTATATTGCATTCAAACTCTTATACGGGTATTTTTATGATTTGTTACTTAAATGATGTTATTCTTGTTGGAAACTCTTTGACTGCTTCTTGTAGTTCTTCCTTAGAAACCTTAGTTGTATGATCAGAATATAAAATTTCAGCCGTGCATCCTTTTGACTCTAATACTTGTACAAACTCAACAGCCATTTTTAATATTTTTAGTCTATCAGCACCATCATCGTGTAAATGAAAAGTTTCTTGTCTCCACTCTTTTGAGTTAGCTTCTTTATACATTACGTAATAACATTTAAATTCAGGATATCTAATTCTCATTTTTTATTTACCTCCAAATTT
>OIYG01002108.1_pt1 | contig 13425 bp, 8 predicted proteins | sample 1587861 | NCBI WGS metagenome assembly OIYG01 (sample SAMN03283272) | human gut metagenome | biome: human-associated habitat; material: feces | host: Homo sapiens | place: Peru | collected 2012 | reverse complement strand
AAATCTTAAAAAGTAAGGAAATATCGCAGAATTAGAAATAATCAATAACAATTACCTATTTAATATTTTTAACATCTGAGCCAATGGGCTCTTTTTTTATGCTCAAAAACAGTAGGCATGACTATGAACGGAACAATTAAGAATATGCTATATGCAGTTTCAATAACAACAATAATGATTATTTGACTATACTCAAAGATAAGCTGCAATATTATCAGTCAGGTGATTATCCAAGTATTGATATTGTTTATACCTGCGGTTGTTATTTTATTAATTTATTCCGAATTATCTTATACATCTCTTATCAGCTTTGCCTTTTCCTTTATTTTGATCTTTCTTGTAGTTATTCTTCCTGTGAAAAGCCTTGATAAAGATGATATAATAACAATTTATCAAATGTATAATCTTTCCGGCGGTCAAAAACAAAGAACAGCCATAGCAAGAACTTTTGTAAATGATCCCAAGATTATACTTGCCGATGAATCCACCGGCACTTTAGATAGCAAAAATGCTTCATTAATTATGTATGTTTTTAAAGAATTTAATAATTCCGGCAAAACGATAATTTTGGTAACCCACGATAATGATGTTGCAAAAGTGTGCAAGAATAGTCTGTGAAAACTTACTCTCGGAATGCGTCAAAGACTAGGAATTGCTCAGGCAATTATGGAAAATCCCGATATTCTCATATTGGATGAGCCTATGAATGGGTTTTGCAATGACGGAGTAAACGATATTAGAAAGCTGTTTCTTATCGCAGAATTTAAGAAGCTACCATAGGAGGAGTTGTGTTATGCCAAGAAAATATCTAAGTATTGAATATATCTGAATACTAAAAATAACTATCATATGGATTGCCATAGTATTACTCCGATATTGATTCTAAACGGCATTATTATATATACTCTTTTACATTTTCACAGTATGTGATATAATTATCAAAAACTACACTTTGCTGAATAAAATCGGAGATGTTTTATTTGCAGGAATCAAAGCACATTACTATAATATCAAGCGGAAGAAAAATTGTACTCAATACCGGCACAATTCTTTATGTTCTTATGACAAACAAGATAGTTGAAATACATGTTTCCGGAGGTAAGATTTATCCCACAAGAATGACACTTTCCGAGCTTGAAAAAGAACTCGGAGACGGATTCATAAAAGTTCACAGGGGTTGCATAGTATCTGCTATGGCAATACACAATATATCAGACAATATTAACCTCAACAATGGAGAATCGCTGATATATACAATACGAAAGAAAAATCAGATTATTGAGCAGTTCTATTCAAAGCAAAAGAGCATTATCAGTAATTTCAGAAAAGAGGGGATTCCTACAACAGATGAGGATTACCGTAAGTATTACAGTAGTTTTGAGAATTTGCCCTTCGCATTTACTGATATTGAAATGGTTTTTAATGATGAAAGCCACGCAGTTGACTGGATTTTCAGATACGGAAATTCTGCACTTGCAAAGCTTGAAAAAATGTCTTTGGAGCAACTTTTAGGCAGTTCCTTTGGCAGTCTGTTTAGCAATATGGACTCAAAATGGCTTCGCAGTTACGAGCGAGCAACGCTTTACGGTGAAATATTGGAAATAATTGATTACAGTCCTGAAATAGACACATATTTAAAAGTAATATGCTTTCCGACTTTTAAAGGTCACTGCGGATGCATTTTATTCGATATCGGCGAAATAAAATTTACCAAAAACAGCAGTGACGCAGAAAAAGCTTTGATGCTTTATTTTGGGCAACTGCCTTATAAAACGACTTAAAGTTATAAACAATATATTTAACATTTATTTAACATTTAAAAATAAGCCAAGCCGCATACCAACACATTTTTATGCATGTTTTACGCATGTAAACAAAAATGTCAAGGTATGCGGCTTGTTTTATGTTGTTTTAAGCCGTTTTAATGTCGTTTAGGGAATTACCTGTTGAATTTATTACAAAAAAGGCTTTACAATTTACTCAACATAAAAATTTGTCTCACAGAAAGGAGTCCTTTTTTACCGTTTTTCTATCAGCTTTACTATTGGTATAGGGTTGATGACTTACGGAGTAAAATTTGTTACGATTGTGTTTGAATACAAAATTATACTTATTTTAAAGGAGATGTAATAACATGAAAAAACGATTAATTTCATTGGTATTATCAATTACAATAGTCGGTTCTGTGTTTGCTTCATCATTTACAGTTACTGCAGTCGGCGGATGGCTAGATACAGCGAAGACTTTTGGAATGAATAAAGTACTTGATCTTGGTTATCGCACAATTGCAAAAGCAACCAATATGGCTTTAAATGCAACGGGAGACGAGGATGTGCAAAAGGTTGCGTCAATAATCAACACGGTTCTTATGGGTAGCACCGGAAAAAAACTTGCGGAAATAACATCTTTGTGCAATGAGATTCTCGATGAGGTGCAAAGTATGCATGAAGACATGGAAGAGAGCTTTTCCGTTGTTGAAAAAATGCTTGGAGAGCAAGCAGCAAACACAGCCAGAAACAAGCAGGATGAAAAATGGAATTCTGATGTTATGAATGTGATTAACGAATATGAATCTGAGCCTGCACTGCAAGAATATTCGGAATATATGAAAGCTGCTGTTGATTATTCTAACGATAAAACTAATACCGAATATAAAGAAAAATATGAACAAGAAAAGAAAAAAATGATAGATTCATTTAGACTCATGTATCCCGGAGACATCAGTATGGATATTGCAGGTGATACCGATAAGCTTCAGGATTTGCTCTTTACAAGCACTAAAATTAACGATTCATTTATAAATATGATAAACAAGCTTAGTGCTAATTTTGTAAAAGGTCAAAATTCTTCGAATATTACCCTTGCAGAAACAGCTGCAATTGCGGCAAATGAGTATTTTCCGTTCAGTCATCAGCAATATCAATATGTACATACCGTAGTAGGTGAACAGCTAATGGAGCTTACTATGTGTATGCTTACAGCGTCTGAGTTTTTTGACCTTCAAGGCGAATATATTTTGAACAAATACGGTGCAGATTCCTCATATTATGTTGGCTATACGAATGTCATAAATCAATATTACAATATGATCACAGGCAACAAAAACAGCGTTGAAAACAGAATTAATGAAATGCTGGATGCGAAAATGGTCATTGATAAATACACTTCAAAATCCCTTAAGGATTATATGTCCATGGAGGACGCAGTTTCCGTTAATATGAAAATTGAAGGCTTTGAATCGGCACACCAATTTTGGATAGATACAGGTACTAGCGGTTCGCAATATAAATCAGTTGATAAAAAATACATTGATGAAAATGTAAAATTTAATCGTGTAATGGTTAATGACACGATTTATTATATAATTGATAAAGACCAATTCAGTGACAAGATGACATTATCGGCCTCCGCATTGGAATATAAGTATGATATTCCCCGTACCGGTGATCTCCATCTGCCGTCAACAGATTATTTAAATCTAATAAAAAGTATATCTGACGGATCTAATAATTTTAAAGTATCGGATAAACAGACAGATGTGTATGACGATTTAATAGCAACCAACAGCTTTGCCTTGGCAGGTAATGTTCCTGAGAAGTATCTTAAGGGATATTTACCTGATGATGCAACGGGAGATTTAATGTTAATTACAAGTGAGTATACTTGCGATTGTGAGGTAAGTCCTTTTCATACAAAATACGCTACATATCAGGTGATTGATGCAAAATCCTCACACTCCACAGGTACTCTCAAAACGAAAGAAACAACCGCCCAGCAGCTTCAGCCACCTGGGGGAGATAACCAAAGATTTTCTGCTATTTTGACTCAGCAATCTGACACATATCAGCAAAATGTTAGTTTAGAAGCAAATGGTTCCGGAATTAAATCGGCACAATTAGTAACTACAGATGACGCTGAAAACGAAATAACAATAAACCCAAATGAAACCAAAAAAGTTGAATCCGGAAAAAATCTTGCTATCAATATAAAATTAGATGATGCTTTTACGGTCTCATCAATTAAATGTGTAAGAGATAATGATTTATTCAATTCATCCGGAACATCAGAGTCATACATTATTGGAAGTGCAGATGAATTTAGTACATTAAATCCAAATGAGGATGGTTCTTATACTATTAATTACTCCGCACCGTATTCCGATGCAAAAATAATTATTGAAACGGAAGAAAAACACTGTATTTACGATGAAAACGGATTCTGCATAAATTGTGGTGGCTATCAGCCTGCAACACTAAACGATAACGGAGTTTATGAAATCAGCAATGCAGGTCAGCTTTACTGGTTTGCTTCACTTGTAAACGGCGACAGCACTTATGCTGATTTTGACAGCCAGAATACTTCAGCAAATGCAGTGCTCGTTAAAGATATTGTTGTAAATGACGGAGATATAAACAAGCTTACAGATGCGCAATCAGATTCCTTGAGAAAATGGAATCCGATAGGTAATTATGACAATTCTTTCACAGGTAAGTTTGACGGTGGGCATCACACAATAAGCGGTATTTATATTAATAACCCGAATGCCGATAACATTGGATTATTCGGCTATACCCGAGGCGGAGCAGACATATATAATGTAGGAATTCTCAATAGCTATATATACGGCAAAAACTGCGTAGGCGGTATTTTAGGCAGAAACAACAACACCGGTGTTACCGTACAGAAATGTTTCAGCGAAGTTACAGTAATAGGTGATGAAAATGTCGGAGGCATCGTAGGCTCTACCTACGGCGGAAAAATTTTGAATTGCTATAATGCCGGCTCTGTAAAAGGCTCAAAGTATGTTGCTTCAATCAGAGGCAGAAACACATATGGTGGAACAGACAGCGGCGCAATAAACAACTGCTTTAATGTTGGTGAAGTTAGCGGAACTGAATCAAGCAATGTAGGCGGAATCAGAGGCGATGGCAACGGCACAATAAACAACTGCTATTGTATCAGCAATCAGCTCACAGATACGGCGGCAACAACAAAAACATCTGATCAGTTTGCAAGCGGCGAGGTAGCTTATCTTCTGAATAAGTCGGTAACAGACGGAAGTCAGATTTGGTATCAGAACATTGATAACGGTGGAATAATTAATGTTTATACGAAGTTTAACGGTGGAACGGTTTATTATCTTGAATATAAGAATACCTATTCAAATACTTATTCCGAAGCACCAAAAGAGCCTGACAAGTTTGACAAGGACGATGACGGAAATTTATTAATTAAGTCATATGATGATCTTATATACCTTTCATACCTTGTAAGAAACGAATATGATGTGTATGGTTCACAAAATTACATTCTTACAAACAATATTAAAGTGGAATATAATTGTTTATGGACTGATGGAATTGGCTCTATTGCCGAAAATAAACCGTTCAACGGTACTTTTGACGGCAGAGGATATTGCATTATGGGCCTTAATGTTAAATCTCAGGACAACGGTGGATTATTTGAGATAATAGGTGAGAGCGGATGTGTAAAAAAACTTATTTGTGCTTGATTGCGACTTTAGTGTTTCTTCAAATAAAGCAGGCGGAATAGCAACAATAAATAACGGTACAATAGACCACTGCGTAAGCGGCATAAATTCATTTTTGACAGGTACTGTAAATCTGCCTAACATAACCATAGATTCGTCTGAGTTGAATTCAATTATTAAAGGTGATGTCTGCGGAGGTATTGCAGGCGAAAACAATGGCACAATAATAGGTTGCAGAAACGCTTCGGTTTTGTACGGTACGCAGTGTGGCGGTATCGCAGCGGTTAACACAGGTAAAATTTACGGTTGTGCTAATAACGGCAAAATCGGAGATTCCGACACCACTGTTTCCGGTGGCCTTGCAGCTAAAAACGGCGGAATAATTGAAAGCTCATACAATTCGGGTAAAGTAAATGCAAAGTCTGATAATGCAACGGGTTCTGTTGCAGGAATAAACGGCTGCGATGAATATAAGCCGTCGGTTTCAAATGTATTTTATCTGACCGAAAAGGGACTTAAAGCTGTAGGCTCAGATTCAACAATAACACCTGATGAATCAAATATCGGAATACCAAACAATGCTGATTTTAAGGACAGCAGTTTTGTAGATAAGATAAACAGTGTAACCGATGACTCAGTCACTTGGTTGCAGAACAATCTTCTCAACAAAGGTTACCCGACAATAAAATGCAGTTTTCTCAACTTAAAAGTTAAGTCAGCCGGAAATAACATAACCGTAAAGGGTAATATGCACAGAGATTTGAATATAAAATACGATGTTTGCAAGGAAAGTGACAGCGTATATAAGATTTTGTCATCTTCATGCGGTGATAACAAAATCTTAAAAGCATACTCACTAACACTTTCAGATAAAGACGGTAATTTTATTCCTGCAGAACTGTGGTGTCAGGGAAAATTAGAAATTTCTGTTCCGGTTGAAAGCAAAAATGTTCAGCTTGCAGGAATCGGTTCAGACGGTAATGTTATCTATTTCAAGCCTGACAGTATTGAAAACGGAAATGCAGTATTTACTGTTTCTGCACCCATGTCATTTGCTATTGTTGATCTTAATAAAATAAATAACAGCGACAGCAATATTGATAACAGCAATATATTAAATGACAACACTCCTATTCAAACGGGTTCAATGATGTTAAACACAGCAATTTTAATAGCTTTTTGTTCACTCGCATCTATTTTGATTTTTAGAAGAAGGAATAAAATTGGATAAAGAAAAAAACAAATCAAAGAAAAAACCAGTGATTATAATAATCGGATTGATTATTCTTGCAGTTATGATTGTCGGCGGAGTTGTTGTATATAACAACTTCTTTGACAAACCACAGACAGATTCAAACGGTGTTGTCGGAAAAATCTCAGATAATTGGGATATAGGCAACAAAAGTGAAACCTCGCCGACAAATGTAGGTATTCAGATTCCGGGCTACGGTACTGCCGAAATGAAGGAGGGGGATGAGAACCTTCATTTGAGCATTGGAAATCCCAAATCAAACGAATGCGGATTTTATGCTACCTTAAAGCTTGATGACGGAACTGTACTTTATGAATCAGAGTTGCTTAACCCCGGTTTTGGTTTGACAGAAGTACCTCTCTCTCAAACCCTTAAAAAAGGTAAATATACAGCAATGGTTTGTTATGACTGCGTTTCTCTTGATGAGAAACATACTCCATTAAATTCAGCCGAATCAGAATTTTTATTAATTGTTAAGTGATTGGCAATTATATTCAATCGGTTTGATTTATAAAATATTTCTAAGAAAGGGATGTCTATTATGAAAACAAAAAAGATTATTTCGGTTTTGTTGGCAGGTGCACTTGCAGCAACAGCTGCGATATCCGTCTCGGCTGCTGAATTAACCGACAACAACCCTGACGGAAGCACAGAGGTTACTGCAAGGATAGAGGGAGGAGAACCTGGTGCGGTAAGCTACATTATTACAATTCCTGACTCTGTAACATTCGGAAATCTTACACAGCCTGAAAGTGAAGTTGACAGTTATAAATACTGCAATTTCCAGGTTGAGGCAACTAAAATTGATATTAAAACAACACAGACAGTTTCAGTCTTTGTAAAGGACGGTTCCGAAAAAACAGACGGCGAGTTATATCTTACACAGAAGGATGTTGAGAGTCCGTTTAGCTTGAATTATGATATGTATGAGCGTTCAGTTAATGATGAAAATATCAACAACTATACACCAATGAACAAAAGCGGTGACAGCAGTGAGTACGGTTATCATCTTAGCACATTTACTGCGGGAACTCAGGGACAGGCACAAGATGTTACACTTGCACTTAATCAGAAAGCACTTTATGGTCAGGACCTTAATACTATCGCAGGTGATTACAGCGGAAACTTAGTATTCCACAGTGCATTGCGCACTCTCTAATAAATTTCGCTGTAATAAGCAGATATTATGAAACACAAAAGGTTTAACGAGTGCTTGTTCTTAATCTTTGTTACGGTGTGTTCAATGCTTTTTATGACCTCTTTGAATGCTTTTGCCGCTCATACCGACGGAAGCACAGAAGTTATTGCACACATCGAAAAAGCTTCGGATGAAACAACGCAGAGCGTCACAGACAGTACTGACAGTCCTGTCAAAGATGATGAAAACATTATTTCAACTGGAAAATCAGTGTCCTTTTATGTTATTATCTTTTCGCTATTGCTGATTGTTTCGGTGCTTGTCATATATTTTTGCAGAAAAAATGACAGGTGTAATAATATTCACGACTGTGAATATTAATTATGTGGCAGTTCAACTGAACTGCCACTCAGACTCAAAAAACTCGAAACCCGGTTATATCGGATTTCGAGTTTTTAAATTTTTTCCCTCATCACGGAAAAATTTGGAATAATCTAAAGTAAATATTGAAAAAGAGCATAGGAAGCTCCAAAATTGTAGTTGAAGAGACAAACAATGAAGGAGAGAAACCTATGCTCTATTTAGATGATATCAAAGTCGAGTTTGAAAGTGGATTTAAAGGAACACATATAGGGATCAGCCCTGATAAAGATTAAAGCGTATTGTTTTTGGTGAGTGTAGGGTCAACGCAGTCCGTCCGGTGCCCTTATTGCGGCGGTAGCGATGGACAAAATGGTTTCAGGCGGCGAAAGAAAGTGAGATTCCCGCATTGGTACGGTTTGCAGTTCAAAAAGAAAAACGGCTCCCCGGATTAGCTGCCCATGCCATCTACTCAATCAGCACCGGCAAGCTCGAAGGCTTCAACAACAAGATCAAGGTCGCTAAACGAATCGGCTACGGTTACCGTGACAATGACTTCTTCTTCACCTTGATTCGCTATCTTTCTATTCCGTCTATCCGTTCACCATCCCACAAAAAATCGTGATGAACCTAATTTTTTATGACTTTAAAAAAACTTACACACTTTTCTTGACAAAGCCAATGATATTAGCATTTCAGCCACCGTGAATTTACACGGTGGCTGTTTTGACGGTTACTTTTGAATAGTTAGTTATCTTACGAAACTATCTATTAAATTTACTACATACTTTTGAATCATTGTTGCGTCTTTTATATTTACAATGTTGTCATTATTAACATCAGCAATAATCAGTTGTTCGTCTGAAAGGTCAATGAGTTTAACACCGTATTGCATTACCAATGTAGCATCTTTAACATCAATCGTTTTGCTCATATCAATATCACCTATCGGAAGCTTAATTTGGAATGTTTTTTCAATTGTGCCGCTGTAATTTCTGATACCGTTGATAACGGCTGTGGCAGTACCTACAGAGTCATTGTTCTTAAATGTTACGATATAATCCTTATCTTTAACAAGGGCAGTACCGTTGTTTTCAAGTACCATTTCAGGAATAACAGTTTTTCCGTAGTATGCACAGTTCTGAATATCAATTTTTGAGATTTCGGAAATATCGCAATTGGTTATGTCGAACCAGCAGACTTTTCTGCCACTGCAATTACCCTTGCCTTTAATTACAACAATTCCGATACCTACATTCAAATTATTTTGATATTCAACCGTGTAATCAACATCTTTTTCAAGGGTAACATCGCCAATTTTAACAACAGTATTTGGTTTGATATCTTTGCCCGTATATGTTGCCGAATCGGGAATTAAAACATCACAATTATTCACATCGGCAGTTTTGATTGTAAATGTCTTTGTGATACTTCCCGTAAAATCGCCTTTGCCGTTTATGGTGTATGTATATTCGCCTGCATTTTTGGCAATGTATGCACCTGAAAGCGTGTAGTCAATTCCGCTGTACAAGGTATATCCGTTTACTTTTACAACGGGTTCAACTGTCTGCAATTTTCCGTTGTATGTAAAATCTTCGGCAGATACATCGGCATTGCTTATGTTCACCTGTGTAATGCTTGCAACAAATTCATACGGAGAATCATATGCGGTTTTCGGGGTATAGGTAACGGATATATTACCGTTTGCATCTGCCCTTACCTGATCAACATACAGAATATTATCATCAGATAAAAGTTTGTCGGCATTTTTATCTTTTAACGCATAGAAGTTATAAATACCGTTGGCATTATATCCGGCAAATTTTGATGTGTGCTGACCTGATGACGCACTGACCGATTCTGAAGATTTTTTTGCACTTTTCAACACATTAGTATGGTCATAAATTTGAATAGCAACAGGAGATGTTCTGTTAGTAGTTGTACTGTCACCGAGTTGTCCGCAATCATTGTAACCCCAAGTATATACCGTACCGTCTTTTTTTAAGACTATAGTATGGTCATCCCCTCCTGCACAATCTATCGCATCATTCATTATTTTTATCGGATTACTGCTGTCTGTAGTTGTTCCGTTACCAAGCTGTCCATAATAATTGTATCCCCATGTATATAATCCGCCGTCTTTTGAAATTACTGTTGTATGGATGTATCCGAGTTTTACGCTTTGAACATTGCTTGCTACTCTATGAGGTCTGGTTTTATTATCAGTTGTACCGTCACCGAGCTGTCCGCTTCCATTACCTCCCCACATATAAAGGTTGCTATCTTTTGTTATTGCCGCACTGTGATTACCTCCAAGACTGACCGACGCTACATTGTCCATTATTTTTACAGGAGTGTATCTATCTGTAGTTGTACCGTCGCCGAGTTGCCCGTAATAATTAAATCCCCACATATAAAGACTGCCGTCTTTTGTTATTGCCGCACTGTGAGAGCTTCCAAGACTAACCGATGCTACATTGTCCATTATTTTTACAGGGGTATATCTATTTGTGGTCGTTCCGTCACCAAGTCTTCCGTTTCCATTATCTCCCCACATATAAAGACTTCCGTCTTTTGTTACTGCCGCGCTGTGAGAACCTCCAAGACTGACCGATGCTACATTGTCCATTATTTTTATTGGGGTGTATCTATCTGTAGTTGTACCGTCACCGAGTTGGCCAGACCTATTATATCCCCACATATAAAGACTGCCATCTTTTGTTATTGCCACACTGTGATAATATCCAAGCGCAATATATTTTACTGATTTCTCAGGAAGTGTAGATGAAGAATTATTCACTTTAATCGGAATCTTACTGTCAGCGTTTGAATATACTCCAAGTTGTCCATAATCATTCCTGCCCCACATATATAAGTCGCCGTCTTTGGTAACTGCTGCTGTATGTGTACCGCCTGCTGCTACCTGTACTATTTCTCCTGCTGAACTAAAGTCATAATCAGGATTACTTTGTGAAGTGCCAATTACAATTTCGGCTGTTGTTTCTGCATTATTTACCGTTGTAGTTGTTGACTCGGTTTGACCGTTGTATGACGCAGTGAATGTATGATTGCCGTTTGGCAAATACATTGTGACCTTACCGTCAGAGTCGGTTGTTGCTGTTCCGTTGACTGACGCACCGCTTACAAAACTGCCGTTGCTGTTCTTTACAATAATATTCACCTTATAGGAAACATAAGGACAGGTTGTGAAATCAAAGGTTTGGTGATCTAAGGAATAATAAAAATCGCTGATTTTTGTTTTTACATTTAAGGAAAGTTCAAACTTTAAATTCTTGCTGTTGAGGAATTTTATGTAAATTGAACCACCGATTTTTTTGTAAATATCGCCCTTAATACAAGCCGAACAGTTATGCTTTTTAGAAGATGAATCTTTGGTATCGTCAAACTTTCCCGAAATATCAACACCGTTTTTCAGCGTAAATCCGCCCTCAACCAAAGAACCGAGAACTCTTATTTTAAGCGTTGCTTTTGCTCCGATAAATACACTGCCCGAAAAATCAAGTTTGGTTTCAAGCTTTGGATTTGTTGTCAGGTCTTTGTACCCCTCGGTATTAGAAACGCTGAAGCCGTTTGTTGTTTTCATTGTAGCACTGATTGAGCAGTTTATTGAACCTTCTATAACAAGCGCCGGTGTTACGGTTACATAAACGCCTGCAATCGGTGAAACTCCAAATTCAAAAAGGTCAATACTGCTTTCAAACAAATTAGTTGAAACACTTAAATCAAGTTTTAAAGTTTGGTCAACTTTTAATTCTAAGTACTGATATTGAATGCTTAAATAAACTTTGACATAAACTGATGAACCATATGTAAGCGAACCTTTTACATTAACTCCGTTGTCAACATAGCTAACACTGAAAGGAACTGACCAAGACGCACTTCCGCTAATATCAATCGCCCTTGATTTTCTGCTTTTCTGTTCACTGAGTATTGAAACGCCCTCTCCAACTGTCGATTCATCATAAGTAAAATCAGATTTCTTTGCGGTGCTGTCAATTTTTACATAATCAAAAACATCGTCAAGATTTGCATCTTCACCTGTGATTGTGGCAGTAGTACCGTCTATGGCAATGCTTGCAACCTTGACTATAAGAGCATCGCCGTTGCTGTAATCATATGAGAAAATATCGCCCTCACTAAGAGAAGAAATACTATCGTCAATATTCTCAATTACATATGTTTTTGTTGTATCATCACTTTTGGTAACTTTGTTGGTTTCGCCGGACTCATCAACAAGCTTTACTTCATCCTTGTAAACCGCAAAGTTGTTGTCATCGTCATTGTCAAAATTAAGCACTTTGTTTTCTTCAAAATCATCTGTAGTTTTTGAAAGAAATTCCTGCATATCCTTGGTGTACATCGGAGAAGAATATGCGGTGCATAACGGCTTGTTTGTTGATGTGTCAATAAGATAGCCTTTCACATAAAAATACTGTGGCATATCATTGGTATCTAAAATGACATTCTTTTCGGTTTCACCGTTGGTTACTTCTGTTGTACCCGTTGCAATAAGTGTATCGCAACTTTCATTGTAGATAGCGACAAGCAATGTTGCGTCTGTAACAGTTTCAAAAGAAACCACGGCATTGTTGCCTGAAACAGCTACTGAAAAGACATTGTAGCCGTTATTATTTTCAGTCTCTTCGTTTTTGTCCGCAATTTCGTTTGCAAGCATTGTGCCTAACGAATTTGTTCCCGACACGCTGAGATTGTCCTGAACATTTGCATTTTGTGAATTGCTTTTTTCATCAGCCGAAACAGCCCCTGCACTTACGCTGAAAACTGAAAAAATGAGCGTAATAGCAAGAGTAACCGCCAAAAATCTGCTGAATAATCGTTTGTTGTTCATAATATCCCCCTTAAATCAATGTTATGTAAATATTATACAATAAATAAAATATGTTTGCAATACTTTAATACAAATTGATACTTGCGGATGAATTGTTATAATTTAAAACATATTAGTGATTCTTAGTGCTTTTAATAGATTAATACTCAGAACTTAAAATAAAATTTGTTTTGAGGGTTACAATTTATCTAATAGAAAACGCATAAAATAGCAATAAAATAGTCTGACTAATATATAATATTGTGTTAAAATTATGCGAAAAAGGGGGGTGACAGCCCTATGGAGCAATATATGCCGATAGTGTGGATAGGCTT
>OIYG01002106.1_pt1 | contig 13434 bp, 15 predicted proteins | sample 1587861 | NCBI WGS metagenome assembly OIYG01 (sample SAMN03283272) | human gut metagenome | biome: human-associated habitat; material: feces | host: Homo sapiens | place: Peru | collected 2012 | reverse complement strand
TTTGGAACAAAATCCCTCGCTGACCGCTCTTGCGATTGAATCAGAGGTTCCCTAACCCGGGGCAGGCGTATTTGGGCTATAATTGATATGGGGATGATATAATTATGATAAACAAACTGGGATTGAAACGACATGAGCAAATTTACATAATCTTTGCGCTGTGTATGTTTGTTATTCCACGTATTATTGATTGCATTATCAATAAATTATTGAAAATGGGCGAATTTCGCACGCTGCTTCCTGCGGGGATTGGAGTTGTCTATTCCTTGCTTACAGAAGGAAAAAACTGGTCGGGCTGGTGGGATGCTTTATTGATGCTATCAGGTGGGGTATTTTATTTTGACATTATAAAAACACTGTGTAACCATCAGTCCACAAAGAAAAGCTGGAATGACAAGATGATACTTTGTATTCTGAGCATAGATTTCGTCGCATCCCTTGTGGCGTTGTGCACCTGTGGGACGAATATGAAGCTTTCAATGATCGGCTCATTAGCGATTGACGCGATTCTGATTGGCGCTTTCGTAATTTTCCTGCGAGCAGAGAAGCGTAAGGCCAAAAATAATACCAATACTCTGTGAGCATGAACGGAGCATTGCGGCGTGGTCGTATGATAGCCGAACGCATAATTCCGATGCAATAAAATGAGGAGGGTCGAATATGAAACGAAGCTTTTGGATCTGTTTGCTGCTTTTGGGGGCGCTGATCCCGGTCGGGCTGTTCTGCTTTTTTCCGGTTCCCTCGGGGTGGAGTGCTTCGATCGGGGAGGCGGGGATCGCGAATGCTTGGCAGACGGACGCCTCATTCCTCATGCAGAGCGAACGCGGACAGCTCTATTTTTACGAGCGAAGCACGCAGGATGACTTCCTCTATCGAAATTTTTACCAAAATCGCCTGTGCACGGTGCAATCGGACGGCGTGAAGCGCTTGGCGCATCGGAATCATGGGTTGGCACTGTTGGACAGCAAGCTTTATTACAGAGCGCAAAACACGTTGAGATGCTATGATGCCGAGCGTGGGACGGACGAGGTGGTCGGGACGCTTTCGCGCGATCTGCTTGCGACAGACCGCGCAATCGAGGCCAACACGGGTCTGCTGATCCGGAACGACACGCTTGACGAGACCTATCGGGTGGACGCGGACGGTCTGACGGCCGTTGACCTGCCGACGCAGAGCGTCGTATTTGACGCAAAGCAATATCGCTTAACGGAGCGCGGCGCGTTGATCCGCGAAGCGGACGGCACGGAGACCGTGGTCGCGCAGGGCTTTTCCAACTGCCGCATTGCGGCCATGGACAGCGGCGTTTTGATCTATCATACCGACAACCGGGACAACCTGATCCTACAGATCATGCGCCCGGACGAGACGATCGAGACCCTGTTTTCCTGCGCGGGCGCTTTTCGGAAATGCGCGATCAACCTTGGCGCGGATTATGCATATCTTTCGGTCGACCGCTATGAGCGCTATGGGGTGCTCGAGACAAAGCGCTATGCCGATGATTCCGTGCGCGGGACGTGGCGCATCCGCCTGTCCGACGGCGGGCAGGAAAAGCTGAGCGAGGAGGTCTATGACGGCCTTTACCGCTTCGACTCGGACGGTTTCTTTGCCTGCAACGCAAAAGGCCGCATGGTGTACATCGATTTGGACGGGCAATGCGTGCAAAAGCTGCTGAAGTGAGGTGACGGCCATGAATCGAACTGTTACATGTCTGCTGAATTTTGGCCTGCTGACGGCGCTTTGCGCGGTCTATTGGTTTTGCGCCCCGGTATTCGCGGTCTGCGTCCTGCCGCTTCTGCTGCTCCTCTCGGTGCATGTGGGCCGGTTTTTGCGGGATCGATTTTCGTCCGTGTGCGCGAGAGCAATCGCGGGGGGAATGTGCCTCCTGTGCTTAACCGTTTCGGCGGCGCTTTTTGGCGTGCAATACCGGGTGTTCTGCCCGGATCGCGACGCTGCGGCCTCGCTCGGCCTTGCCATGCTCGACTTACAGGCCATCGCTTTGCTGCTGCCGCCCTGCTGCATTTTCACGACGGCGGCCTTTCCCAAGCTGCGAAGAACCGTCCTCGCTATGGTGTGCGTGGGATGGCTTGCGCTTCTCGTCGGCCTGCTGATCGTGCTCGAAAAATACGTCCTTACGGTTGGATAAGACGGAATGATTGATGCGTAAATTTGCGCGCATCATAACTTATGCCAGCCGGTTTCGAGATTTTTAAGCCTCACATACTTCTGCGCGCTGAACCGGCAGGGCGACGTGGTTAAGATTTTTCAGTTCCTGCCGCCGAGGGACCCCAACGGGAATCTCAATGGCCTGACGGAAGCGGTCTATGCTCAATGAACCGCATTATCATATTTACGGAACAGGTCATTATTACCCGGGAATGATTGTGCCTGAGCCTTATGCATCAATCTATTTTTCCATTCCAGATAATTGAGGAGATATAAAATGGCAAGGTTTAATAAGAATAACGAGAAAGAGTTAAAAGAATTCTTATACAACAATTATATCCATGACTCGAAATTGGAAAAGTTTTATTATGACTGTAACGAAGATAGCATTCAAATTGAATTGTGGAATCCTATTTTTGGTGGGCAGATTAACTTAGCCTTTTTTAACATATCGATTGTTCTTGCAAGAAAAGGAGACTGGATCGGGGATCGTACAACAATCCTTTCTTTAACGGTAGAAGAAGATTTTTCGCAACTACAAAATAGTAATCTAGATAATAACGAATACAAAGAAAACTCACTCTACCTGATGTTTCAAACATTTTCCGGAGCGGAATTGCATATTGTGTCGAAAGAAGTGCTTGCTGACATAATCGTTAAGGAGGATGGATGAAGGGCTAAACAATCTCGACGGACGGCACGGTCACATCGGTGCACGATTTCATCTATGACGAATCGGGCAAGTCGTTCGCCATGGACAATCAATGCGAGTTCGGGAAAAATTGTATATGACTTTGCATCCATTTATTTTGCGTACTATCGTTGAAAAGTAGGAGGTTACATTGTGGAGAAAAAGCATCGTATGCACATACGGCCTCGAACCGTATTTTTGCTCATTCTGATCGTTCCGCTGGCAGTGGCAATCCTGTCCTTTTTCATACGTTTTGGCATGTATAACTACGAGCATGGGCAACCGCCGACATCCGATCTTGCCACTTATCGAAGAACCGCCCTGATCGGCTGGAACATAGAAGATCCATATGCCATCTTCCCGAGCCGCGAAACGCTGGATCGTGCAGTCCGCGCGGACTATCAATTCAAAAAGGAAACGTCGCCGTTTCCGCTGCTTTTTGATAATGATATCTTTGCGGTCGTGACCTGCACATACACCGCCTCGGACTTTGAAGCGGAGTACGCGCGTCTGAAGCAGAATTTTACGCCCGGCACGCGTTCGTTCTATGACGGCGTTTCGTTTGTCGCCGTCAGTTCGAGCACAAATTGCGCATATGCGCTTGTGGATGAGGAAAACGCGACCATATCCTATCTTTCTCTGCAAAATGTAAACTTTTCCGCAGAGTTTTTAGACCGGGAACTGCTTCCGCTTTGGGCACTCCATTATCAGGATGGATCGTTGCGGTGAGAATTTTTGGGCGGTCCTATCTCAATTCAGCAAAATTTACTTGATAACCAATAAGTGGAATGGCGGAAACTCATTCTGATTCAGGTCATATTATCCCCGCGCAGGGCGCGGGCGGTTAGGCAGTGCGCCGGGTTTCTGCATTTTGACTGGAGGCAATCCGTCTGGATTGAAGCGATTGATTCGGGGCGTACTGCAGTGCGCGAAAATATAACGGCAGATGAATATTTACAAGATCAAATTTATTCAGCTTGAGATAAAAAGTGATTTTCAAATAGCGGGAGGGAGCAATATTGAGAAGAACGATAAAAGCCATTGCGCTTATATTTGTGCTTGCAACGTTGGCGTGCATGAGCTTTGGGTGCTCTTATACAGAACCGTCCAGCAAGGAGGCGGCGGAGAAGCATCTAAAGCATGATTCTGACGATCTGACATATATGGTGCAGTGGCTGCAGGACACGGAACAATCGTATGTAGCTTTTTGCCGTACATGGGATCACGCATTGGTCGGCTTGGATAAAGTTCCAATCGATGAAGAAATCGCTCCGGTCGTAAAAAGATTGCTAAAGGAATATGAGCTGATCGTGATGGACGCAGAGACGAATCGAATCCAATTTGAATTTTGGACGAGCGTACACGATCAGGGATGCGGGCTTCTATATGCGTTGGATCAGACAAAGCAGCCGACGGTGGAATATATGACCCAGCGCGAGCCGCTCTCGGTTGAAGGCTGGTACTATTATTTTACAGACTTCAATGAATGGAGAGTTGAGCAGACACGGGATAAAGAATGAATGCAATATTGTAGTCGAAGCCGTTAATTCCCTTGTTTCGTCAGTAACAATTGATAAGTTTATCCCTTCGCTTGAAGTACCAAAGTACATTCGAGATATAAAAGATGAAGCACGCACGCTATTTGGAGTGAAGGGAACCAATCGGCTAAACCGATACTTAGATGGGAAACAACTGTTTACGGTTTTCTATAATTCCGCTCGAAGAATGCTGCTTGAGTAATAGGAGGACTAGTGGACACTTCATTTTACGATGCAATATTGCGCGATGCGATCTGGCGGCACGCTACGATTTTCTTGGTTGTGGGGGCGCTGCTGGTCATCGGACTGATTTTGAATATCGTTTTTTATCGCGGGACGCTGAAAAGGCTGGCGCAAGCACGCGGTCGGGAGGCGGAGCGTCTGGCAAAGAAGCGCGACCAAATGCTGATCGCACTGCTGGCGGAAACGATTGCGTTTCTATGCTGCATTGCGATGGGCTATTTCCGCGTGGCCAAGATGTGCAAAGACCTATCGCAGCACAGCTATATCATGATCGAGGCGACCTATAACCGCCCGATGCATCAGCGCTCGATCACAGACGACGGGGATGCATTTGTTACGATTGACGGCGAGCAGGTTTTGATGTACCTTGCCTCCGACGGCAATGCCGATGAATTTCCCTTTGGAACGCACACTGGCACGGTCTGCTACGCCGAGGAGAGCAAAATGCTCCTCTCCTTCTCCGAACGGGAGGGGGCAGAATGAAACAGAAACAATTGACGCTGTCCGGGGCGGATATGTCGAAGAACGGGGCAAATAGGCCGCTCCTTTTCGCCGGTTATCAGCTGCTGGTTTTGGCGGCGCTGTTCCTGCTGCTTCCGCGCTTGCGGCGTCCGGGATTTTGGGTCGTTGGCGGATTTTTGGTCTTATGTCCATTGCTGCTGAGATGGTATCTACGGCCGCGCTGTATTTTTACGGATCAATTTGTCTCGATCCGCCGGGGAAAACGGACGATCCGTTCGTTCCGCTTGGATGCCCTGACGGCGATCGGTCGCTGCGAGCGAAGCGATGCCGCGCTGACCTTGTTTCTCTGTGCCGTTTCGCGCAAAGAGCTGCGACGTTTTGCCTATGAGCACGAGCAGGACTGCGTGAAAATCGCCAAAAACTACGGATTTTCGACGCAGGGGACGGAAAACGAGCAATTGCGCATCGCGCTGACGGCTTACCTTTGGAGAAAAGGGACGGCGTTCAACCAAGGGATTTATCAGATTGCGCTGACGGAAAAAGCGTGGAAAAAGCTGTCGGAATTCTGCGCAGAAAGGCGGATCGAGCTGCAAGAGCTTGCCATTCCGTAAAACCATATAGAGGCAGAACCAAACTCCAAATATAGTTGCGCAAGGAGATTATCGCGCGAGGCGAGCTAGGGGAATATTGAATGCAGTTGGCATTAGGGTTAATGATTCCATAAATTTAATCCCATTAAAATCGCATTTTCATCGTCGTTTGCACACAAATGCATATTACAATTGGGTGGACAAAGTAATTACTTCGGCCTACTACAGTGGAAATAGTTATGATGAATCTCGAAGAAACGTCATGGAGGCGCTCTACTTAATCAGATCATCACTTGATGAAATAAACAGATGCATTCCATACTGAGGAGGATCATGATGGACTACCGAGCAAAAATTCGCGATTATGCTTCCATAATCGATGACCTTTTTGAAAAATATCAGGACGATCCGATCCCGGCGGCGCACCGGTTGGATGAAGCCGATTGCGGGAAAATTGAGTTTGCGCGAGGGTGCTTTATGCACCGAGGATTTTATTGCCCAAGCCCAATTGAAGAATTCGTGATTAGTAATGTGAGACGAGGGCATTTACAGAAAAAGAGAACGGCAAGCAGCATATACGAATATAAATTCAACCGTGCAGGACAACTGCGTGAAGCGATACAACTTGAAGAACCTCCGGACGTAGAAACAATCTGGCGTGAGGGAGATTTTGAGATCGGCCTTAAGGCGTCCGGCATATTTCCAATGCTTGAAGTCGTGACATTGACGGAATGGAACTCAAATTTCCCATCGTTTTACTGTGGTGCGGTTACAGGGAGTGGCAGATGGTATGAGTTTTTTCGGTTCAATGGATGTGAGCTGGAAGAAGCGCATGTCTTTGATGTTGAGGATATTAATCGCGACAAAGACATCCGAGAAGCTGTCCTGCGCCATTGCCCGAATTTGACTGAAATCACGGAACGGATCAAGGCACTTGCGGTTGACGGACTCGCGATCACTGACCATCATTATTTGCGCTTTGATAAGAATGCAGGCAAGTGTTTTGTGCGGTGTGATTCGCCGCTTCATCGAACGTCAGAGTGGACTGTGCCATATAAAGGAATATCCTCGGCATTTTTTCAATCGCATGAGCCGGACTTATAAAAGCACTGGGCGTTACACTGTAAGAGAACCCGAGAAACCAGCACCCCAATGCTGACTCAGCTACCCACGCGCCGGGTGTGGAGGTGAGGAAGTGCGGCGGTTAGCGGCATTTCCGCCGCACCCCCTCCGCACCCGGTTTTCCCCAAAATAGATTAGAAAGGGGAGATTTCCATTCCGAGTTTAACTAGGGAACCTCTGAATAAATCGACCGCGGCGCTCAGCGGGCCTTTTGCCCCAACTTATTGGTTTGAAAATCTTGAAATACACAAAGGATTCCTGCGATTTTCAAACCTCAATCTGGAATAAAATCCCTCGCTGACCGCTCTTGCAATTGAATCAGAGGTTCCCTAAGCAAAGATATTCCTATCGGGAAATACTGGAAATTGCATATGAAATAAAGGGAATGTACGCCAAATGAATCAGTATTATTGCAAATTGGATTAGGTAGAACCATGACTTTTTTGGGAAGAGCCGGGTACATGGTCTCGCTTTCGTTGGATTCCCAACAAGCGGGGCAGCCCAGCTGCGAGATTCACATTGATTCTCCCACGTCGATTTTTCTGCATGGGAAGGCTTATACTACGACTGCGGAAATAGATGATGAAATTCCATACGGGCTTTGCGAATACGACAAGAAATTAGGGCTACTTATGGATTCCGGACGGAAGTATGTACTCACAAATATTTCCTACGATCAAGATTATCTGCTGCATCTATCCTTCAGCAACGGCCTGAAAATTCGTTCCTACTCTGTGGAAGCGCCGGATGCAGAAATGTGGCGCATCTTTCTGCGGCATACAGATGATCCTCATATGGTTGCCTATCCCACCGGAATCGAGATGGAATAGCAACTGGGAATCACAGCGTCCCGGCGCATATATCGGATATGAGAGGGCATAAGACGGGAAACGAAAAAGAGACGGCGGAAAAAGAAAAAGTGATTTTGCGTACCCTGATTGTAGAGTGATGCTTGCCGGCAAACCGGCATAATCTGCCCTAAACTGCAATTACGATGCGGAAACCGGTTTCTATTACCTCCAATCCCGCTACTACGACCCCGCAACCAGACGGTTTATCAATGCGGATGCCTATGCAAGTACCGATTCCGGCGACGCTGTCTCCTGCAATATGTTCGCGTATTGCAACAATAATCCGGTTTTACTCGAAGATCAAAATGGAGAACTTGGAATCATTGGTATCTCATTACTTTTTGGACTTGGGTGCGCATTGCTTGACTATGGTGAGCAAGTAATATCAAATTATGAAGATGGGTACACCGGAAAAGAGGCATGGGTGGATAATGTTTCTTTTGGCCGTGTCGTTTCGTCTGGCTTTTCTGGGTCACTGGCGTTTTCTGCTTATGGCGTAGGCTCTGCTATAGCAGATTTCATAATTTCTCCGGCAATAGAATTGAGCGTGGATTATGCCATTTCTCCGGAGAAAAAACAACCGCTAAATCTGGAAAACTACATGATCAAGCAAGGGGAGCGATTTGGAGAGCTTTGCATAACTGAAGAAATAAAAGATGCAATTCCCAGATCGTTCCAGAACCCTCTTACTGGTAACGCAGTGCGTTCTACGGTAAAGGAGATGGCAAGGTCAAATATGGCTAGTACAATTTATTCAACAATAAAAGATTTCGCTTTAGCGATAATAAAATAATGAGGTGCTGTTATGACAGAATTTGACGCTATTTTACAAAGAACCCTTGGTGCAACGACTGAGAAGATGATACTGATGTTAGGCGTTTTGCTCGTGATCGTGATTGTCTCTACCATACGATTCATTTTTGTAATGAAAAAGCTGCGGACAGAGAGCATGAGCAATCAGGATTATGAGAGGCTCATGAAAAGAAAACGCGCACTGATCTTTTCTATTTGCCTGAGTGTCTTGGGGCTGATTGTAATTCCCATAGGAAACGCGCAGAGAATTACACACTTAAAAAATGATATTGACAATCAGCAGTATATTTGTGCCGAAGTGGATTATTCTCATTCGCGTAAGGGCACGGGCGAAGAGATTGTTACAATTGTCAAAGACGGGGAAAGAATTTTTGTGCATTTTCCGCAAGAATGGTCTGAAAAAGATTTTCCGAGGGGCGATTTTCACGGTACAGCTTGGTATAGCGAAGAAAGTAAAATTTTGCTTAGCTTCGCTCCGGATGATAAGTAAAGCGATGCATAATGCATCGCTGAACTGAGCGCACCGTATCAATCTGAATTTCCTAGGGATCCTCTGATCAAATTACAAGAGCGGTCAGCGATGGATTTTGTTTCAAACCGATCAGTTGGGGCGAAAGACCCGCTGAGCGCCACAGCCGATTGATTCAGAGGTTCCCAAAGAGAAAAGGCAAGGAAAAAGCAAAAGGCCTTTCAGGCTGCTCCTTATCGGGAGTGTGAAAAACGGGAGGCGAAAAAGGGATGGCGGAAAAAGAGAAAGTGATTTTGCACACGCCGATTGCAGTGCGATGCTTGCCGGCAAACCGGCATAATCTGCCCCAAACTGCAATTACGATGCGGAAACCGGCTTCTATTATTTGCAAAGCCGCTATTATGACCCCGCAACCCGTAGATTCATCAACGCCGATGTCTACACCGGCACGGATTCCAGCGACGCTGTTTCCTGCAATATGTTCGCGTGTTGCAACAATAACCCGGTTTTACTTGAAGATCATAATGGAAAATCGGGATTAGACCACTGAAGCGTGTCATATAAAATGTATTTTATGGCACATCCGGTGATCCCTATTTGCGTTACGATAATCCAATCAGACTGAAAGGTGATGTTCTATGCTGCCCGCGGCGTTATTTGTGTTCCTATTGATCGTTATAATCGTTGTAATTTACCTGAAAACCCCTGCCGCAAAAGGACATATAAGCGAACGAGCGGTTGCTCGCAGACTGAATAAAGATTGCAAAAGGAAACAAAGCGGCAAGATACTGACAAACGTGTATATTCCAAAGACCTCCGGCGATACCGCAGAAATTGACGTTTTATATATTACAAGAAAAGGCCTCCTCGTAATAGAAAACAAAAACTACGCCGGGTATATCTTCGGCAAGGAAAGCAACAAAAGCTGGACTGTTACACTATATGCCGGAAAATCACGGCGTGGAAATAAAGTTGAAAAGCATCAGTTTTATAATCCGGTCTGGCAAAATCGCAACCATATCCAGTCTTTGAAGGAGTACCTTTGCGCTGATATAAAAGCCTTTTCTCTTATCACATTCAGTAACCGCGGCGATTTGAAATCGATAGACGTCAGATCGTCGGATGTGTTTGTGTGCTCCCACGCTGATCTGTCAACCGTAATAAGACAAATATGGGATGAAAACACCGATGTTTTAACGGACGGGCAAATTGAAGAAATCCATAACAAACTGTCCCCTTTGACAAATACCACAAGGGAGACAAAGCAGAAACACATTGCTCAGATCAACAAGCGATTCAACAATACAGAGATTTGTCCCGTTTGTGGTTGCCCCCTTGTTCAAAGAACCGCCCAAAAAGGATCCAATATGGGAAAACAATTTTACGGATGTTCAAATTTCCCGAAATGCCGGTATATCAAAAATATGTGAATCGGAGCAGGCCATGCCTGCTCCGTTTTCTTTGACGCGCGCCCGGTGCGCGCAAAGGCTAAGCCGCCTCTGTCGGTGGCGTTCGATTCGGGGGTTCCCGGGGATCAGGCGCCGCAGGGGAATGCCTGCGCGGGGGCAAGTCTCGTGACCCAGCCGTGGGTGTCCGAGATGCGGCCGTATTGGATGCCGGTGATTGCGTCATAGAGCGCCTGCGAGACGGGGCCGATGCCGCCGCCGCGCACGGCGTGATCCTCGCCGCCGAAGCGCAGCACGCCGATGGGCGAGATGACCGCCGCCGTGCCGCAGCCCCACGCCTCCTCCAGCGCGCCGGATTCAGCGGCCTCAATCAGCTCCGCCACATCCAGCTGGCGCTCCTCCACCTCGTAGCCCATTTCGCGCAGGAGCGTGATGCAGGTGCTGCGCGTGATGCCGGGCAGGATGGAGCCGGTCAGGCCGGGCGTGACGATCCTGTCTCCGATTTTGAACATGACGTTCATCGCGCCGACCTCTTCGATGTAGCGCCGCTCCACGCCGTCGAGCCAGAGCACCTGATCGTAGCCCGCCTTTTCTGCCCGCACCGTCGCACGCGCGGCCGCGGCGTAGTTGCCGCCGCATTTCGCGTAGCCTGTGCCGCCGCGCACGGCGCGCACGTCGTCTCGTTCAATGGCGATGCGCACCGGCGCAAGCCCGTTTGGATAGTAGCTTCCGACGGGCGAGGCAATGATGTAGAAGGCGGCGTTGGTGATGCCGTGCACGCCGAGCTGCGTGTCGGTGCAAATGACGAAGGGGCGCAGGTAAAGCGACGTGCCCGGCTCGCTGGGGACCCAATCTGTTTGCGCGCGAACAAAGGAATTCACGGCCTCGACGAAATCCTGCGGATCGAGCACGGGAAGGCTCATCCGCTCGCAGGAGGAGGCAAGCCGTTTGCCGTTGTCGATGACGCGAAACAGGCTGATGTCCCCGTCCGCGCGGCGATAGGCCTTCAGACCCTCGAAAACCTCAGCGCCGTAATGAAACACGCAGCAGGCCGGATGCAGGGAGATCTCCTGCAGGGGCTGGATGCGTGCGTCGTGCCACCCGAGGCAAGGAGAATATTCCATCGCAAACATTCGATCCGAGAAGATCCGCCCGAAGCCGACCCCGGCGAGCGAGGTGGGACGCACGGAGGTGAGAGAAGCACCGCGAGCTGCAATTTTCATGAAGATCCGACCTTTCTGTGTTTTGATGTTGCTAAGTCTACACGCAAAAATGCAAGTTGTCAAGCGTCTACACTGCATTTCGGTTGATATTACAGGAAAATTTATTTTGAATCAACGAAATTATGCAAGTTGAACGATTACAAATTGCAAAACAGAAAGGACGGAGCAGGTTTCGCCTGCGTGCCCGTCAGCTTGTCGGAGAAGGCTGCGAGATAAGATGCGGTGGCAGCGGCTCCCGTCGGCGCGCTAGCCCAGCGCCACATCCAGCGCCATCATGATGCTGAAGCCGACGGCAAAGAAGACCGTTCCGAGATTCGAGTGCTTTCCCTGCGACATTTCCGGGATCAGCTCCTCAACCACGACGTAGAGCATGGCGCCGGCGGCGAAGCTCAAAAGATAAGGCAGCGCCGGGATTAGGAGCCGTGCGGCGAGGATCGTCAGCACTGCGCCGACCGGCTCGACCACGCCGGAGAGCACACCGCCGAAAAATGCCCTGCGTTTGCTCTCGCCCTCTGCGCGCAGCGGCATGGAAATGATCGCGCCCTCGGGAAAATTCTGAATAGCGATGCCGAGGGACAGCGCCAGCGCGCTTGCCGCTGTGATCTGTGCATTTTCCGCAAGAAGACCCGCATACAGGACGCCCACGGCCATTCCCTCCGGAATGTTGTGCAGCGTCACCGCCAGAACCATCATCGTCGTGCGGCTGAGGCGGCTTTGCGGCCCTTCGACCTGCCTGCTGTTGCGGTGCAGATGCGGAATGATGTGATCGAGCGCAAGCAGGAAGGCCACGCCGACCCAGAAGCCCACCGCTGCCGGAACGAATGACCAGCGCCCCATGCCGCTCGCCTGCTCGATCGCAGGGAGCAGCAGGCTCCAAACAGAGGCGGCGACCATAACGCCTGCGGCGAAGCCGGTCAACGCGCGTTGGACGCCCTCGCCGAGCGACTTTTTCATGAAAAACACACACGCGGCACCCAGCGACGTGCCGAGGAAGGGGATCAGAATTCCGAAAATAGGTTGCATAGACGTTCACCTGCCTTGATTAGCATTTGCTAACTGAGATTATAGCACATTTTTTCCGCGTTTGCAATACGAGCCATCGGGTACGCCGCATCCGCAGCGCGTCAAAATCCTTGCGTAGCAAGTAAAAAACGTCTCAATTTCGTGTCATTGCGAGGCCGCGAGCGGCCGTGGCAATCTTTAAGCCAAAGGTATGGCATCCCGTGGCGAAGCGCGGGAATGCGAAACAAAATGGAATCCCTATTACAAAAAAGGGGGTTCGCCGCTTCATTCCGCTTTCTCTTTCTTCATTTCAAGGTTCTGCTTCGTTCCGCGTAACCATAGTTCGTTCCGGGATGGCAAATCGTTTCGTTTAAGATTGCCGCGTCGGGCGCACGCGCCCTCCTCGCAATGACAGAATCGGTAGGCTTGATCGAAAATACGGAACGTAAAATCCAATCTTACGATTCCGTAAAACGGTTCTTATTTGTTGCCTGATTTTGACGGTTCCGGACTTTTTTGACAGCCTGAAGCGTCTGCGAGCCGCTGCGCGTCCGGGGAGTTTTTTCGTCCGAGCCGGTATACGATCGGCAGAACGCGCAGAGGGATCATGTGAAAAAGCGCGATGCAGTGCGCAGGATTGTTGAAACGCCGCCGAGCAGGGAGATTGGGCGGGCAAGCCATCCGGAGGCAAAAAGCAGGAGCAAACGGATCTGTTTGCTCCTGCCTGCTGTTTTATGCCGGAATAAAAGGCTTGATGCTCTTTCTCGCGCCGTATGAAATCGGGATCCTTATGGAACCTCTGAATCAATCGGCTGCGGCGCTCAGCGGGTCTTTTGCCCCAACTTATCGGTTTGAAAATCT
>OIYG01002105.1_pt1 | contig 13436 bp, 10 predicted proteins | sample 1587861 | NCBI WGS metagenome assembly OIYG01 (sample SAMN03283272) | human gut metagenome | biome: human-associated habitat; material: feces | host: Homo sapiens | place: Peru | collected 2012 | reverse complement strand
GTTCTAGCAAATACTTATCACTTATGGTTAAGACCTGGAGAAGATATTGTTAGACAAGCTGGTGGTGTCCAAAAATATATGAATTATAAAGGACCAATGTTAACGGATAGTGGTGGATTCCAGGTATTCTCTCTTTCTGACACAAGAAAGATTACAGAAGAAGGCGTTACATTTAAAAACACACTAAATGGCGATATGTTATTTTTGTCACCAGAAAAGTCTATTCAGATTCAAAACAGCATTGGGGCTGATATTATGATGTCATTTGATGAATGTATCCCATTCCCTGCCACTTATGAATATGCTAAAAACTCAACTGAAAGAACGTTACGTTGGGCAGAGAGAGGAAAAAATGCCAATACACGCCCTGAAGAACAGGCATTATTCGGTATTGTTCAAGGTGGTAACTATCAAGATTTGCGTTCCTATTGTGCTGAGAAACTCGTAGAAATGGATTTTGATGGATATGCCATCGGTGGAACTAGCGTTGGTGAAGATAAAGAAACAATGATGCAGATGGTTGACTATGCTGTTGAAAAATTACCGTTTGATAAACCTAGATATTTAATGGGAGTAGGAGCGGTAAATGACTTGCTTGAAGCAGTATCTAGAAATATCGATATGTGTGATTGCGTTCTACCAACAAGAATTGCAAGACATGGTACATTGACTACAAGTCATGGACGTATCAATATTCGTAAAGCAATTTATAGAGATGACTTTACCCCATTAGATGAAAACTGTGACTGTTATTGCTGTAAGAATTATACAAGAGCGTATTTAAATCATTTATTTAGAACGGATGAAGGCTTCGGTACAAGACTTATGTCTATCCACAACATTCGTTTCTTAGTTAAACTAATGGAAGATGCTCGTACAGCAATTAAAAATGACAGATACAATGACTTCAAAAATGAAGTATTACAAAATATGAAATTCAATCAAAGAGGATTTTAAAAAAGAGCACTATAGTTAGTACTCTTTGAACTCTATTTTTCCATTATCTATAGAAGATACTACAGCAAGGCTTTCTACATGATAGCCTTGTTTTCTTAATTCTACACCACCTGGTTGAAAACCTTTTTCAATGCAAATTCCAATACCTTCAACTGTAGCTTTAGCATCATTGCATATTGATATTAACCCTTCAACAGCTTTTCCATTAGCTAAAAAGTCATCCACAATTAACACATGATCATTTTCTGTTAAATAGTCAGAAGCAACTGTGATGTAGTAATCTTTATGATATGTATAAGAATGAACTGTTGTTACATATACATTTTTATCAATATTGCTGGATCCCTTCTTTTTAGCAAATACAAGTGGAACATCTAAACTAAGAGCCGCAAAGCAAGCTGGTGGAATACCACTTGCCTCAATGGTTAATACTTTAGTAATAGGAACATCTTTAAACTTTTCCTTTAATTCTTCGCCTATTTTTTGCATCAGTTTGATATCTACCTGATGATTTAAAAAGCTATCTACTTTTAAAATATTTCCAGGAAATACTTTTCCTTCTTTTAATATGTAATTTTCTAATTCTTTCATTTTTACCCCAAGTGATAAAGTTTTGTATATTTTTCTTCAAGATAATCTAAGTAATAATCAGGATTGAACGATTCTCCTGTTGCCTTAACAAGAATTTCTTCTGCTGTATAACGGCATCCATATTGATGAATATTTTCTTTTAGCCAGCTGATAATTTCATCAAACTTGTTATTTTCCAACAAATTATCCACATCAATTTCTTTACGCATTACTTTCATAAATTGAGCAGAGAATGCACTGCCTAAAGCATATGTTGGGAAATATCCAAAACTGCCATCAGACCAGTGTACATCCTGTAAAATACCGTCTCTATCATTAGGCACTTCTATTCCGAGATATTTTTTATACATTTCTTTCCATGTTTCATTTAATTTTTCTACTGGAATTGTGCCATTAAATAAGCCCTTTTCAATTTCATAACGGATAAGAATATGCATAGGATATGTTAATTCATCTGCTTCAGTACGAATTAACGAAGGAGCAGAAGCGTTAATTGCATCAACATATTTTTCTATAGATATATTTTCTAACTGCTCAGGAAAATATTTTTGTAGTGTTGGATAATTAGCTTTCCAGAAAGATAATGTTCTACCTAGGTAATTTTCAAATAGACGTGATTGTGATTCATGCATACCACTGGAAACACCATTTGATAAAATCATTCCATCATATTTTGGATTAATATCATGTTCATATGTAGCATGACCCACTTCATGAACTGTAGATAAAATAGCAGATGGTAAATTATTTAATAAATATTTAGTTGTTGTACGACAGTCATTTTCACAAGTCCATGAAGTAAATGGATGTTCTGTCTCATTTTGATATCCCCAATCAGAATCAAAGTGAAGATACTTTAATAAATCTTTTGAAAATGCTTTTTGTTCTTCAATTGGATATTCTTCAAACAAAAAATCTGTCTCTACTTGTTTTGCATTTACGACTTTCTGGATAAGAGGTACTAGACGCTTCTTCACTTTATCAAAGAAAGCATCATATTTTTCTTGTGTCATACCTGGTTCATAATCATCCAACATTTGATCATATAGTGGTTTATCTGAGTTTCTATATGCATAAATCTTTTTATTATCTTCAATAACTTTTGCCAAATATGGAGCAAAGATAGAGTAATCATCTTTTGTTTTCGCTTCTAACCACGCATTATATGATTCATTGACTAAGTTACTATGTTCCACAAAGAAATCTTTAGGAATAGATACTACATTCATCATGTTTTTATAATATAGTTCAACCGCTCTTTTTGTATCAGGTTCTAATTCTTCTTGAAGTAATGCTTCTAAGACTTCTTTCATTTCAGGATCTGTCTGAATTGAGAAAGCTTCTCCAGCTAGAATTGATGTTCTATAGTCTCTATATTCATTTCCTGCTTTTGGAGCAACTGTTTGTTTATCTACACCGATAATTGCTAAAGCCATATCGTAAGCAGACATTTTCAATACCCATTCTTCATACTTTTTTAATAGTTCTTCTTTTGTCATTGTCTTATTCTCCATTTATACAAGCTTTAAATCCTCTAAAACCTTTGCTACACCATCATTTTCGCATGTATCCGCAATAATATCGGCATATTCTTTTACATCATCTTTAGAATTACCCATAGCTACACCAATTCCAGCTTTTGCAATCATAGGTGTATCATTACCAGCATCTCCAAAAGCAATGACATTATCCCATGTAATGTTATTTTCTTTTAGAACTGGAATAATAGAATCTGCTTTAGTAACTGATTTAAGAAAAGCGTCATAACCTCTTTTACAAGACCATGCAAAAACAATATTTGGGAAATCTTTTTTTAATGGAGTAATTACATCTTCATCACATATCAAGAATGTTCCTAAAGGATAACCATGTTCTAAATGATGCGTACGTTTTTGTGTATCATCAATAATTAAGCTTCTTCTTGGATCATCTTTTGATACATATCCTCCCATAAATATCTCATGATTTGCATAAGTAACGACACTATCTTCAAATTTAAATCCTAACCCAATTCCATATTTATCTGATATTTCGATAAAATCGTTCATTTCTTTTTCACTCATTGGATGCTTTTCTATTGGATTTCCATTTCTATCTACTAAACAGGCTCCATTAATTGTTCCAATACGATCCATTGGTAAGTCTTTAAAAAAAGATTGAGGAAGAAAAGTATAATGTCTACCAGTATTGATCAGTACTTTAATTCCTTTTTTCATTGCTTTATGAAAATCTTCTCTTAAACGTTCAGATATTTCATATTTTCCTGATGGTAAAATCGTGCCATCTACATCACATACGATTAATTTAATTTCTTTTTCCATATGGAGTATTATATCATGCAATAGAGTTGTATTTATTTGTAAACTAGCTGTTTTATGTTGCAATTCATCAAGAAAAAAATGATTTAGTATGTTAAACTAGAAAAGCTATGTGCTCGTGGCGCAACTGGATAGCGCATTTGATTCCGAATCAAAAGGTTGTGAGTTCAAGTCTCATCGAGCGCACCATTTAAATTTGCTTAGTATTTCTAAGCTTTTTTTATTTTAATCATACAAAATAAAAACCCAACTTTCGTCAGGTTTCCATTACATTTTATAAAGTTTTAATAATTGCTGATAGCTTAGGAATTAACTGTTGCTTACGAGAAATAATTGTTGAATCAAATCCATAGTGTTCATCAATACTTGTTTCTATCGTATCTGTAATAATTTGTGATAATGGTCCATAGTAAACAAATATACTTCCTTCACCCATCACATCTGTAAATAACATTAATGATAAATCATAATGTTTATCCTGCTGTTCTTTTTCAAGATATGATTTAAATGCTGGCAAAATCAATTGAACTTCTTCCATATGACTATAGTTTGTCTGACCAATTGCAACTTTATAATTGCCAATTTCATAATTCTTCAAGTCACGATAGAAAATATCTTCTGGTTTAGAATTCTTTAAGTCTACAGAAGCGCCAAGCATTTCTCTAGCATAGTCGTCTACATTTTCAATTCCTGCAAGTTTTGCTAACCATTGTACCGTTACACAATCCATTCTTGTTGTTGTCGCAGATTTTAAATTTAATGTATCAGATAAAATAGCTGATAGTAATAAGCCACTCATATCTGCACTTGGTAACAAGCCATTTTCTTGATAAATCTGAGCAATGATTGTACATGTACAACCACACTTTACATTACGATACATAATTGGATGATCTGTTGTAATATCACCAATATGATGATGGTCAATAATTGCCTCAATATCTGCTTCTTCAATATGATTGATTGTCTGATTGATAGCACTATGGTCAACTAGTACAAATTTACGATGATTATAGTTTAATGTATGATATCGAGATATTGCTCCTACAATATTTCCTTCTTCATCAAGAACCGGATAAGAGCGAACTCTTGATTTTGTCATCTTAGAAGCTACATCATTTACATATTCTGACTTTTGGAAAGATATGACTTCTTTTGTCATGACGTGTTTTATTGCATAAGATTCAATAATAGCAGTAGAAGTATGCATTGTATCTTCTTTTGTTTCTATAATTGCACACTCATATTTTTTGGCCAGTTCAATCACATCTTCATGTGTCTTGATACCACATGTCACAACTAAACACTTAACTCCTTCTTCAATAAGTATTTTTTGTTTTTCACTGTTACCGGAAAGAATAGAAATACCATCTTTTAAATCATATTCGATAGCTTCCTGTCCTTCCAAAGTAATAATATGCACACTTCCATTAGTTTTAAAAATATCTGGCTGATACACAATTTCACCACCAATAGTATGTGCAATATCATCTAAAGTTGCGTAAGACATTAAACGTGTTATATCTGCATATGCTTTCAAACGATATGCAGAAAGATTACTTGTTGTACAAACACCTGTTAACTGCCCTTCATCATTAACTACAAATAAAGAACGGTTTTGAGTTCTTAACATTACGTGCCAAGCATGATGAACTGTTGATTTTTCACTGATAATTGTTGGTTCATCTAATGATATGTCTTCAAGTTTTGCTCTTGCATCGGTTAATAAAAGAGGATTTTCCTGATGAAATCTCTTCAATACAAACTTTGTTTCTTCATTTAACGGACCTTGTCTACAAGCTATTGCCTGCTCGCCTAATTTATGTAAAATGTCTGCATAGGTAATTGCAGCACAAATAGAATCGGTATCCGGGTGCTTATGTCCTGTGACATAAATTGTTTTATTCATAATTCATTTCCCTCTAAAAAATACGGTATATATTCAGTATACCGCATTTGCAATTTATTATTAATAAGTTAATATCTCGTTACCTGTTTCTGTAATTAAGATTGTATGTTCCCATTGAGCGCTGTCTTTTCCATCATCTGTATAAATTGTCCATTCATTATATGGATCAATAACAACAGCTGCTTTACCAGCATTAATCATAGGTTCAATCGTAATAATCATACCCGGTACTAGTAACATTCCTTTATGTTTTTGACCAACATGTGCCACAAAAGGATCTTCATGGAAATCAATTCCAACTCCATGACCACCAATACCTCTTACTACAGAGTAACCTCTTTTTTTCGCAAATGTACCAATTGCATAACCAATATCACCTACTGTATTCCAAGGTTGCGCTGCTTCAATACCAATTTCTAACGCTTTCTTTGTGTCTTCTACAAGTCTTCTTCTAGCATCAGATACATTACCAATCAAAAACATTCTAGAAGCATCTGAATAATAATCATTATAGATTGTTGATACATCTACATTTACAATATCACCATCCTGTAATTTACGGTGTCTACTTGGAATACCATGACATACTTCATCATTAATTGATGTACAAACACTCTTTGGATATCCTTCATAATGATATGGGGCACAAATTGCACCATGTTCATGTGTATAAGAAGATACGATATCATCAATTTCCTGTGTACTCATACCAACATGTATTTTAGAAGCTACCGCATCTAATACACCTGTATTGATTTTAGCTGATTCAATAATACCTTTAATATGACTTGGTCTTTTGATTAGTCTTTCATCTGGTATTTCATACCCTTTTTTCTGGTATTCATGCATTTTATTTAAAATATGCTCAGGTATTTGTTCTTCTTCAAATATCTTTTCTATTGCTTCACTCATCTTTAACCCACTTTCTTTGTTGTGCTGCCAATTCCGCCAACTCTTTCTTCAACAGTATCATCATCTATTGTAACGCCAAATGATAAAAATATTCCCTGAACCATACCTTGACCTTTTTCAATAGAAACAGTTTTATTTTCTTTTGTATCATTTGTTAATTTACAAAAAATATGCCCTTCATTTGAAGCATTATAATAGTCACTGTCAATAATACCAACAGTATTATTTAATTGTAGACGATATTTAAAACCTAGAGAACTTCTTGGAAATAGCATCAAGACATAATTATTCTGCATAGAAGCTCTTATTCCTGTAGGAATTAAGATTTGTTCTCCTGGTTTAATATCAAATGTAAATGGTGCGAAGAAATCATATCCAGCAGAACCTTTAGTCGCTCTTTTTGGTAATACAATTTCATCATATATTTGTTGTGCATTTTCTGCTAAATCAGGCATATTTTTTTCTAAGCCTTTTAAAAATTGCTCAAAAGATACTTTTTCAAATTTCGCTATTTTTTCCATATCTCACCTTTTTCATCTTTAATCATTTCCATAACTAACATTGCTAAACACTTTTCAAATGGAGAAAGTGTTAAATAAATTTCATCTTTAAATGGTGAATGTTCTTCATAAGCCATAAAATGAATAAATTTAGTAATAATACCATCCTGATCTAAAGAAGAAATATAATTCACAATATCTGTTGGTACTAGCTTTGGTAAATAAGCATAATCTTCTTTAACACAAGGTAAATAATGTTCAACTATAATATGTTGTGCATCTTTAAAATCCCATACTTTTTTATAGTCACAACCACATATTTTCATAAGTTCATCAACTAATCCAAAGAATATTTGATAATCATCTACAAATGGAACATGTAATAAATCTTTTAAATGATCCTGTAAGTAACCTTCACTTCTTAGATTTAGTTTTTTATTGATTTGTGCAGCAACTTTAATATCATTTTCAAGCATCATAAATTTCAAAGAGAAATCATGATAATACTTTGGTACTTTCATTTTCTTAAAGGTATATAAAATACCATCATATTTACCAAATACTTTTAACGTATCGTTATATCCACATATCTCTAATTTATCTAATGTATCTCTACTGAAATCTAAAAATGAACCAGTAGGAAAATGTGGATAAATATAATGCACATTACTTCTATACATATAACAAGGGTGTTGTGAAACATTATTCAAGTCAATAACGATTAATTCATCTGCTCCAAGTCTTAAAGCAAAATCAACTGGCAAGTTATCATAATACCCACCATCCACAAAAGAGCCTTCTGAGAAAGTATGTACTGGAAATGCTGGAAAAGCACTCGCTGATGAAATTAACCAGTCTACACCATGTTCTTTCATCATATCTTTGGTTACAAATTCTGGTTTTAATGAACCATGTCTTACCGTTATGCATCCAAAATCAACTGGTGAAGAGAAGAACTTTTCTTCATTAAAATAATATTTAATTTGTTCTTTTAATGGTGAAATATCCGCACCCTTTTCTTTAATATAACTCTTAAAAAACGAAGCGATTAAGTTTCTTTCATTAATCATCGTATCTAAATTAAAATCTAAAGAAATTGAACCTTTGATAATTTTATCCTGGGTTATCGTATGCCATAGTTCATCCATTGCTTTATAATCGTTTTGAACCACTAAAGCTGCATTTAATGCACCAATTGAAGTACCTGTTACAATATCAAAATCTATTTCATGAATTTTTTTTAGGGCTTTTAATGCACCATTTTGATAAGAACCTCTAGTTCCACCACCTGCTAAAACTAATGCTTTTTTCATCGTTAACCTCACGCTTAAATATTCTATCACGCTTTACATCAATGCGGTTTTATTTCTATTTTCGTATATAATAAATATGGAGGATTTTATGAAATTAAATGTTGCTGTTTTTTTCGGTGGTGAATCTGTAGAGCATGAAGTAAGTGTTATTTCTGCTCATCAAGCAATCGCTGCCTTGAATAAAGATAAATATAACGTTATTCCTATTTATGTATCAAAAGAAAGAAAGCTATATTATTCCGATAAGTTAAATGATATGAACTTTTTCAAAGATTTGAACAAAGTTATTGCCGAAAGCACTCAAATCTCGTTAGCTTCTATCGATAATAAAGTAACGATTATACCTGTTAAACATTCTATGTTTGGTAAAAAAGATTTTGGTACAATCGATGTCGCTATTCCAGTTATGCATGGTACTAATGGTGAAGATGGTACAATACAAGGTTTCCTAGAAATGCTAAAAGTACCATATGCTGGATGTGACTTAATCGCCGCTGCTGTTGGACAAGATAAAGTTCTACAAAAAAACATTCTAAATGACAATGGTTTACCAATTACAAACTGGTTCTGGGCTTATGAAAATGAATTGGATGAAAATCCAGAAGAATTAATCAGAAAAGCTCATAAATTAATTTACCCTGTAATTATCAAGCCAGCATGTACTGGTTCAAGTATCGGTATTTCTATTGCACATAACGATGAAGAATTCCTTCAATGTTTCGCTGACGCAAGAGAATTTGATACAAAAGTTATCGTTGAAAAAGTTGTAAAACCAATGCGTGAAATTAACTGTTCTGTTCTTGGTGATTACAGTAACGCTGTTGCCAGTGTTTTAGAAGAAGTTGGTAAAGACAATAACGAAGAACTATTAAGTTTCCAAAAGAAATATCAAGGTGGTTCAAAAGGCTCTAAAACAAGTGGTTCCAGCAAAGGTATGGCTAGTACTGCCCGTATCGTTCCTGCTCCATTAACAACTGAACAAACAGAATACATCCAAAAATTAGCTATTTCTACATTTAAAGCATTAGGATCAAGCGGTGTATGCCGAATTGACTTTATGATGGATGCGGAAACAAAGAAAATATATGTTAACGAAATCAATACTATCCCTGGATCACTTGCTTTCTACCTATGGCAAGCAAGTGGTGTATCATTTGAAGAATTGATGGACAAATTAGTTGAACTCGCCCTTGAAAGAGAAAGAAGAAGATCACGTATGACATTCTCTTACAGCACAAATCTGCTTGAAACATACAGTGAATCTGGTGCCAAGGGCGCTAAAGGTGCAAAACAATAGTTTTAACAAAAAAGAAAGGTAGGTAAAAACATGTCAACACCTCATAACAATGCCGAAAAAGGACAAATCGCTAAAACTGTATTAATGCCTGGAGATCCTCTACGTGCAAAATTCATAGCAGAAACATTCTTAGAAAACCCAAAACTAGTATCCAGCGTAAGAAATGTTTATGCTTACACAGGAACATATAATGGAAAAGAAATTTCTGTTATGGCTTCTGGTATGGGTATGCCAAGTATCGGTATTTACTCATATGAGCTTTTTACAGAGTATGATGTGGACAAAATCATCCGTATAGGAAGTGCCGGCAGCTACAGCGATGAGCTTAAGCTTTATGATGTAGTACTTGTAACAGGAGCTGTCAGCGAGTCTACATATGCTAAGGTACAGTCGGGCTATGAGGATGATATCACATATCCATCTAAGGAGCTGACAGAGGATTTGAGAAATGCAGCAAAAGAGTTAAATATTCCTGTAAAAGAGGGATATACACATTCTAGTGACGTATTCTACAGACAGCCAAGCGATGCTAAGCCAGCATACTGGGAGAAGCTTCGTGATGAGAGAGGATGTCTGTGTGTGGAGATGGAGAGCTTTGCTTTGTTCCACAATGCTAATGTGACAGGTAAGCAGGCGGCTTGTCTTTTGACAATTTCGGACAGCTTTGTTTCGACAGAGGTTACTTCGGCAGAGGAGAGGCAGAATTGCTTTACCAATATGATGAAGATTGCGCTGGAGATGGCGTAATTGTTGTGCGGATTTACGCGAGTGAAAGGCTTCGGGGGGTTCCCCGGAGCTTTTTCTGGGTTATGAGGTCAAAAGGGGCGGAGGTGGTGGATAGGATGTCTCGTTGGGACAAGCAGGAAATTTTGCCGGGTTACGGACATAAGATTTTCTAAATGTTCTAGTGTAGTTGGTTTATGCTTGACGCAACCGCTCAACATTCGCCATCCATGGCTCAAGTTTCGCTCTCGGCAACGTCGTGTTGCCGAGTTGCTGATGGTGTATAGAACATTAAGAAAAGCTAATGTCCTTCACAAGGCAGAATTTTCTGCTTGCCCCAACGCGACATCCTAATTTGCGTTATGACCTTTTGACATTGCACGTTATACAGAATATGCATGGAATATAAAGCGAAAACTACATATACAAACGATACTACTAAAATTATTGGAGTATATGGAAATTCCAGAATATATCTTAATACTCCCGAAACAACCACCGTAAAGCAAAAACCTATGAATAGAAGCTATTAGCATAAACTTAAAATGTGTAAATCACCACCGCAACATAATATACGCCCCCAAAAAAATTCCAGCGCAAATCTTTAGAAGCGTAAATCCAAACTTCCCACTCACAAACATAAAAATAATCGGATGCCATACAGTTGTTTTGCAGAACAAAATATGAACTGCTGCGGGGTTCCATCGCACTAAGCAATGAAACCCATTAGCAAATTTATGCTACCTATCTCGCATAAATCCCGCAGCTGACTTCATATTTTTTCAGCAAAATACACTGTATGTCATCCGATTTTCAAAAACTGTAAAGTGGGAAGTTTCCACATCTTATGCATTATTTTGCACTGGAATTCCCCGTATAAAGCTGATAATATTTGCCTTTCTCAGCAATAAGCTTATCATGGTTTCCACGTTCGATTACCCGTCCCTGCTCCAGTACAATGATACAGTCACTGTTTCTTACTGTAGAGAGTCTATGGGCGATTACAAAGGTTGTTCGTCCATGCATGAGCTTATCCATTCCATCCTGTACAATACGCTCTGTTCGTGTATCGATTGAGCTTGTTGCCTCATCCAGTATAAGCACTGGAGGGTCTGCTATTGCTGCTCTGGCTATTGCAAGGAGCTGTCGCTGTCCCTGGCTTAAGTTTGCGCCGTCACCGGTGAGGACTGTGTTGTAGCCATCCGGGAGCTGTCTGATAAAGGTGTCTGCATTTGCAAGCTTTGCGGCTGCATATACTTCCTCGTCTGTTGCATCGAGTTTTCCGTAGCGGATATTTTCCATTACAGTTGCTGTGAAAAGGTGGGTGTCCTGTAGCACGATACCAAGGGAATGTCTCAGGTCAGCCTTCTTTATCTTGTTAATATTGATTCCGTCGTAGCGGATTTTTCCATCCTGTATGTCATAGAAACGGTTTATCAGGTTGGTGATTGTTGTCTTTCCGGCACCGGTAGTACCTACAAAGGCAATCTTCTGACCTGGTGTGGCATACAAATCCACCTCGTGAAGGACTGTTTTTTCCGGTACATATCCGAAATCTACGCTGTCGAATACCACATCACCTGTAAGCTTTATGTAATCAACTGAGCTGTCTGCGCTGTGTTTGTGCTTCCATGCCCAGAGTCCTGTGTGCTCTGGGGTTTCTGTGATGACACCATTTTCTTCCCTGGCATTGACAAGGGTTACATAGCCGTCATCTGTCTCCTCTTCCTCATCTAAGAGCCTGAAGATTCGTTCGCATCCTGCCAGAGCCATTACGATTGCGTTAAACTGCTGGCTGACCTGTGAGATTGGCATATTAAAGCTCTTGTTAAAGGTCAGAAAGCTTGCCAGCTTACCAAGAGTAAGTCCTGCCATCCCTAACAGAGCCATGATACCGCCCACCATAGCGCAGAGCACATAGCTTAAGTTTCCTATCTGGGCATTTATAGGTCCAAGCAGGCTTGAGTACCAGTTTGCATGATAGGCACTCTCAAAAAGCTTATCATTTAATTTGTCAAACTGTTCGATGCTTTCCTCTTCATGAGTAAAGACCTTGATAACCTTCTGACCATTTAACATTTCCTCGATAAATCCGTTTACCTGTCCCAAATCCTTCTGCTGTGATATGAAGAATTTGCTTGATGAGCCTGCAAATACTTTTGTCAGGAATATCATGACAAAAACCATAAACAGTGTGAGGAGTGTAAGTGGTACATTGAGTTCAATCATGGAGATAAGCACCATGATTACAGTAATTGCAGAGTTAATCATCTGAGGAATACTCTGGCTTATGAGCTGTCTTAAGGTATCAATATCGTTTGTGTATACAGACATTATGTCTCCATGGGGATGGGTATCAAAATATCTGATTGGCAGATCCTGCATATGGGTAAACAGCTCATCTCTCATGCGTTTGATACTTCCCTGAGAGACATAAATCATTAATTTATTGTAGACAAAGGTACTTATAACACCGATTCCGTAGAAGATGGCAACACGTCCCATTGCGTGTAAAAGCGGTGTGTAGTCAGAACCGCCGTTTTTAAGCAGGGGTGTGATGTAATCATCTATCAGAGTCTGCATAAAGAGAGTACCTTGAACGTTTGCGATAACGCTCACAAAGATGCAGATTATTACTACAAGGCAGTGGAACCAGTAATTTTTTAATACAAACTGCATTAATCTGCCAAAGAGCTTTCCTGGATTATTGATTTTAGGCTTTGGTCCCTGTGGTCCTCTTGGTCCTGGCATTATGAAGCACCTCCTTCGTCAAAGTCTCCGCCACCATTGGTCTGTGAATCGTATACATCACGATAGATGGCATTATTCTGTAATAGCTCCTCATGGCTTCCAAAACCATCAAGACGTCCGTCATTTAAGACGATGATTCTGTCTGCGTCCATGACAGAAGATATT
>OIYG01002104.1_pt1 | contig 13439 bp, 14 predicted proteins | sample 1587861 | NCBI WGS metagenome assembly OIYG01 (sample SAMN03283272) | human gut metagenome | biome: human-associated habitat; material: feces | host: Homo sapiens | place: Peru | collected 2012 | reverse complement strand
TAAACCTCGATGTTCTTATCCAGGTCCACCAGGTACTGGATGCCTTCGTCGTGGCCGTACTTCTGGATCATGGTGTTGATGACCAGCTTGGCGGTGCCGGCGGTGTTGTAGTTGGACAGCCAGATCAGACCCTTGTACTCGTCCTTCAGCAGGTCGGTCCAGTCAGCGGGAGCTTCCAGACCCATACGGGTCAGCTCGTCGGTGTTGACCATGAAGCCCAGAATGCCCTTATAGATGCCGTACCAGTTGCCGTCGGCATCCTTGTACATGTCGCTGATCAGGTGGGAGGCGTTGGTGGCCGCATAGGGCTCCAGCAGACCTTCCGCAGCGCAGACGTTGTACGGATCGGTGGTGCCGCCGAACCAGACGTCGGCGGAGGGGTTGCCGTTCTCTTCCTCGATCTTGGCCTGCACCTCACCGGTGGACAGACGCTGATAGGTGGTCTTGATGCCGAACAGCTCTTCGAAGTGCTGGCAGGCAGCGGCCAGATACTCCTCCTCGCAGGAGCCGTAGACGGTGAGCTCGCCCTCTGCCTGGGCAGCGGCAATCAGATCGTCCATACCGTCAAAATAGCTGGGGTACTGGCTGTCGGACTTGGGAGCCTCCGTAGCAGCGGGGGCAGCGGTACCGGCAGGGGCCGCGGTGGTAGCGGCCGGCGCGGTGGAGCTTCCGCCGCAGGCGGCAAGCATCAGAACCATGGCCAGGGCCAGAAGCATTGCCAAATACTTTTTCATTTCGTTTTCCTCCGTTCATCGAATTTCCGGGTACTCCCGGATGAACTGAGCCTATTATAATCATATGTTTTTCTGTTGTCAATCCTTACAGAAAACTATTTTTTATTTTTCTTTACATTATCCAGTTTGCACAGCATCCACAATTTTGTCCAAACGAATCCACCGTTCGTTGTGCATCCTTTCCAGCTTCTTCGTCTCACGGAGAGTTCGTGCAGTAGGGATGTTTGTCCGCCAATGGTTGACATTTTTCGAGGTTTTGAATATAATTCCTTTTACCGTTCTTTTTCATTTGGGGTTTTTGTATGAAAGCAAATTTCCGTCTCAAAGGCATCTCCTTCTCCGCCCGGGCAATTTCCTTCCGGCGCTTCTGTGCACCGCCCTGGTCGCCCTGCTCCATATCTGGAAGCGCAACACCCTTCTAAGCATCGCCGGCGGCACCGTCGCCTACATGCTGCTGGTACAGCTGGTATTCTAAAAGCAACCCCCCGGCAGCGTGCCGGGGGGTTGTTGGTTATTTTACCTGGTAAATTACATCCTGGAGACTGCCGTCTCGGCCCAGGACGTTGGCGATGATTTTGTCGGAGCTGCGGGTATAGGGCTTGGCCTCGCCATTGAGTTCTACGGCCATGCGGCGCAGCTCGTGGATGTCCACAACCGGGAGCTTGGCGTTTTTCAGCGCTTCCGCCAGCTCCGGACGGGCGGGGTTCACCGCAATGCCGTACTGCGTCACCAGCATATCCACGCTGGAACCGGGGGTGGAGACCGTCAGGACCTTGTCCACCACAATGGACATTCTGGCCCGGCTCAGCGGGGCGACAATCACCGTGAGCTTGGCCTCCTCGGCCACATCCGTATGGCCGCCGGAGCCGCCGATGATGAAGCCGTTGGAATCCGTATGGACGTTGACGTTGAAGTCCGTATCAATCTCCGTGGCACCCAGCACCACCACGTCCAGATTGGAGGCGGCGGTGCTCTTCGCCTGGGGGCTGGCGTACTGGGCGGCGGTAATCTCCATATGCTTGGGGTTCTCCCGGATGGACCGCACCGCCCGCAGGTCAAAGCACTGCACATCCTGGATGGCCTGGAAGCAGCCCGCCTCCAGCATATCCACCATATAGCCGGTGATGCCGCCCAGGGCATAGCTGCCCTTGATGTTCCGTTTCAGCATAATGCGCTTGATATAGTCCGCCACCGCCAGGGAGGCACCGCCCGCCCCGGTCTGGAAGGAGAAGCCGTCCTTCAAAAGCCCGGAGGCATCGATGGCCTGGGCCGCCAGCTCCGCGATTTTCAGGGCGATGGGGTCCTTGGGCATCCGGGTTGTTCCGGAGACGATGCCCTTGGGGTTGCCGATGGCATCCACCTTTACCACGTAGTTTACATAATCTTCCGTAATGGACGCGTCCGTCATGGGGTAGTCCACCAGGTAGTCCGTGACCACAATGACCTTGTCCGCCTTCATGGCATCGGCAAAGGCATAGCCCAGGGAGCCGCAGGCGGAGGGGCCGTATTTTCCGGAGCAGTTGCCCATGGGGTCCGAAGCCGGGGCCGCCACAAAGGCAACGTCAATGTGACTGGTGCCGTCCAGAATCTGGGCGGGCCGGGTGCCGTGGGAGCGGAACACCACAGGCTTGGCAAGCACCCCCCGGGTAATGGGCTCGCCAATTCCGGCGGACATATAGTCCGTTTCCAGGCCGGTGACAACGCCGTTCTGAATATGCCCAATCAGCGGCTCATGGCAGTCAAACAGGGAGCTGGCATTCACCGTCAGGTCCCGGATGCCCATGGCGGCAACCTCATTCAGGACCATATTGAGCACATAGTCACCGTTCCGCAGGTGATGGTGGAAGGAGATGGTCATGCCATCCCGCAGTCCCGCCTTTTCAATCGCTTCCCGAAGGGAATCACACAGTTTCCGCAAAGTAATCTACCCCCTCAATTTCCGACGCGGCTTCCAGAACCAGTCTGGCCCGCTGTACAATCGGCGCGTCAATCATCTTGCCCCGCAGGGAGATGGCACCCTTCCCCAGCCGCTTTGCCTCCGCAATCACGGCAAACACATCCTTGGCATACTGGATATCCGCCTCGGAAGGGGAGAATACCCGGTTCACCGTGGCAACATGGGCGGGGCTGATGCAGGCCTTGCCGGAGAAGCCCAGGCCCTTGGCAAACTCCGCGTCCTTTTCCAGGCCCTCCAGGTCCTGCACGTCCGTAAAGGGCGTATCGCAGACCTCAATGCCCGCGGCTCTGGCGGCGCTGACCAGACGGCCCCGGGCGTAGAGAATCTCCGCGCTCTCCTTGGTCCGCTTGGCCCGCAGGTCCGCGGAAAGGTCCTCCGCGCCCAGGAACAGGCCCATCATCCGCTTGCTTGCCCGGGCAATTTCATAGGCGTTCTCCACGCCCTGGGCGGTTTCCAGCAGGGCCAGAATTTTGGTGGTGCCCACGGGGATGCCCAGCTTTTCTTCCAGCTGCGTCATCTTCCGGTCCAGGGTCTGGATATAGGCCCCGTCGCAGACCTTGGGGGGCATAATCACATTGGGCTTCAGGGGGAGAATCTCCTCCAGGTCCTCCTCCCAATAGGGGGTGTCCAGGCCGTTGATGCGGACGATGATCTCGCACTTGCCGAATTTCAGATAGGTCAGGGCGTTTTTCAGCAATTCCCGGGCGGCATCCTTCTGGTCCGGGGCAACCGCGTCCTCCAAATCGAAAATCAGGCTGTCCGCCCCCAGCAGGCCGCCGTTACCCACCATATTGGGGTTATTGGACGGCAAAAACAGCATTGTTCTTCTCATTTACGCTTCCTCCTTACAGGCCCGTTTGACGGCGGTGGTCATCCGGGCCCGGATGGTGCAGTCCAGCGCGCCGTGGTCCACAGCGCTGATATTCGCGTTCCGGACCCCCAGCTCCTCCAGCACGGCGCGCATCGTCGCCCGGATGGAATCTCCATAATAGCCCTCCACCGTGGAATTCAGCTCAATCTGAATGCCATCCGGCGCAGGCTGAACCGTTACCATGATGTCGCTGGATTCCAGCGTTCCGGCCATGGCTTCCCGTTTGATATCCATTGCAAAAGCTCCTTTCGTTACAATGCTTCCTGGGTCATATTATCACAGTTTTTGTCAAAATGGAAGATGGATTTTGTAAATTTTTGTGCAAAACGACAGCGCCCCCCTTCTTTTGCATTAAAAAGCAGGGCCGCCGTCCAAATGCGGCAGCCCTGGGGATTTATTCCTTTTCCACCATTTCTTCCTTCAGTTCGCCTCTGCGGAAGAGGAACCGGCGGATGGCGAAGAGGCCCGCGATGCAGGCCACGGACAGAAGATTACTCACCGGGTCGTCGTGGCTCAGAATGACGTGCCGGGTGATGGCCACGGCCAGCACCTCCAAAATACTGGCAGGGGTGGTGTCGATGAGCATACGTACAAATTCCAGACCCACACAGATGGTCAGAACCTCGTGCAGGAAGCCGCTGACGTTGGCGGAGGACCCGGGGTGCCGGATGAGCTCCAGAATCAGCTCCGCGAAGGCACCCAGCAGTACAATCAGGGTAAACACCGCAATGAGCTTTTCCAGGATGTGGAGCACATGGCGGAAAATATGCTGCAGCTTTGCCTCTCGCGCCTCCGAGCGCCGGATCCGCTCCTCGGTTTTCTCCATATGGGCATCCATCTTTTTTTCAATTTCCTGTTGATTTGCCATAGAAATCCTCCTTTATTGTTTATAAACCCCGTCAAAACGCCCTCCTGTAGGGGCGGCTATCAGCCGCCAGAAATGGAGTAGGCCTAATCGGTTAGTATAAAGCACTCAGTTCCGTCAATCGGCGGGCGGCTGGTAGCCGCCCCTACAGAATTGGACAGAATCTTTTAGTAATACTTTTTCATCTCTTCCGCGGCTCGGTTGACCGTCTCCTCCAGCTCCCGGGCGGAGACCCGCAGGACGCCGGAGCCCAGGGCGGAGAGCTGCACCAGGCCATCGGAGCTTGCCACGCTTACCCGGTAGTTTCCGCCAAACCGGGCGGCCAGATCCTGGATATAGGCATCCGCCGTCTCCCCCTCCCTGGTAAAGACCACCTGAATGCCCGCATCCCGGTATTTTTCGCTGCCGGGCTGCCGGTAGCTGTCGAATACCAGAATCAGCCGAGTCTTGGTAAAGGAGGCGTAGCTGGTGAGCCGGTCGCACAGCTGCCGCCGGGCGGCGGACAGGTCGGATTCCGCGGTTTTGGCCAAATCCTTCCAGGCGAAAATGATATTGTACCCGTCTACAATCAGGCACTTCTCCTTGGGCTGCCGGATGACCACCTCCTCCGTGGCCGGGGCTCTGGGGGCGGTGTACTGGGGGCGGCGGATGGGACCGAATTCCCGCTCCATAATTTGCTCCAGCTCCCGGTCATCCATGGCGGGAATCCAGCGAAGCTCCGGGGGCTTTTCCTCTTTTAAGCCGCTTTCCAGATGCATATACTCCCTGACCTCGTTCCACTTGACCGTGTGCCCCGCCCCGTGGGCACAGAATACGGAGTCCGGGGTGTTGTCGGTGTCCGCCTCCGGGTCGTAGGCCGCCGCGGCGATGACCTTTTGGGCATTGTGGCAGGGGGCGTAGCCCCGGAGGGACAGGTTCAGTTTCCCCCGCCCCTGGGAATAGGCCGCCACCTGGGACGCGTAGTCCTTTACCTCCGAGGCCGGAAGCTGCCCTTCCAGAATGGACAGTTCCCCTCTGGTCTCCGGGGCTCCAAAATCCCCGCCCATGGCCCGGATATCCGTAATGCCCCGGCCAATCTGGGGCGTGGGCAGCTCCAGCCGGAAATCATACCAGGGCTCTAAGAGGACGGATTCCGCCTGCATCAGCCCCTGGCGCACCGCCCGATAGGTCGCCTGCCGAAAGTCGCCGCCCTCGGTGTGCTTTAAATGGGCCTTGCCCACCAGCAGGGTGATTTTCATATCCGTAATGGGTGCCCCAACGAGCACTCCCCGGTGCTGCTTTTCCGCCAGATGGGTGAGCACCAGGTTCTGGTACCCCGCATCCAGCACATCCTGGGGGCACACCGTGTCAAATACCAGACCGGACCCGAGCTTTCCCGGCTCTAACAGCAGATGGACCTCAGCATAGTGCCGCAGGGGCTCAAAATGGCCTACGCCCTCTACGGTGTTCCGGATGGTCTCCTTATAGAAAATTCTGGGGTCGTCCAGGGCGATGTCCAGGGCGAAGCGCTCCTTGACAAGGCTCCTCAGCACCTCCAGCTGCACCTGACCCATGAGCTGCACCTGAATCTGCTTTCCGTCCCAGGCCATGTGGAGCTGGGGGTCCTCCTCTTCCAGCTGCCGCAGCCTTGGGTATACCACCGCCGGGTCCGCCCCCTTGGGAAGGTCCACCCGGTAGGTCATCACCGGCTCGGTGGTCATATCTTCCCCGGCCGTCTCCGCGCCCAGGGCCTGTCCTGCCCAGGTGTCCGTCAGCCCGGTAACGGCCAGCACCGTGCCCGGGCCCACCCGTTCCGGGGTCTCAAATTTCTCCCCGGAGTAAAGCCGGAGCTGCACCGGCTTTTCCTGCCGCTTCTCCCCGCTTCGGCCCATATATTCCAGCGGAGCCCGCACCGCAAGGCTGCCGCCGGTGACTTTTAGCCAGGTCAGCCGGTTTCCCTGGGCATCCCGGGAGATTTTGTAGACCCGGGCGGCGAAGGCATCCGGGTATTGCCGCCTCGGCCCGTAGGCATCCAGCCCCGCAAGCAGGGCCTCCACCCCCTCCAGCTTCAGCGCCGCCCCGAAATAGACGGGGAACAGCTTCCGCCGTTCCATCAGCTGCCCCAGGTTTCCGTCGGTGACAGGGGCACCGGACAGCAGGCTTTCCAGCAGCGCCTCGTCGCACAGGGCGGCATTTTCCGCAATGCTCTCCCGGTCCTGGGTAAAGTCCACGCACCCCTCCCCCAGCTCCCGACGCAGGCTCTCCAGAAGCGCCTGTCTGTCTGCCCCGGGCAGGTCCATTTTGTTGATAAAGAGGAAGGTGGGCACCCCGTAGCGCCCCAGCAGCTGCCACAGCGTTTTGGTATGGGCCTGAACCCCGTCGGTGCCGCTGATGACCAGCACCGCGCAGTCGAGAATGGGCATCACCCGCTCTGCCTCGGCGGAAAAATCCACATGCCCCGGGGTGTCAATCAGGGTCACGCGCCTGTGTTCCGTTTCCAGTCGGGCCTGTTTGGAGAAAATCGTAATCCCCCGCTGCCGCTCCAGCCGGAAGCTGTCCAGAAGCGCGTCCCCATGGTCCACCCGTCCCAGCACCCGCCGGGCACCGGACACATACAAAAGCCCCTCCGAAAGGGTGGTCTTCCCCGCGTCCACATGGGCCAGCAGACCGCAGACCAGCGGGCTTTGGGCCGAATTTTGCGTTGTGGACATAAAAATCCCCCTTTCGTGGTTTGATTGCACCATTATACCATGAAAGGGGGGATTCGCCAATAGGGTTATTTCTTCTTTTCCGCCACAGCCTCCTTTGAAAAAAAGCTTGACAAGGCATCCTGTTCTCGCTATAATAGACCACCCGGTTCAAAAAGGCCATTGCGGGGGTTCATCAAAGTAACACTGAATACAAAGTGAGAAACCATGCTATGGAGCAAATCAAGATCGCCGCTTTTGATGTTGACAACACCTTGTTTGATTACCGCAATGTGTGTGTCCCTATGTCCACCGTTGCGGCGCTGAATCGGTTGCAAGAGAAGGGAATTCGGATTGTAATCGCCTCCTCCCGGGCTTACTCTGAGCTCAGCGAGGACTTGATTTGTCGGATTCACCCCGACTACTATGTGGGTGCCAGTGGCCAGAGCGTCCAGAACGCAAACGGAAGCTTACTCTATATCTGCTTTGGCGACGGCACCAATGATATCGAAATGATTCGCTGGGCCGGTGTTGGAGTCGCCATGGGTAACGCCTGTCAGAGCCTCAAATACATTGCCGACAAGATCTGTCCAGCCTCCTGGGAGGATGGGATTGCCCATCAGTTGACCTCTATGGGGCTTGCGTAATATTTTCATAAGGCTTATGAAATTTTCAAAGAAATTTTCATAAGCCTTCTTTTTTTCACGAAAATATCTTTTTGTTGGACGTACAAATGAAAATAATAGCAAATTATCCAGAATGCGCAAAATGATGACAAAATTTTTAACAATCCGTCAATAGATATTTTCAGCATAGATTTGATATTATAGGCGCACTCCCCCAGCGCTTCCTTGCTGGTGTATCAATTCGCGAGTTGAACGTATGAAAAAGATGATTGCAATGCTGCTTGCACTCACAGTGGTCTTCTCTCTGGCCGCCTGTGGTGGCAACCAGTCCAGCACCCAGGCCACTACCGCGACGACGCAGGCAGCCGCTGAGCAGCCCGCCGCACCGCCACCGCCTATGCAGAGAGTACAGACGGCATCCACTGGGAGGAGCCCATTGTATGGCCGAAGTACAATGCCCGAGGGGACTCCCATAACTTCATCTTCTGGGACCGTCGGGACGGAAAATTCAAGCTCATTACCCGAATCTGGCGAAATAATCTGCGTCTGTCCGCCCTGAGTGAGAGCACAGATTTTATCAACTGGAGTGAGCCAAAGGAAATCCTGCGGGGCTGGGGCTTGTGGGGCCGGAAAACGAGGCAGACCGGCGCGACCTGGCCCAGACCATTCAGGCTGTAGGCTGCGGCATGGCAGACCCGGCTATGGTAGAGGCTGAGGAAATGCAGCAATGTATGTTTGAAAACGCCATGATTCTGCGCAGCGCCGACGGCCTGAACCATGCCATTGGGCGGATTTCCGAACTCCGCAGCAGGATTCGGCAAGCCGCTGTTCCCAGCGCCGACTGGACCGCCGTCGCCCAGACCCGGCGATTCCTCAGCCGGTGTGATACGGCGGAAAGCATTCTGCGGGCCGCCCTTCTCCGTGGGGAAAGCAGAGGCTCCCACTACCGAACGGACCGTCCCCATACGGACGCACACATGAACCGAAAGATATTCGTCTCGGCAGATGCTGACGGCATCCACGCCAACTTTGAAAAGGAAGTGCTGACATGACCGCGGAAGAAATGGAAACTCTGAAGGATTATCATGGCGCGACACCGAAGCCGCCGGATTTTGAGGAATTCTGGGCAAAACGCATGGCGGAGGCGGATTTGGTGCCGATGGAATACAGCCTGAGCCAGGCCAGGGAGGCACCCAGCTTTGGCCTGTGTCTTGCCCAGGACCTGTGGTTTACGGGCATGGGCGGGGCGAAGGTGTATGCCAAGTACCTGCGGCCCGCTCTGGACGGGCCGGTGCCCCTGGTGCTGCAGTTCCACGGCTACCCCGGGGCCTCCCGGAGCTTTGCCGAGCAGGCGAGCTTTGTCGGGATGGGCATGGCGATTCTCGCCATGGACTGCCCGGGGCAGGGCGGCCTGGGCTTTGACTACGGCGGCTTTCTGGGCACCACCGCCTCCGGCCATCTGGTGGCCGGGCTGGACGGGCCGCCGGAAAACATGTATTATGTCCGGCTGCACCAGAACATCCGGATTTTGACCCGGCTGGTAAGGGTCTTGCCCGGGATTGACCTAAACCGGGTCTTTGTCAACGGCGCTTCCCAGGGCGGGGCTCTGGGCCTTGCCTGCACGGCACTGAACCCGGAGCTTGTAAACCGGGCCGCCATCCTCTACCCCTTCCTCAGCGATTTCAAGCTGGTGTGGGACCTGGGGGCGGATGCCATCGCCTACGAGGGGCTGCGCTATTACGCCCGCTGGTTTGACCCGGACGAGCGGCAGGAAGACCGCTGGTTCCGGCAGCTGGGGTACATCGACAGCAAGAATTTTGCAAGTATGATTCGCTGCCCGGTGCTCTTCGGCACGGGACTTGCCGACGACGTGTGCCCGCCGAAAACCCAGTGCGCCGTATATAACAACCTGAATTGCCCCAAAAAGCGCTATCTGTTCCCGGGCTTCGGCCACGAGGAGATTCAGGAATTTGACGACCTGCTGCTGGACTATTTCTCCCGAAAGGAGGCCGCGCTATGACCATTACCGAACAAAAAGCATTTCTCGAAAGCTATCTCGGGCGGACGGTATGCCCCGCGGATTTTTCCGCCCGGTGGCAGCAGGCCGCGGATGCCCTGGAGCCCCATACCTCCGCCCAGGTGCTGCCCATTGGCAACGCCAACGGGATTTATGAAACCCTGACCGTAACCGACGGCACCCGGACCCTGTCCGCCCGGTCCATCCGGCCCGCCGCCCCGGGGAAATACCCCCTGATGCTGCTGTTTCACGACCTGAACCGGGGTGTCCGGGGCTGGCACCATATGACCCGCTACCTGGCCTTCGGCTACGGTGTCGTGGCGCTGGATGCCGAGCCCTTCCGGGGCGACTGGAAGGAAAACCCGGAGCGCGTGGATTTTGGGAGCCGCTACCGGGATGCCCTGCTGCTGAGCAAGGCCGCTCTGACGCTCCCCTGGGTGGACAAAGCCCATGTCGTCGCCTTTGGCGAGGGCTTTGGCGGGGGTCTGGCCCTGCTGTGCGGGGCGCTGCTGCCGGGGGCCATCCCCTGTGCCGCCCTGAACCCCCTCCCCGGGGACTTCCGGGGCGTAGGACTGGAAGGACTGGACAGCATCGACCTGGTAAATTTCGCCCCCCTGTGCCGGGGCGAGGTGCTCCTGGGCACCAGCCTGATGGACACCTACGCGCCCCCCTCCGCCCAGGCCGCCATCTACAACCGTCTGACCTGCCCCAAGGAGTGGAAGCTCTACCCCAAGTACGCCCACGAGCGAATCAACTTCTTTGAAAACCAGCTGCTCTATTTCCTGCAGCACGGGGTGTAAAAGAATTATTGACACTGTAAAAATCCCCCCTTTACGGTCAAATGTCGCAGACCGTAAAGGGGGGAGCTTATCATATTGAGGATTGTGTTATAAAAGGCTCAAAATTCCCGGACTCTCGGTATGGCCCGGATTCCACATCCCCTCCAATGGTTTCCATTTGGTAACTACAGCACAATATTGTGCTTACTTTACGATAGAAACTAAGTGTGCTATGATTCTGTCAGCAAGTGAAAAACACTTAGAAAAACCTTTGGAGGTACTTATTATGAACAAAGTCGTAGAATTCCTGAATGCCAACCCCGTACAGTATCTGGCTAAAAGAAAGAGCCGACAAACTGCGATTGCTCACAAGTTTATCGGCTCTGCGTCTTAGCGTCTGGCTCTTTGATGATTGTAATTGATTATGTGTTTAGTGACTTCCGTGGATAAAATGAAAATCACAGCAGTCAGCACCTTCTCCGAGTGTCCCTGCTCGTTCAAATCTAATTTTAGGTTCATATCCAGAAAAGGCAGTTATATCACTCTGACAAAAAACTGTACATAGTTCGGGACAACAATATTTTTCACACATATCTCTGTAAAGGCAACGAGCTATATCAAAATGGATTTCATTACTATCATTTCTTTTCCATTCTACAGTAAATCCTTCTATTGGATACTTTTTCTTCATATGTGATTTTGCAAACATCTTAAATAAGCCGTATGTAAAGGGCATTTTTTTAAGCTTGGCATTTTCTTCTGCCATATTGCGTGCATGATGCTGTATTTCCTTATGAGCTATCATAAGTGCTTCTTCTTGCGTAAAATCATTTTCTATAAGGGTTAAATACATACTTATCGTTGGCAACATCCTTTGAAAAACATGCTCATTTATTTCATTATTTTCAGATTTCATCTCTTTCTCACATAGATAAGCAAATTTTTTGCACATTAAGGCATAAAGCTGTTTTCCCTGTTCATTTCCATATTCTTTAACTAAATCGTCATATAAAAAGCTTATATGTGTTTCCTTGTAGTCCATACTGTTTTCTCCATTTCATACAATAGTTTACTTGTCTGGATTTTCCACGACTGTTTTTACTTCAATCAATATTTCCTGCTTGCACTTCGGGCAGTAAAGTAGAAGCATGAAAACTGTAATTAAGCCGAATAGCCAGAAATGAAAGAGCCAATGAGCTATGAGTTATCTCACTTGTTTATTCTGCGTCTTAGCGTCTGGCTCTTTGATGGTTTTAGATAATATAGCTCTAATTGCCCCTTTGGCGTGAATACGAACTACACTAACCTCATCGTGCGTTGCTATATATTCTAATTTTTCTAAATATGGTCGCACAAGCTCAGGCGTTCGTTTTCCTAACACCCGAAACATCTCTGGTGCTTCTATTCGGACTCTTTCGTTTTCATCGTTAAGAAGCTCTGCAAATATTGGCAAACAATCTTCATACACCGTTGGTGTATTTGTTGCAATGTTTTCAGAAGCCCATATAAAACTCAACCGTACATTAGAGCTTTTATCTCCTGCCAAGATAAATAGTTCCTTAAAATAAGGAGCAACAAGTTTGTAATCTGCTCTGCCAATTCGTCCTAAAGCATTAGCAGTACGCTCTCTTAATAAGTCATTTTCCGAAACGATAAAAGAAGCAATTTCTTTTGTATATGGTGCGATTTCCTGCGGATATATCAATCCCATCTCTCCAAGCAACCACATTGCTTTAGCCGTTATTTTAGGAGATTGATTTTTAAGTAAAGAAGCTACATAGGGGATATTTTGTTTCCAAATAGTTTTATCTTTTGTCAGTTGACCGAGTTCACGATATAATTTTTCATCCATAAGCGTTGTTTTTACCTTTCCTTATCATCTCGCTTTAATATCTTCAATGACCGTTACTTGAAGTTTTTTTGCTTCAATCAATGTTTCTTGTTTACACTTCGGACAGTATAGGGGAAAATTCAAAAGAACCGTATCTTCTCTGATTTGATTACGAGTTTTATTGCCACAAACAGGACAGAGTATCCATTCTATTTTTGCCATTTCAACACCTCGCTATTGTTCTAAAAGAACAAGCTGCTCATCGACTTATAAACAAACGGAATATACATACAAAACAAAGTAAGGCGTTCCCATAATCCCTCATACTTCAAAAGGGTATTTTGAAATTGCTCCTTATCTCCCATAACAAAACAGGCAAAGAAAATAAGCGATAAAACAAATGAACTTATACTAATTATGCCCTCAACTATGCCGTTTTGCTTAAAAGCTACAATTCCATTTAGTAACGGGAAAAGCAGTAAAGCCATAAACCCGATTGCAGCACCTATCCCATGTATCTTTGAGGCTGTAGTAACTATGTCTTTGCTCTCGTTCACACTAAAAAATCCAGAAATAAGTCCTGCACCAACAGCAAAAATTCCAATCGAAAGAAGCATGAAAACCGCCAGAACAGGAAACTTTGCTCTTAATGACAAAAAGTATGCACCTGCTGTATATGTTAAGAAACCTCCAAGCCAGATAAGCCATAAATTATAAACAAATCGGACAGGACTTTGCGGACTTCCTAAAGCACTCATAACCATTGTTTTGCCGTTGTATGCAGCATAAAACTGTTCTAATATCCACGGGACTAAAAACTCTCCTATAATCGTGAATAACAAAATTATATTGAATAACCGATTGTCTGCTATGTTCCTCATTTCGTTATTCTCCTAATATTTCTTTATGCTTCCTTGAAAGTTATGGGCTTTTTCCAACAGCGGTCCTTTTGCACCCATAGTAAATGCAATATCACTGCTGCGAATAGATAGCAACTCCATTCCAGATTGTAGTTCTAAGACCGCCAAAGTGCTATGTGGCAATTTAATCACACCATTTTTATCAATATCAAGCCAAGCATATTTACGCCCTT
>OIYG01002099.1_pt1 | contig 13463 bp, 8 predicted proteins | sample 1587861 | NCBI WGS metagenome assembly OIYG01 (sample SAMN03283272) | human gut metagenome | biome: human-associated habitat; material: feces | host: Homo sapiens | place: Peru | collected 2012 | reverse complement strand
AAGTTGGCCTCGACCTTAAGGGTCACCTCGCCCCCGTTCTTCTCGGCAACCAGGCTCTCAGGAGAGACATTGAAGAATCTTTCGTTAGGGGCCTGGTTGACAACGATGTCTTCCGACCCTTCGCTGCTGGTGAAGGTTATCACTCCCTGACGAGCCTCGAACTTGTTGTAGATCTCGTTTGAGGCCACGGCAAAAGTCACCGTGTTCTCAACAAGACCCTTGGTCGTGACAGCGGAGATCCATTCCTTGGCATCATCGGCGATCTTGTAGTCGAAGTCGATGTTGGACACGACCTTGATGTCGATGGAGCCTCCCTCCTTAGGAATGTCGAATGATCCCGGCGTGACGGTTATGGAGTTCAGCTGTTTCTGAGTCACTTTGATAGTCTTGGAATCCAGTCCGCAGCGCAGGTCGAACGAATATTCCCTTCCGTCGTGGCCGGGGTTCCTCAGGGCAGTCACTATCACCTGATTCTTGCCGGCTCCGCCGCTGGTCGGAGTCACCGAACTCCAGGTATAGTGGTTCGTGTTAGGAACCGCCACCCTCCATTCATTGTCAGCAGTGAACTCAACCGTGTAGGTGCCTCCGGCAGACGTGAACACCGGATTCATGGCTTCCCCGGAAATGGTGATGGTCCCGGAGTCGTTCGAATCATCTTTGCAGGCGGCTAAGGACAGAGCCATCGCCGCTGCCAGCATTATTATGGATATTCTTTTCATTTTTAGCGTTTTTGTTATTTTTTCACAGTTTTCAGATAGTCATCGAATCCCTTTTTGAAGGCATCCCAGTAGTCGTACATCTTGATGTGACAGAGGTCGAACACAAAAAAGCCATCGCCCTCGTTGATGCAGGCCTTGATCGAATCCGGGATCTTGGAAGCCTGACCGCCGTTCGTCCACCCCGGGGAGTTGCCGATGTCCGGCCCGCCGCAGAACTTGACATCCCCCTTCAAGAGAGACCTGCCCTGCTTGCAGAACCCCTGCATCGTCCACTCACCGCTGCCCCAGATGCTGTCGGCGCCGGCATAGGCTCCGAGAAACATGAAGTCGCAGTGGTCGGCGTAGCCGCAGTTCTTGTAGTTCGCCGATGCCCAGGAATAGCCGTCCGCCTTTGGATCGTACTTAGGGCTTGCCCAGTTCACGCCGGATGTGTAGTAAGTCGAGTACCAGGCCCCGACATACACGCCGAAGCGGATGTCCTTGTTGATCCGGTGGACAGCGTCGGAAGCCTCGGCGACGAAGTCGTGGATGACGCTCGCGCGGAACTCCAGCCACTTCTTCACAGTCTCGCCAGCCTTCGACCCAAGCGCCGTCGTGCCGGGAGCCATCACATCACCAGGCCATGAAGAGCAGGTGATGCCTGAATATTCCTCGAACTTTCTCTTCGAGACATCCGAGAAGTCGCTCTGCAGGCCATAGTCATCGTAACGGCAGCGGTCCAGGATGATGCCGTCAAGATCGTATGCAGCCAGATCCTTGATGATCTGAAGCACATAGTTCCGCACCTGCTCGTTGGCAGGATTGAGGAATCTGGCTCCGTAGTCTTCGGAGCCGGTCAGATCCATGACGCTGACAAGGCCGTCTTTCGCGTTGATGACCGAAGCCCAGGACTTCCTTCCCGACTCGCGGAAAAGCATTCCGTCGCTTCCAAGGCCATAAGGGCAAAGGTAGCCGCCCACGAAGGTGTTGATGCTGGCGTTCACCTTGAGACCAACCTTGCGGGCCTCGTCGATGAAGGTCTGGAGGTAGTCGTATGTGCCGGTTCTGGAAACCCACACATAACTGCTTCCCTTCCAGACATCTACCTTCTTCAGCGGACTGGCGACAGAGGACTTGAACAGCACGTCGCCGCTTGTCGGCCTTACATCGACAATGATGTCCGTGAAACCAACGTCCTTGATGCGCTTCAAATCCGCGGCTATCCTGTCCTTGTCGTTCTCGTAGTCACAGAAATTGGCCGCCGCGTCAATCCACACGTACCTCGGCTTGCCTGTCTCTTCCGCAGGTTTCTCGGGCTCCGGTTTCGGTTTGTCCCAGTCGGGGTTCCAAGGGTTATCCTTGGAACCTCCGCAGGACATGATTGTCATGGCGGCAAGAGCGATCAGGGAACATATCCTCAAAGGGTTCATCTGACTATTTCTTTATGCAATCCACAGAATAGCCACCGAGGACTCCTGAATTCTGGTCGTAGTAGTACAGATACATCTTGAATCCGTCCTTGGTCGGAGCCAGAACGACATCTCCGGCGGCAAAGCCGGCGTCAGCCTTCTGGAACCAGTCAACGGAAGACTTGCCGATGACTATCGACGTGGTCTCGTTCAGATTGCCGGACAGCGCCGCCGGATCCGAGATGTCGTACAGATAGAGGGCAGGGCCGCATCCCCAGTGAGGGAAGTGGCTGACCACGAAGAGCGACATGTAGGTGGCGTGATTGAACTGCTTGCTGTCCAGATTATTGACATTCAAAGCCCACGATGATCCGTTGTTGAACGGTAGCGACGACTTCAGCGTGCCGTCCGCCATGACATAGTGCAGGACGTTAGGATCATAGTAAGAAAGGAACATCCCGGCGTTCCGCGTAGGAGCCACGGCCACAGCGTCGGTGTTGTTCACCGGAGCGCCGCCCCATGCGAGGCCGGCTCCCGCGAGATCGAGCACCGAGACATCGGCGACGGATCCGCCGGCAACAGTGACCCTCGTCACCTTGCTTGAGGATGTCACGCCCGCGATGCCCTCATGGGTTATGTCAATCACAGCGTCACCGTCAATGTCGCCGATGACCTTTATTGAATACCCCATAGGAAGATCCGTGCTGTTGGTGAACGAATGGAACAGTTCCGGAGCGGTCTTAACAGAGGTAGCCTTCCAAATCTTGAACTCGCCGCCGCCGTCAACGTGGTTGCAGAGGATAAGGTTCTCCGCCTCGTCATTGGTGACAGCCGCCGGAGCGACGCCGCCGGCATTGATCTCGCCTTCCTTGACACCGGTGACGCCGTTCAGGAAGACAGGAGCGGAACCGTTGCCGTAGCAGAAGACAAGCTTGCCGCCCGTCACCGCAAGGCTCGGGAATATGTCAGCCGCGTTGTAGGCCGGGAGTCCGGCCATGCTTACAGGCTCGAAGTTGAACAACGCCTCAAGCGATGACTTGTCAAAGCCCTTGTCAATCTTGTCAGGAACAGTCTTGATGACGGTATATTCAGAGAAGGTCTGGCCATCGTGGGCGGTCACCCTGAACTTGACGCCCTTGTTGTAGTCCTGCGGAGTCGAAGGATCCGGGGAGATGGTGGCATGCGCCGAAACCTGTGCGGATGCGGTGCAGGCGCTCAGGTCCTCGGCGGACACCAGGGTGACGGTCTTCTTGTTCTTGTCCACGATGCCGGATATGGCGGGGTCATCCAAGGAGAAGACAAGAATGTCGCAAGCCTTGGACTTCACCCTCTCTCCGGTGATGCAGATGTTCCTGCTCTCACCCTTGGCGTTGGTGAACCTGAACATGTTGTCCTTGGTCAGATCCAGAAGGGTCAGCGCCGGCTCGATGGTACAGTTCGGCTGCAAGGCAGCCTGCACCCTGACCTTGGTCATGTAAGGTGATGTCTCGTTGTCCGATGTCTCAGGGAAAAACCAAGGGACAGGGATGACGAACCGATCGGCGTTCTCGTCCGTGATGTTCAGCTTGCACATCGACTGATCCATGAAGGGGCCGAATGTGAAGAACGCCTCGAAACTGGTAAGGTTTTGACGCTCCGCGGTCGACTCGACATATTCAGGGCTATGGCACGAAGCCGCCACGAGAAGAGTCAGAACCGCTGTCAGTATGTGGATCTTTTTCATATAAGTCGTGATTATTTCCATTCCGGGAATTGTTCTACTGCATTGTTGCTTGACAGCTCGCTGTCCTGGAGAGGGAATCTGTTCATCTTCTCAGGATAGTTGCGGTCCTTGTCATCGACAGAGACATAGGTGTAGATGAAGCCACTTCCTGCGCTCTCGATCTTCAAGCCATGCACCTGATAGCCGGAGAGTCCGTCAGGATAGTTGTTCGGAGCCACTCCCCATCTGCGGAGATCCCAATAGGAGAAGCCTTCGAACGCCAGCTCGACCTTGCGCTCCTGACGGATGGCCTTCCACAGGTTGTCCCCCGCCTTGTCAGCGTACGGAAGCCCGACACGGGCGCGGATTTCCTTGACGGCGGCATTGGCTCCCGCGGCGTCATTGAGACGGTAGCAGGCCTCGGCCCTGTTCAGAAGCACCTCGGCGTACCTGATGATGACAAGCGGCTGGGTGCTCTCGCTTCTGGCGATCACGTCATGCGTCTCGTCCACACCTTTGCGGAGGTAATAGCCCGTGGTCGTCTTACCCTTAGGCTCCTTGACCACGTTCCATTGGCACCAGCCGTCGTCTCCGCCCACAAACGGCTCGATCGTGCGCCCTTTCCACTTCGCACCGTTGTAGAGTACGGATGCCTGGAAACGAGGCTCAAGCAGCTCATACGGAGGATTCTGATCGGTTCCCTCGGCGGTGTGCCAAGGCGACCAGTCCGGAAGACCGGAGCCGTCGGCATATTCATAGGACTCCACAATCTCCTGTGTCGGCGTGCCGTAGCCGCCGCCGGAAGCATCCTTGGTGGTGTAGTCGCCTCCCGGAGAGTAGTAGTAGTCGAAGCTGTGGGTCACATTGTCGGAATAGTTGAATACATATTCAAGTATGACCTCGGAATTGTTGCCGTTGAAGACATCAGCATAGTTTGAGATCAGAGAATAACCCAACTCCTTCACTTTGTCCGCGGCCGCGACGACCTTGTCATAACGTTTGGCGTACAGCATCGCCCTTGTCATGAAGGCATAGGCCGTACCTTTGTTCAGCCTTCCGTTCGCTTTTTCTTTCTCAGGCAGGTTCGCGGCGGCGAACTCAAGGTCGGATTCGATGAAGTTCCATCCTTCCTCCTCTGTCGAGAGAGCCTTGTTGGCCGTGATGGCGCTCAGATCCTCGTCATAGATGATGACATCCTTGTACCTCTTGACAAGGTCGAAGTAGAACCATGCGCGCATGAACCTCAGCTCGGCCGAGAGTCTCGTCTTGTCCTCACCGGACATCTCACCGTACTTCTCCAGATAGTTCAGACCCTGGTTGGTCTTTCTGATCGCGCTGTACATCGTGTCCCAGTAGCCAAGGTACGCGGACACGTAGTTGGCTGTCAACACAGATCCCCCATAGGCGATCTCGCTCGGTATGTAGCACAGAGCGTTGAAGTTGTAGGAGCCGTACTTCAACTGGTCGGTGAGGGCGTCGGTCATGCCGGCCGCACACTGTCCGGAGTTGGCGTCGGCCATGTCCAGGATGTAGCTATAGATGTAGTTCACTCCATATTCCGCATTCGCGGTGGTTTTCCAGAGCATCTTGTCCGAGACGCTGTCGGTCGGAGTCATGTCGAGGAACGAGTTGCAGGAGGACACCCCCATCGCCACGGCGATTCCCGACACTTTCAAAATCAGATTCTTAATGTATTTCATATCAAGCTGTCCTTTTAGAATGATAATGTCACACCACCCATCAAGAGGCGCTGCTGAGGATAATAACCGTTGTTCACGCCCGGAGACTCAGGGTCGATTCCCTTAGGAAGACCATCGATGGTGAATATGTTCTGTCCCTCGACGAACAGCCTGAGGGAAGACACGCCAAGATGGCTCATCCATTTCTTCGGCAGGGTGTAGCCAAGCTGCGCTGACTTCAGACGGACATATTTTCCGTCCCTCCACCAGAATGAGCAGCTTACACCGTTGTCACCACCGTGTCCCGGAGAGCCGAGGGTTAGACGCGGGAAGGTACCGTCAGGATTGTCCACGCTCCATGCGTTCTCCACAAGATAGAGAGGAGAGTTTCCTCCCTCCTTGAAAGTCTGGGTCCAGATCGTGTTGTCATCATAGCCGTTGTAGTACGTTCCGGTAAGGGAAACGTCGAACAAGGCGCCGCCGGTGAACTGGGCATTGAAATCAAAGCCGTTCCACTCGAAATTGAGGTTCAGGCCGAATGTCAGCTCAGGCCTGTTGGAACGTCCGAAATAGCCCCAGTCGTCGTAGTCGATCTTGCCGTCGCCGTTGATGTCCACGAACTTGATGTCGCCCACGTTAGGGCGTGATCCCCACCAGGCGGAATTGTCAATCTCCTCCTCGGAGCGGAACAGCCCGTCGGTCTTCCAACCCGTGATGGAGCCATAGGTCTTGCCGACAATCTTCCTGTTGTCGCTGACCTCAGGATTGTCCTTGTACTTGATCCATCTGGTCTTTGAATATGTCAGGCTGGCGCTCACCCCGTAGAAGAACGGCTTGCCGCCGAGAGAGAACTGATTCTTGTGAGTGACCATGAGGTCAACACCCTTGGCGTCGATCGCAGGATAATTGATGTAGGTCGGATAGTACCCACCCATGGAAGCCGGGAATCCGGAGCCCTGGCCGGTCAGGATTTCATAGGTGTAGTTGTAGAATCCGTCCACCTCCATGCCCAGAAGCCCGTCCCACAGGGTCGCGTCGAATCCGACGTTGTAGGAAAGGTAACGCTCCCATGACAAGTTGAGCGACGGCACGACATCCGGCTTATAGGCAGGATTGAAGGCAGCGCTTCCGTCAACCATCCTGTAGCCCACCTTCTGGCCATAGCGCGAGTAGGTGCTGAGGAAGGCATATTCAGGAACACCGTCGTTTCCAAGCATTCCGACGGAGGCCCTGATCTTCAAGTCATTGAGAAAATCAGCAGATTTCATGAAATTCTCATTGGAGATTCTCCACGCGACGGATGCTGAAGGGAAGAAGCCCCAGCGGTACTTGTCCATTCCGCTGAAGAGGTACGAGCCGTCCTCGCGTCCCGAAAGTTCGATGAGGTACCTGTCCGCGAAGTTGTACTTGAGTCGGAAGACTCCGCCGACGCTTCTGGACGCTCCGCTGCTTCCGGAGACAGGGTTCTTGGTCGGGTTGCCCTGGCTGATTTCCGGGAGCGAGGCGAAAGGAAGATCCTTGACGTAGGCCGCGAGACTGTTGCTCTTGGTGTCACGGATCTCCATGAGCGCCAAGGCCTCCACGCTGTGCTTGCCGAAGGTGTTGGAATATTCAAGACTGGCCTGTCCCACCATCTGCTGCCAATAGGACGTTCCCTCTCCGAGGTTTATGCCGTTGTCCACTCCCCTTGGGTCATTCTTCTTCGAATATGCTCCGTCCACGAAAGCCATCGTGCTGTAAGGGGTGTTCAGATTCTTGTTGTAGGAGTTGCTCCAGTCATAGACACCGGCAACCTTGGCGACAAGTCCGTCCACGCCTGGAATGTCATAGGCCAGCGTGGCGTTGACCGAAAGATCCATCGAGCGGGTCTTCTTGTAGCCTGACTCATAGATGGCGGCGAGAGGACTCTGAGGAAGTCCGGTGTTCTTCTTGATCGTCGAAGTGTACATGCCCTCGTACCTCTCCGGGAGATACGGATGCATCACGATAGTCTGGTTTGCCACCGACAGCCATCCCAGCTCGCTGTATCCGCCGTCCGTGCCTCCCGAGGCATAGCCCGGAGTGTCCCTGTGAGCCAGCGTACCCGACAGACCCAGCTTGAAATGCAGCCTGGAGGTGATGTCCGAGTCAATGTTGGATCTCAGGTTGTAGCGCTTATAGGTGAAGTTGTCGATGTTACCGTCCTGCCCGTAGTAGCCGAAAGAGGTGTAGTAGCGGGCCTTGTCGCTTCCTCCGGTCACGGTCACGTTGTGCTTCTGCGTGAATCCGGTGCCGAACACCTTGTCGATGTAGTTCACGTTGTCCCAACCGTCGGTAGGGTCGCCGTTGGTCATCGCCGCGACATTCTCCGAAGTAAAGTACGGATTGTACTGGGAGCGGTCGGTGATGGCTCCGCTGGCCAGCTGGTCCATCATGTCCGCCATATTATAATAGTAGGCGAACTGCGGGCCGTTCATGAACTCCGGGAAATTAGCGTTCATCGACACACCGAACGAGGCGTCATAGGTGATGGAGGTCTTCTCCTTCGCTCCCCTCTTGGTCGTGATGATCATCACGCCGCCCGCGCCTTTCAATCCGTACACAGCGGCAGACGCTCCGTCCTTGAGGACAGAGATGCTCTCGATGTCATTAGGATTTATGTCGTTGATGTCACTCACCGGAAATCCGTCCACAACGTAGGCGATTCCGTAGATCGAGCCGCGCAGACGCAGGGAAGCCTGATCCTGACCAGGTTCTCCGGACTCCTGCACGGAGGAGATGCCCGGAAGACGGCCGGCAAGAATCTGAGAGACGTTCGAGGCCGGAGCCTTCAGGACCTCGTCCCCCTTGATCGCCGAGACCGCTCCCGTCAGGGATGATTTCTTGGATGTACCGTAACCCACGACAACCACCTCGTCAAGATAGGTAGTGTCCTCTTTCAGGGTCACGTTCAAAACCTGCACGGTTCCGTCACATAGTTTCCGGAACGATGTCATGCCCAGACACTGGAACTCCAGCGTCTGTCCTTTTGCGACGGAAATCACATAGCTTCCGTCCGATCCGGTCATCGTGCCGTTCGTGGTTCCGGCCACAATGACAGAGACACCGGGCAGCGGTTGCCCGTTCTGGTCTGTCACCCTACCCTTGACGGAAGGCTGCGCCGACACGTTTCCCGAGAACAGGAAAAACGACAGAACCGACGCAAGCACCACCTTTAGGAAAGGGAATGAATAATTCGATGTTTCTTTCATAAAAGAATGCGTTGTTATTAATAATAGTGTCATCTATCCACAAAGGTTAGCCTAACGTTTTTACAAAGTTATAATATTTCATCAAATATTTAACAAATAAATTAATAAATATTAAAATAATTTAAGAAATAAATTCTTACCTTTGCGAAGACAATATTTACCAAGTTATCTTTTAAGGATTACTAAGGATTACTTAAGGATCACCTATCACATAAAGAAAGCACCATGACAGACAGAAGAACTTTTCTGAAGAAAGCCGGAATCGCCGCCGCAACCGCTGTGGCGGCTCCCATTGCCGCCAATGCTATGGGAATGGCTCCAAAGAACGGTAAAGACCTCAGGCTCAAGGCCGACGAGAGCATCAACAGCAGGCTGATCGTCCCTCACGGGAATGCCCTCCCCATCACCGGCACATTCCTGGACGAGATCTCGCATGACATTCCGCACCAGAACTGGGGCGAGAAAGAATGGGATCTTGACTTCCGTTACATGAAGGCGATGGGCATCGACACCGTGATCGACATCCGCTGCGGTTACCGCAAGTTCATCACCTATCCGTCACCTTACCTTCTTAAGAAGGGGTGCTACATGCCTTCGACCGACATGATCGACATGTTCTGCCGCCTTGCCCGGAAATACGGCATGAAGTTCTGGCTCGGACTGTACGACTCCGGAAAATACTGGGACACAGGCGACATGTCCTACGAGGTCGAGGCGAACAAGTACGTGATCGACGAGATCTGGCAGCGCTACGGCAGCAAGTACGACAGCTTCGGCGGCTGGTACATCAGCGGCGAGATCAGCCGTGCCACCAAGGGCGCTATAGAGTCCTTCCGCACGATGGGGCGCCAGTGCAAGGAGGTCTCGGGCGGACTGCCGACCTTCATCTCCCCGTGGATCGACGGCAAGAAGGCGGTAGACGCGGCCGGCGGCAACCTGACCAAGGAGCAGGCCGTCTCGATAGAGCAGCACGAGAGGGAATGGAACGAGATCTTCGACGGGATCCATGAATATGTCGACGCATGCGCCTTCCAGGACGGACACATCGACTACGACGAGCTTGACGCGTTCTTCTCTGTCAACAAGAAGCTGGCGGACAGGTACGGAATGCAGTGCTGGACCAACGCCGAGAGTTTCGACCGGGACATGCCGATCCGCTTCCTCCCGATCAAGTTCGACAAACTGAGGATGAAGCTTGAGGCGGCGAAGCGCTGCGGCTACGACAAGGCCATCACCTTCGAGTTCTCCCATTTCATGAGCCCTCAGTCAGCCTACCTCCAGGCCGGACACCTCTACGACAGGTACATGGAATACTTTGACATGCGATAAGCGATGGACAAAAGCATAAATATGACCCGGATAGTGTTCCTGGCCATCGTGGCGGCGATAGGCGGAATCCTGTTCGGCTACGACACCGCCGTGATCTCCGGCACGACCGAGATCGTGAAGAACCAGTTCCGATTGACGACCATCGCCGAAGGTTGGTACGTGGGCTGCGCTCTGATCGGCTCGATTCTGGGCGTGATGACGGCCGGAATGATGAGCGACCATCTCGGCAGAAAGAAGACGATGCTCATCTCGGCTCTGATGTTCAGCGTCTCGGCCATAGGCTGCGCCGTCTGCGGCGACTTCAACCAGCTGGTTGTCTTCAGGATCATAGGAGGATTCGGCATAGGAATAGTCTCGATCGTCTCGCCGATCTACATCTCGGAGATCGCTCCGGCGCAGAAAAGAGGCTCCCTCGTGTCGCTCTACCAGCTGGCCATCACGATAGGGTTCCTGATGGCCTACCTGATCAACTACTTTGTCCTGAAGGGCGCCGACGTGACCTCCACCTCGACGGATCTCTGGACAAGAATATTCAATTCCGAGTACTGGAGGGGAATGCTTGGCTACGAGACTGTTCCGGATCTTCTGTTCCTCCTCGTCATATTCCTTATCCCCGAGAGTCCGCGCTGGCTGATCACCAAGCACAAGGAAGATAAGGCCGCAAGGATCCTCGGCGGGATATTCACATCCCCGGAGGAAGTGGCAAGGCAGATCGAGCAGACCAGAGCCTCGATCGCCGGCGAGACCAAGTCCGAATGGCGGACTCTTCTGGAGCCGGGAATATTCAAGGCTGTCCTCATCGGCTGCGCCATCGCCATCCTCGGCCAGTTCATGGGAGTGAACGCCGTGCTTTATTACGGTCCCAAGATATTCAGTGACGCGGGATTGTCCAGCGAAGGTTCTATGTTCTCAACGGTCCTCGTGGGCACAGTGAATATGCTCACGACAGTGATCGCTCTCCTCATCATCGACAAGGTCGGCCGCAAGCAGCTGGTCTATTGGGGTGTGTCCGGGATGATCTTCTGCCTGCTGATGATCGGACTTTATTTCTGCCTCGGTTCAGCGCTGCCTACATGGTTCCTGCTGACGTTCTTCCTTCTGTACGTTTTCTGCACGGCGATTTCCATAAGCGCGGTTGTTTTTGTACTTTTGTCGGAGATGTACCCGAACAGAGTACGTGGACTCGCGATGAGCATCGCCGGACTGGCCCTATGGATCGGAACTTACCTGATCGGGCAGCTGACACCGTGGATGCTTGAGACACTCACTCCGGCAGGCACATTCTTCCTGTTCGCAGCCATGTGCATTCCTTACCTTCTCATAATGTGGAGACTGGTTCCGGAAACCACAGGCAAGACTTTGGAAGAGATTGAGGAATACTGGACAAAAGGAAAATAAAGCGGATGGTCAAATATTTCAGCGAGAACCTCTCGGACAAGAATTCCATAATCAAGCAAAAGATTCTGGATCTGTGCATGAACTCGGGCGATTTCAGCATCGCAGATTTCGCCCGTGAATTGAACTGCAGCGTCCCGACCACCACCAAGATAGTCGGGGAACTGATTGATGACGGATGGTTGGAGGACCTTGGAAAAAAAGGCTCGGCCAGCGGGCGGAGACCAAGCATATTCGGTCTCAATCCGGAGGCCGGGTTCTTTGTGGGAGTGGATCTGGAAAGAAACCACGCCAACATCATGACAATGGACTTCAAGGGACAGACACTGTCCTATGACGAGGATGTCGAGTTCACCCTGATGAACACGGAGGATTCCTGCAGAAAGCTTTGCGGACTCATCCGGAAAATCCTTGAGGACAATGGGCTTGGCTCCGAACGCATGCTTGCGTGCAATGTTGACCTTACCGGACGGGTCAACACCGCTTCCGGCTACAGTTTCACGTATTTCATCAATGAGGACAAACCGCTGAGCGCCATTCTTGAGGAAGACCTCGGAGTTCCGGTAGCCCTTGACAATGACTCCAGAGCGATGACTTACGGGGAGTTCCGCAGCGGAATCGCCAACGGAGAGAGGAGCGTGCTGTTCATCAATGTCGGATGGGGACTCGGCATGGGAATGATCCTGAACGGCGACCTGTACTATGGCAAGTCCGGTTTTTCCGGAGAGTTCGGACATTTCCCGTTTCTGGACAACGGACAGATCTGCCGCTGCGGAAAGGTCGGCTGCCTGGAGACCGGAGCCTCCGGCTCGGCCCTTCAACGGATCGTGACGGAGAAACTGGAGGCGGGATGCCCGTCAATGCTGACAGACAAGTACAAGGCAGGCAATGGGCTTACTCTCAATGACCTGCTTGGAGCTGTGGAGGACGAGGATGTCGCGGCGATAGACGCCATGGGAGAGATCGGCACAACACTCGGAAGAGGCATCGCCGGCCTGATCAACCTGTTCAACCCCGAGATGGTCATCATCGGCGGGAAGCTGACAGTCGGCGGGGACTACCTTATGCTGCCTGTCCGTGCGGCGATCAAGAAATATTCCCTTAACATCGTGAGCAAGGACACCACAGTCGTGTTCTCCAGGCTCGGACGCAAGGCCGGTTCGCTCGGATGCTGCATGCTCGCGCGCACAAGGTTTCTGGGACTGATGTAGGCTTCGCTTCAATCAAGTCGGCCTTGCCCTCTGGATCGGCACCTACCTGATCGGCCAGCTCACCCCGTGGATGCTGGAGACGCTCTCCCCCGCCGGCACATTCTTCCTTTTCGCCGCGATGTGCGTCCCGTACCTCCTCATAATGTGGAAGTGCGTCCCGGAGACCACCGGCAAGACCCTTGAGGAGATCGAGGCCTACTGGACTGCAAAGAAATAGTCCCTTGTAATGACTGTTCACAGAGTTTTTTCATGCGTGAAAAGTAAACAGAGAGGAGCATAAACAGGCAACATTGCTCCTGTCAGGGACATAATAACATATGACGGCAGCATTTTCTCAATATAATGCTGCCGTCATAATTGTAAAAGGTTCTGGATTATATTCAAATCCAATTATTGTTTGGTCAGAATCTCTCTTTGTATTTAGGATAAGAAACCATATATTTGTCGGAGAAGAAAATGATTCGGCTATGGGGAACACGGAGAAAATGCAACTGTTTGAGAACCGCAAGGTTCATACAGTTTGGAGTGAGGAGGATGAAAAATGGTTCTTCTCTGTAAAGGACGTTGTCACAGTGCTGACCGGTACTGTTAACGCAAAGGACTATATCGCAAAGATGAGGAGACGAGACCCTGAACTGGCACAAGGGTGGGGACAAATTGTCCACCCCCTTACGGTACAAACATCCGGAGGCCCTCAGAAAGAGAATTATTCAACTCTCGAAGGCATATTCAGGATCATTCAAGCAATTCCTTCAAAGAATGCGGAATCCTTTAAACGCTGGATGGCACAAGTCGCCGCAACAAGAGTTG
>OIYG01002098.1_pt1 | contig 13463 bp, 10 predicted proteins | sample 1587861 | NCBI WGS metagenome assembly OIYG01 (sample SAMN03283272) | human gut metagenome | biome: human-associated habitat; material: feces | host: Homo sapiens | place: Peru | collected 2012 | reverse complement strand
CGCCACCTTGCCAAGGTGGAGGTAGCGAGTTCGAGCCTCGTCACCCGCTCCAAAACAAATAAGGAACGCACTGCGTTCCTTATTTCATATTCGGTGCCGTGGCCAAGTGGTAAGGCAAGGGTCTGCAAAACCCTGACTCCCCAGTTCAAATCTGGGCGGCACCTCCAAAAAACCGCTGTTCCGTCGGAACGGCGGTTTTTTCTGCTTATCGTGATGCAGCCAACGGCCGCTCCCCCGCCCTCCCGCGCAGTTCGTCCCGGGATGCCGTTTCGTTCCGTTTCAGATTGCCGCGTCGGGCATTAAAAATGCCCTCCTCGCAATGACAAAATCGGTAGGTTTTACAGGAAAACGGAACGATTTTCGGAATGAAACGTTTGAAACACGATGTGAAGCAATACCACGCAAAAAAATGCCCGCATATAGCGCAAAACATCCGTTTCCAAACAAAAACGCCCCGATTCTGTGTCATTGCGAGGAGCGCAGCGACGTGGCAATCTTAAAGCCAAAGGTATGGCATCCCGGAACGAAGCACGGGGGCACAAAACGACGTAATCCCGAAATTTTGATTTGTCGCAAGGCGACATCGCGCAGGCTTTGCCGTGCTTCGTTCCGGGATGCCGTTTCGTCCCGTTTCAGATTGCCGCGTCGGGCATTGAAAACGCCCTCCTCGCAATGACAAAATCGGTAGATTTTGCAGGAAAACGGAACGATTTTCGAAACAAAACGTTCGAAAGACGATGTGAAGCAATACCACGCAAAAAATGCCCGCAAAAAAGCAACCTCAAAAAATATCCTGTTTTTCAAATAAAAGCGCTCCGATTTCGTATCATTGCCCAGTCCTGTGCTTCATACGGCAAAACGAGGATGCCGCGGGCGCGGCATCCTCGTTTGGTGCAGGAACAATCATTTGGTCAGATAACGCATGAGCATGGTTGCGATCTCGGCACGGGTCGCATCGCCCTTGGCGTTCAGTCTGTTGCCGTCGCCCTTGATGACGCCCTTGGCAACCGCCCACTGCATGGCCGCGTGGGCATAGCTGCTGACCTGATCGGTGTCGACGAAGGCGCTCAGATCCTGCTTGACCTCCGGCGTGCCCTCGCGGCGATAGAGGATCGTCGCGATCTGCTCGCGGGTGACAGGCTCCTCCGGCTCGAAGGTCGTCGGCGTCGTGCCGTTGACGATGCCGTTTTGGAAGGCCCAGATCACGGCGTCGGTGTAATATTTTCCGGCTGCAACGTCCTCAAACGGGTTGTCACCCGTGACCTTCGGCGAACCGGCCTGACGGTAGAGGATCGTCACGAGCATCGCGCGCGTCACGCTGCCGTTCGGCTCGAACATGCCGTTGCCGACGCCGTTCATCATGCCGTTTTCGATCATGTAGTTGACGCCGTCATGGTACCAGCCGTTCGGATCCAGATCGGTGAAGTCGGAATAGGTCGGCTTCGGATCCTCGCCGAGCTTTTCGCCGCAGCGGTCGCACTTGTTGTCCTTGTCCGCGTCAACATGGCCGAGCGCCGCAATGGCCTCGGTCTTGGTTTCCTTGCAGACCGTGCAGGTGAAGGTCTTGACGCCCGCCTCGGTGCAGGTCGGCTCGGTCGTGACCTTGCCGTCGTCCCACGTATGCACGCCGGTGGCGGCGATCTCCTCGGTCTTCGTGGTCTTGCAGACCGTGCAGGTGTAGGTCTTGACGCCCTTTTCCGTGCAGGTCGGCTCGGTCGTCACAACGCCCTCGTCCCAAGTGTGGTTATTGGTCTTCGGAATCGACTCGTCAAATATAAAGATGCCATAAGGCGCTACCGCCCAAATATAGCGGCATACGCCGTTCTCAGCGCAGGTCGGCTCATCGAGCACGGTGTAGGTATAATCCGTCTGGTTCAGCGGGGGCATTTCAACACGGACGGTTCTGCCGCACTTCGAGCAGACACCGGTGATGACGCCTGCCTCGGTCAGTGTCGGATCGGTCGTCAGCGAATAGACATAGCTATGCTCGCACTCCGAGGCCTGAAGCGTCCACGTGGAGTGAACCGTCTGGAGGCTGTCTGCGCCAAAGTTCGCGGTGTTGTCCCTGCGTTGGCCGGGGTGCTTATCCTCGGACGAAACGACCACCGGGAAGGCGACAAAATACTTCCGCGCCTTGGCAACCGTGTTATAGTAGCTGTATTTTGCAAAGCCCGGATCCCACGCATACGGGGTTTTCATCGTCGCAATGGCCTCCGCCACGGTTTTTCCGGCCTTCATCTGTGTCCAGAAGCTCGCCTCGTATTCATAATCCCCGACAAAGGTGACGGACTGAGAATAGCCGCAGACCGTTTCGACGCCCTTCGCGCGCAACGGCGCAGAGAGCCCCTCGGTCGCCATGCTGAGGCAAACGGGCATCCAGAGCAGGCTGTTCGGCGCGTTTTGGGTCATGTGGTTGGCGATCACCGTGCCGTCGACGCAGTAGAACCCGTCGCTCCGGAAGGCGTGGTAGTAGATCGTGCCGTCGGCAGCCTTCACCGCCGCCTGATCGGCGGACGTCAGGCCGGTGCCGCTGATGATCGTCAGATAGGACGTATGTGCGCCCGTGACGCTGTCATAGATATCCTCGTTGCTGTCCGGATAGGAATAGCCCATGTATTTGTCGTAGTCCGTGACGCCGTGGGAGTCAAAGAACACGACCGCGCCGCTCTCCACGGCCTTGGCGACAGCGCCGATCGTAGCCTTGGAGCCGGAATAGAGCGTGTAGGTTCCGCCGGTGGCGGCGGCGATGCTCTTGGCCTCCTTTTGGTATTGATCGGTGAAGGTAGCTCCCTCGGTGGGGTGGCCGTACCACGGGCCGATCAGGTAGACGTTCTTTGCGTCCGGAGAGCCGCCCCGTTTTGCATAAGAAACGGTCTGCTCAACGCCGAATTCCTTGTCGGTCGTCGCCGCAGCGCCGTTCGTGCGGGCGCGGAGCGTGGGCGAATAGCCCTGCGGCACGCCGTCTGCATCCTCCCAGAAGAACATGGCGTTCGTTCCGTCGTAGGTGCAGGTGCCGAAGCGATAATCAGTCGACGAGGTGACCAGCTTTGCAATGCCTTCTGAAAGCGACGCGTAATCCGCAGCCGTTCGCTCGTCGTCGACGCCGCGCGTCCTGCGCAGATGCGCTTTCTCATAGGCAGCGATCTGCTTCCATACATCCTGCCTTGCCGCAAAGGCGGCCGTCGGGAGCAGCGTCAGCAGCAGCATCAGAGCAAGCAGCCACGCTATGATTCGTTTGGGGAAATGTTTCATTGCAGTTCTCCTTATCTATGTTGTTTCCGGCGTCCGCCGGAGAGATCACAGCTTTAGTTTCGGCCGCAGGCGGGTGGCATACAGCACCTCCAGACGCGGCAGCAGCCGGTCATAGAGCACGAAGCAGACGTTCGCCAGCAGCAGCGAGACGGCCAGCATCCAGTGTTTCATATCGGCAAGCTCCGCCGTCAGCTCGGAGAGCTTGAACACATAGAGCATCAGCCCGTAGGCCGCAGCCGTCGCGGCATTGACATAGAGCAGCTTCGCGCCCCATTGCAGCACACGCGGCCGGATGCGGGAGAGGTAACGCCGCAGCACGGGGTAATCGCCGAAGAACAGAAACAGAAACGCCGTCTCCTTCTGCGGGGTGAGCAGCATCGCCAGCGCCGCAACGGCCGCGAACCAGAGCATCCCCCAGCCCGCGCCGCACTCGGCATAGACCGGGATCAGCACCATCGAGGCCAGCACGGCCGAGGCGATCGTCGCGACGGAAAGGCTGCTGCCGAGGAACATCACGGCCACGGCCAGCGCCGCCAGCACCCCGCAAAGGGCAAGCTTCTTGGTGTTACCGCTTCTCATCGCGCTTCAGGCCGCCTGCATTGTTTTTCAGCAGGTCATACTTGATGTCCCAGAGCTTCTTTGACAGGTCGACATAATAGCAATGCGGGTTGTCAAAGCGCTTGACCTCGTCCCAGAGCGTGTCGATCTGCTGCTTGCAGTAATCGCGGATCTCGTGCAGCGTGGGCAGCTGATAGACCAGCTCGCCGTTTTGGAAGATCGGCACCTGAAGCTCGCGCGCGGTGAAATTATAGACGGTCTTCTGCTTCCACGTCGCCTCCGGATCGAAGATCAGCAGATCCTTGCTGTCGTCAACGACCTCGTCGTGCACGCAGAGATAGTCGGCGATGGCCTTGCCGGTGTCGTTTCCGTAGAAGCGATAGAGCTTCTTGAAATGCGGATTGGTGATCTTGCCGACGTTTTCGGAGATCTTGATCTTCGGGACGATCTCGCCGTCGCGCTCGACCGCGACGAGCTTATAAACGCCGCCGAAGACCGGCTCACTGCGCGCGGTGATAAGGCGCTCGCCGACGCCGAACATATCGATCTGCGCGCCCTGCCGCAGCAGATCCTGAATGATGTATTCGTCGAGCGAATTGGAGCAGGAGATTTCGCACTCCGTCCAGCCGGCGTCGTCGAGCATCTTACGCGCCTTTTTGGTCAGGTAGGTCATGTCGCCGGAGTCGAGGCGGATGCCGCATTTTTTGATGCCGAGCGGCTTGAGCACCGTCTCAAAGGCGCGGATGGCGTTCGGCACACCGCTCTTGAGCGTGTTATAGGTATCGACGAGCAGCACGGCGTTGGTCGGATAGAGCTTGCAATAGGTCTCGAAGGCCTCGTACTCCGTGTCGAACATCTGCACCCACGAGTGTGCCATCGTGCCGCCGGCGGGTACGCCGTAGAGCTGATCGGAGATCGTGCAGGCCGTGCCGTCGCAGCCGCCGATATAAGCGGCGCGCGCACCGAGGATCGCGCCCTGCGCGCCCTGCGCCCGGCGCGAACCGAATTCGAGCACGCGGCGTCCCTGCGCGGCGCGCACCACGCGGTTGGCCTTCGTGGCGATCAGGCTCTGATGGTTGATGACGAGCAGGATGTAGGTCTCGATGAGCTGCGCCTGAATGGCGGGCGCGCGCACCGTCAGGATCGGCTCACGCGGGAAGATCGGCGTGCCCTCCGGCACGGCGTAAATATCGCCCGTGAAGTGAAAATCATGCAGGTAGGCCAAAAATTCCTCGCTGAAGAGCTTCCGGCTGCGCAGATAGGCGATGTCGCCGTCGGTGAAATGCAGATCCTTGATGTATTCGACCACCTGCTCCAGACCGGCCGCGATGGCAAAGCCGCCGCCGTCCGGAATGTTGCGGTAAAACACGTCGAAATAGCAGATGCGGTCGCGCATCTGGCTGGAGAAGAACCCGTTGCCCATCGTCAGCTCATAGAAGTCGCAGAGCATGGTCATGTTCAGTTTTTTGTTTTGGAATGGCATTTTCAATTTCCTCCGAGTGGTCTATAGAATTATCAGCTCCAGCAGAAGCACAGTGGCGCAGCAGGCTGCCGCGACCTTGAACAGGCCCGCGCGGAGCCACGCCAGAACCAGTCCGACCGCGAGCGCGGCCAAGCCGGCGTAGGGACTTTGCGTTGCATCCATGATGGCCGGAAAGGTCATCACGGAGAGGGTCACATAGGGTACATAATACAAAAACGAGCGCAAAAACCGGTTGCGGATCTGACTCCGGATCAGCGTCAGCGGCAGGATGCGGACGGCAGCCGTCACCGCCGCCATAACGAGCAGGTATCCATAGAAATTATGCCGCATACTCCGCCTCCTCGTCCTTGACCGGGAAGAGCAGCGCCGCCGCCGAGGCAATGAGCACCGTCAGCAGGATGGTGCGCGTGCCCTCCGAGAGGCCGGAGACGACCGGCAGCCGCGAGCAGGCAAAGCTCAGCGCAAAGCAGAGCGGCACAAGCCCCGCAAGCACGCGGTTCTCGCGCCCGGGCGGCACGATAATGGCCAAAAACATGCCGTAGAGCGCGACGCTCAAGGCGCTCGTGACGCGCAGGGGCAGCGCGCTCCCCGCGAGAATGCCCAGCGCCGTCCCGACCGCCCAGCAGGGCGCGGCGACGCTGATCGCGCCGTAGGTATAGCAGGGGTCGAGCGTCGGCCGCTGCGTCATGGAGATGCCGAAGAATTCATCCGTCATGTAAAAGCCGAGCAGCAGACGGTGCCGCAGCTTCAGATCGGGGGCGAGATGCTGGCTGAGCGCGCAGCTCATCAGCAGGTACCGCGCGTTGGCCACGAGGGTCATGACCGCCATTTCGGTGTAGGCCGCGTCGGCGGCGATGCAGACGAAGGCGGCATACTCCCCTGCCGAGGCGTTCATGACCGCGCTGGTCAAAAAGCCCTGCAGGGCATTCACGCCCGCCCTCCGCGCGACGATGCCGAGGGAAAAGGCGACAGCGAAATAGCCGAGCGCAATGGGCACGCCGTCGCGCAGCCCCCTGCGGAAGGCAAGTCTGGATTCTTTTTTCATAGGTAAAACGCTTTCCTGTTGTTCCGGATTTTGCAATGCGTGGACGCCCCGTCAGCTCTTTTGCAGATAGCGCATAAGGATCGTCGCCACCTGCGCGCGGGTCGCGAAGCCGGTCGGGGCAAGATAATTCACGCCGTCGATGCGGTCGCCGCCGATATAGCCCAGCGCGACGCACCATTGCATCGGCGCGCGGGCATAGCCCTGCACCTGCGCGGCGTCCGGAAAATCACCCAGCGCCGCCGAGGGCGAAAGATCCTCGCCGCGCGTTCCGGCGTAGCGATAGAGGATCGCCGCCATTTGCTGCCGCGTGACGTTTCCGTTCGGGTCGAATTTGTCGGGCGAGACGCCGTTGACGACGCCCCTCTCCGCCGCCCATGCGACGGCCTTCGCATAATACGCGCCGTTCGGCACGTCGGAAAAACTGCTCGCGCCCACGTTGGGCGAGCCCTCGTACCGCCAGAGCACCGTCACGAGCATCGCGCGCGTCATGGTCGTGTCCGGCTCAAAGGTCGTGCGCGACGTGCCGTTCATCAGGCTGTTTTCAAAGGTGAAGCGGATGCCGGGACAGAACCAGTCGCGCGCCGAGACGTCGTAATACGGCAGACCGGTGCAGCTCTTTTTCATGAGCCGGAAGAGCGATTCGCGCTCCGAGCCGACATAGAAGCAGGCCACGCCGCCCAAGCCGTAGTTCAGCGCCAGCGCCTGACGGTGCTGAAGCCCTTCCTCGCTTTCAAAAGCAACGTAATAGTTTTTTCCACCCTCGGAATAGGTGAAATACGCGTCGTCCCAAGCCTCATCGGTCTTGCGGACCGTCGCGCCGGTCTGCGCGAGCAGCGCCTGCACGGTGTCATAGGAGATGTTCTCGGCGGTGTGATCCGTCTCGTTATACAGCACGCCGTAGCTGGCCATGCCGAGCAGGAGCTTTTCCGCGCCGATGCGCGCGGCCGCGTAGCGCAGACAGCGGCTGTGATAGAGCAGGTAGCTCAGACCGCCGCGCCCGCTTACGCCGTTGTTATAGTCGCGCGCGTTGCAGATGTCATAGGTCGTGAGCGCCACGAGATCGGCATACTGCCGCGCGGCGGAATAGTCATAAATCGTGCGCGCCTCCTCCTGCCCGGTCATCGCCGCGCCGTAGCTCAGCATCAGGAGCTTGCCCCGCTGATGCAGCGCGTCGGCAGTCTTGGCGATCAGGCGGCCATAGAGCGCGCGGTAGGCGTTTCCGGTCAGTTCAATGTTGAGGTTCAGGCCGTCAAGGCCGTATTTTTCAACGACCTGCATCAGCTCGTCGACCGCAAGGTCCATCGTCCGCTCGTCCTCGAGCCGCTTGAGCACATCATCCTGATAATAATTCAGCACGCCGCCCAAGGCAAGAATCCCCTGCTCCTTGCAGTGCCGAATGGCCTCGAGCTGCGGATTTTCCGCGTCCATGCCATAGATGCAGTGGTCGAGCTGGTCGCCGACGAGCTGCATGGTCGTTTTCTCGCGCATCAGATAGATCGAGTCAAACACCGCAACGTTGAAGCAGTCGCTGCTGCGCTTGAATGCAGCGAGCTGCTGCACGGCCAGTGCCTCGTCGTCGTAACAATCCTCGTAATATGCCACGGAATACCGGTATCCCCGGCTGATCTGACGAGTCTGCACCGTCGGACGCACCGTCCAGTCCGGGATCAGATAGGCCTCCAGCGCTCTGCGCGGAACCGTCACCGAAACATCCGGCGCTTCGCCATAGGCAAGAATGCCATAGTCGACCGCCGCGCAGAGCGTCAGCCGCTGCTCGGCAGAAAGCCCCTGCGCCCCGCGGAATTCATAGAGATTCACCGCGTCATAGGAATAAATGCCCTTGCTGTGCGCAATAAATTCCATCATAAAGGCCAGCGTTGCCGGGGCATCGTAGTCCATGCCGGAGGGGTCGATCGTACCCTTCGCCGCCTCGCCGCGGATATAGGGCGCCGCCCAAGCCGAGGGCAGATTCCCCTGCGCATCGCGCGGCGTCTCGCCGGAGGCGCCCTTGTCCCAATAGGAATAGGCCAGCGTCAGCGCAAGAAACTCCTCCTGCGTCATGGCGCGATCCGGCTCCTTTGTCAGGTCGAAGTGCCAATCGGGAAACTGCTCATAAAAATACTGAGACACAGCCTGCGCCGTCGGCAGACAGCCCGCCAGCAGGCAGACGCAGAGCAGCATCGCAAAAAACCGTTTCATTCTGTTCGCTCCTTTTTTATTCCGCTCTCAAGCGCTCGCAAAGCGCAGCGTCCGGCGTGACGATCACGGTGCGATGGCGGTCATAGACGACCATGCCGGGCTTCGCGCCGTTCGGCTTGCGCAGATTGCGCACCTGCGTCACGTCCACCGGCACGTTCTGCCCCTCGCGCGCCTGCGAATACCACGCGGCCAGCATTGCCGCCTCGGTGATCGTTCCGTCCGGCACGGGCGCACCGGCGCAGCAGATGATCACATGTGTGCCGTGGAATTTCTGAATGTGCAGCCAGAGGTCGTCGCGCCGCGCCGTTTTCAGGCTGAGCTGGTCGTTCTGGCGGTTGTTGCGGCCGACGAGGATCTCAAAGCCGTCGCTCGAACGGAAGCGCATCGGTCTGCTGGCCGGCTGCTTCTGCTGCCTGCGGCGGTCGGCACTGCGCACGTAGCCCCCGGCCTCCAGCTCGGCGCGGATCTCGGCAAGGTCGCGCTCGCTCTCGGCGCGGTTCAGCTCGTCGAGCACCGCTCCGAGGTATTCCTCCTCGATCTCGCCGCGCGCGATCTGCTCGGCGAGAATTTTTTCGGCGTGCTTCGCCTTGTTGTATTCCTTATAAAACCGGGCGGCGTTCTGCTGCGGCGAAAGCTCCGGCCGCAGCGGAATTTCGATCTCCGGCATATCCTCCTGATAAAAATCCTCCGCGCGCAAAACCGTCATGCCGCGCGTCATCGCGTGCAGATTCGCCGTGACGATGTCGCCGCGCCGCCGCAGCGTCTCGCGGTCGAGCGAGGCCTCGCGCTCCTTGCGCTGCGCGGCCAGCTTGCGGCGCGTGCGCTCAAGGAGATTCGTGACCGTCCTGCGCAGGCTCTGCGATTTTTGCAGCATCCGCTCCCGCTGCTCCGTCTCGGTATAAAACGCGTCGAGCAGCGCCGAAAAGCTCGGCATCGTCCGCGCGGTCATATAGGCGCCGTACTGCCGGATCGGGCAATAGGTGAAATCCTTCGGCCGGCCGCCGCAGAGCAGCAGCGTCGGCTGCCGCGCTTGCAGCAGCGACGGCTGCGTCAGTGCCTCGGCCAGCCGTGCGCGGTCGAGCGTCAGCACGTCGGCGTCCGTCTCGCCGCAGAAGCCGAAGGCCAGCTCCCGCGCGATCAGCGGAGAGATCCCCGCGACATGGTCGACGATCCAGCGGTCCAGATGCACCGGGGCGGCCGTCTGTGCCAGAAGACGCTCGAGCGCCGGTTTGGTCAGCTCCTGCGGCGTCAGCTTGCCCTCCTGCCGGGGCGGACGGTGATAAAACAGGCCGGGCAGCACCTGCCGCTGCTCCGACATTTCAAAATCCACGCGGCGCATACAGTCAAGGATGCGGTTCTCGCCGTCGGTCAGGATCAGGTTGGAATTGCGCCCCATCAGCTCCAGAATCAGACGCTTGTGACAAGGCGTGCCCATCTCGTCCGTGCAGTCGAGCGTCAGCTCCACGCTGCGCTCCGCCGGCGGCTGCTCAATGGCTGCAATGCGCCCGCCCGCCAGATGCTTGCGCAGGAGCATACAGAACATCGGCGGCTGCGCCGGGTTTTCATAGGACGCCTGCGTCACGTGAAAGCGCGGACGGTTCCCGCTCGCCGAGAGCAGCAGACGCGCCTTGCCGCGCAGCTGCAAAACGACCATATCCCGTGCCGGCTGCTGGATCTTCTCGACTCTTGCGCCGATCAGCTCCTGCCGCAGCTCGTCGCAGACCGCGCTCAAAAACATCGCGTCAAACGGCATTTTTCGGCTCCTTTCCGGCCTCGAACAGCGTTTGCAGCCGCTCGTCCCTGCCAAGAAGATACAGCGCGCCGAACAGTGCCTCCAGCCCGGTCGCCTTGCCGTATTCCGCGGCCGTGGCGTGCTTGGGGATCGCGTGCACATGGGCGTTGCGCCCCCGGCGATAAAAGCCAAGCTCCTCCTCGGTCAGAAGCGGCAGGATGCGGTCAGCCACGGCCGCCTGCGCCGGTGCGCAGACGCACGCAACGGTCTGCCGGTGCAGACTGCCGTTTTTGGCAGCCGGCCCGGCGCAAAGCTCCGCGCGCACCAGCAGCTCGAACACCGCGTCACCCAGATGCGCCAGCGAGAGCGCCGGGAGCAGACGCACGCGGTCGGGCGTCATCGGTTCCTGCTTCAGCATGGCCGTTCCTTTTACAGAAGCTGGCGGAACGCGCCGTACATCCCGGCGTCGTTGCCCAGCGTGGCCAGCGCGAACTCCGTGCCCTTGCAGGCGTGGAACATATGGGTCGTGAAATGCGCCTGCACGCGCTCGAGCAGGTATTCCCCCGCCTTGGAGACGCCGCCGCCGAGGATGATGCGCTCCGGGTCGCAGACGCAGCAGGCGTCGGCCAGCGCCTCGCCCAGATAGTCCAGCGACTGCTCCAGCGAGGCCGAGGCCAGCGCGTCGCCCCGCTTCGCGGCGTCGAAGACGTCCTTGCAGGTCACGTTTTCCAGCCCGCGCAGAACGGACGGCGTGTCTTCGGCGGCCAGGCGCTCCCTGGCCATCCGCGCGATGCCGTTGGCAGAGGCATACTGCTCCACGCAGCCGCGTTTGCCGCAGGTACAGGGGTGCTTATCCGGCGCAGAGACGGTGATATGCCCCAGCTCGCCGCCGACGCCGTGCGCCCCGCCGAGGATTTTTCCGTCAAGGATGATGCCGCCGCCGATGCCCGTTCCGAGCGTGACGAACACGACCGAGCGGCAGCCCATGCCGCCGCCGCGCCAATATTCGCCCAGCGCGGCGCAGTTCGCGTCGTTCCCGGCGCGCACGGGCAGTCCCGTCAGCGCACCGAGCTTCTCATGGATGTTGAACACGCCCCAATTCAGGTTGACGCAGCGGTTCACGACGCCCTCGGCGTTCACCGGGCCGGGCACGCCGATGCCGATGCCCAGCAGCTCGTCCTTGGAAAGGCCGCGTGCCGCGCAGATCTCCCGCACCGCCTCGGCAATATCCGGCAGGATCGCCTCGCCCTCGTGCTCGGTGCGCGACGGCAGCTCCCGCTGCACGAGCAGCGTGCCGTTCTCGTCAAAAAAGCCCAGCTTGACCGTTGTTCCGCCGACATCGGCGCCAAATCCGTATTTCAAAGTTCAGTTCCCCTTCCGGAATGATTTTTCTCTCTTCTATTATACAACGATTTTCCCGCGATTTCCACCAAAAGTTTTTCAAACTGGGTGTTGTGTTTTCGGCTCGTTTGATGTACGATATAGGCGGAAAATTTTGCGAAGCTCCGAACGGGGGCTTCCCGCAAGCAAAGGAGCGTGCAAGCATGATTAAACTCGACATCTCGAACGTTTGGGGCGAACTGTCCCTGCCCGACCTGCTGTCTGTCGAGCAGGAGGTCTTCGACGCACATAAGCTGCTGACCGACGGCAAAGGCCCCGGCAGCGATTTCCTCGGCTGGCTCGACCTTCCGACCTTTGAGGAGACCGACGAAATGCGCCGCATCCGCACGGCCGCCGCGCGGATCCGCAGCGATTCCGAGGTCTTCGTCGTCGTCGGCATCGGCGGCTCCTACCTCGGCCCGCGCGCGGCCATTGAGCTGGTCAAGGGTCAGAACCACAATCTGAATCACGGCGACCCGCAGATCTTCTTCGCGGGCAACAACCTCTCCACCCGCGCGTGGAACGACCTCTGCGCCCAGCTCGAGGGCAAGGACTTCTCAATCAACATCATCTCCAAATCCGGCACGACCACCGAGCCTGCGATCGCCACCCGCGCGCTGCGCTGGATGCTCGAGCGCAAGTACGGCGCGGAGAAGGCGCGCAGCCGCATCTATGTCACGACCGACCCCAAGAACGGCGCGCTGCGCCAGATGGCCAAGGAGGAGGGCTACGAGTCCTTCCTCATCCCGCCCAATGTCGGCGGACGCTACAGCGTGCTGACGGCCGTCGGTCTGCTGCCCATGGCCGTCGCCGGGATCGACCCGCGCGACGTGATGCTCGGCGCGGCACGCGCCAAGCGCGACTATGACCTGCGCTCGTTTGAAAATCCCGCGTGGCAATACGCCGGTATCCGCAACCTGCTCTACCGCAGGGGCAAGGCGCTCGAGCTGCTGTGCTGCTACGAGCCGGATTTCCGCACCTTCGGCGGCTGGTGGCAGCAGCTCTTCGGCGAGAGCGAGGGCAAGGACGGCAAGGGCATCTTCCCGGTCACGGCGGAGTTCACGGCCGATCTGCATTCCCTCGGCCAGATGATCCAGCAGGGTCAGCGCAACCTCTTTGAGACGGTCGTGCGCTTCGCGCCGCCGCAGAAAAAGGCAACGATCGAGGTCGACTGGAAAAACCTCGACGGGCTGAACTATCTCGAGGGCAAGTCGCTCGACTTTGTCGAGGAGCAGGCCTTCCTCGGGACGCTCGCGGCGCATGTGGACGGCGGCGTGCCGGTCATGGTGCTGCAAACCGACCGCGTCAGCGCCGATACGCTCGGCGAGCTGTTCTTCTTCTTCGAGCTGTCGTGCGGCATCTCGGCCTATATGCTGGGCGTCAATCCCTTCAACCAGCCCGGCGTGGAATTCTATAAGAAGAATATGTTCCACCTGCTCGGCAAACCGGGATATTGATCTCCATGGTAAAATGGCTGCCTCAAATGCCGCAGCCCCATATGGCGATCCTGTTACGGCACGGAGATCGGCATTCATAAAGACAAGGAAGCTCTGATTCAATCGCAAGAGCGCTCCGCGACGGATTTCAAACATTTTGGAAATAAAAATGGTAGGTTTTCTACGAAAAACCTACCATTTTTGTGTCATTGCGAGGAGCGCAGCGACACTACGCAAAAAACAACCGCAAAAAATGAAAAACGTCTGTTTCCAAAATAAAAACGCTCCGATTTCGTGTCATTGCCCAGTCCTGCGCTTCATACAGCAAAACGAGGATGCCGCGAAAACGGCATCCTCGTTTGGTGCAGGAACAATTAT
>OIYG01002097.1_pt1 | contig 13466 bp, 27 predicted proteins | sample 1587861 | NCBI WGS metagenome assembly OIYG01 (sample SAMN03283272) | human gut metagenome | biome: human-associated habitat; material: feces | host: Homo sapiens | place: Peru | collected 2012 | reverse complement strand
GCCTTGCATGAAATCTAAATTCTTTTCAAAGCCGAAGTCAACTCGTTTACCATGGAACTCATCATCTTTCCACCCAACAACTTGCCCAGCATATGTTTTAAGAATTCCGCCATCAATCTGGTTCCTTAAATCTAATAAATCGTACACTTCATTTAAGAACAAATATCCACGAGCATGTAATAATTCATTAGCATCCCTTTGCCTTACTTGTAAGAATGTTAAATTATCAAGAGGAGAATCTTTCCAAGAGAAGCTATTTGTTTCATCAAATAACTTAGCATACCCGCTATATCCAATTCTTGCATAATCATCATCTGAACTAATTTTTACACCGTCATTAGGATCTCCGACTACCATTTTTGTTGAGTACTCACGGTCTTTTTCTTCTCCCTGGTCATTAATCACATTCTGGCGATAGTTTCTAAATGTCTTATCCAATGCCTCATATGCCGCAACCATACCTAAATATCTTCTTTGTAGCACATTATGAGAAGCAACAATACATCCGCCAGATATTAATCCTAATCCAACAGCAGGTGCGTATAACTTAACGATTGAAATACATGTTTCACCTGTTACTGCAAGCTTTTCTTTCTTAGCTTCTTTGGAATCTGTCATTCCCTCATACTTTTCATCAATACTTTGAGATTCTTCAGCATGTTTGTCTAAAATATCTTCTAATTTTAATGTTTCTTTACATGCAACTACAACTGTTGCAACCGCTGCAACACCACCGCATACCAATAGTATTTCCGGTGTATACTTCTTTAATGTTAAAGTCACTTTTCCACTCTTTTTTGCAAGTGTTAATTTACAATTTTTTAAAATATCATTTACCTTCATGATTTGCCTCCTTAATACATGTATTTAATTGTTTTGTATATACATTGATATATAATTCGTCTGTATCTCCGTCATATGTACATTCAACATATACTGGATATGGGCGTATACAAGACACTACAGCTTTATTGTTCTGAAGAGTTTTACATAACCAAACGATGAATAATTCATCTTCAGAATATCCAAGTAGCTGTGCGACTTGCTTGATACACATTTCACTAAATTCTTTATTTCCCATTATTCCTCCTCAATTATTTCGTATGTTTTTTTAAATACATCTGGTTTACAAGGGTATTGCTCACCATTTACGCCTGTAATGATGTAATCACCAACATTAGCGTGCATAACACCTTCTAACGTATTAATATCTACTGGCTTATCTGTTATATATGCTTCAATAACTACAGGCTTTTTTCTAGCTTTTATTTTTTTCATCATTATTCCTCCATCCCCTTAAAATTAGGGTTCATAACTAACTTCTTTGCTATCATTTTTGTAATATCAATTGCCTGTACAACATATTCGGATGCATAATTTCCTGCTGTTGCTCCAATAGCCATTGCCGCTAACTTTACAATACTTTTATAAATATAATTTGCATCTGCTGGTAACACTGTCTCTGCAAGTTCTGCACCTAATGCTGACCCACCGAATGTGTATAGTGATGTTATTATTAATTCAGTTTTCTTTTCCATTTTTTCTTTCCTTTCTCTCCTCTGTTAATATCAATCTCTTTAGAAACCATTCTGCTTGTTTCAAATCATCTAAATTGTTTTTATGTTTAAAACTGGAAATGCATTTAATTATATTTTCAGCAGCAACCGATTCGAAACCTGCTGGTGGTACTGTTTCTGGCAATCCATATGTTACGTTTAGTCTTTCTTTAATTGTTTTCTTTTCCATTCTTTTTCTCCTCTGCTAATATCAATCTATGCAGATACCACTCTGCCTTTTTTAAATCCTCTAAACCGTTTTTATGTTTAAAACGGGAAACGTATTTAATTACATTCCCCGCACACACTGCTTCGATGCCTGTTAGTTCTGCACAAACAGACTCGATAATATCAATTGTTTCCAACCCATTAGCCATTTGGTAATGTTCTGGATGATTAACCATGTCACTCATAAATCCTCCTAGTGATCCAGTAATACTGCTCTTGGCAAGTCAATCAAATATCCATTTCTTGTGTATTTAACGCTTGCGCCATGTAAGTCGTACCAACCATACTTTTGATATGTAAAACTCACATCTGTGATTCCAAGCAAATCGTATAAATCGCCAACAGTCGCTGCTCCATACTCTTCGATGGTTGTCATTAACATATCCAACACAATTTCCGCATCTTCCCTTTTGTCGCAATATTGTCTTTGATAGTTAGGTTGCAAATTATCGACTTGCTGAGGATATCTTGCCGGTTGATTAACATTTCTATATACATTTCCTGAAGAATATCCGTTGTAATTCCATTGCTCGTTTCTACCAATACCATTTGTAGGTTTTCTATAGCCTCTATTAAATATTGCATCGATAGTAGAATGAAAAGTGTCAGACACTAAGTCTAACACTCTTGGAATTACTACTTCATAAATTACTTTTTGTTTTATATTTTCTAATCCATCAGCAACTAATGTTGATTTAATTTTGTCACCAAGTGTCGGTTTAATACTTTTAACTTCTCCTTGAACAACTTTCTTCAACTTAACACCCTTATCTGCTGTTGTACTAGTGTATTTTTCAGGATTATTATTTGGTTTTAGTTCTACCACTGCCATAATCAAATATCCTTTCTTCTTTACATAATTGGATGAGCATTTAACTTAACAACTACATATGGAACGTTATCTAATGTTTTGCCAGTATCATTAAAATTACATTCAATTTTCTGTCCTTGTGTAATATCCCATCCGTATGACATTCCTATATCTGAAGAGACATGTGTTAAGTCCCATAAAATATCATCCAACGTCACCACATCGTCCTGTTGTAATCTATAGTTCCAATAAACAACTCTCTTTAGAATATAATCTGGGTCTGAGTAGAACAATTGCCCTGTACAGAAATCTTTACAGAGAATATCCCCCTGTCCAGTTTTAACCGCATAAGCTGATGATACAGGATGTTTTTCGTCTATTGTTTTAACAATTTCGTTACTAGCCTGCTTGACTTCTTCTGGAGTAGCAATATTTTCAAATTTGTCCTTATACTCAGAATATAAAGTTTGAGTAACGTTGTATGCTGCCATTAATGACTCTACTTTCTTAGCTTGAAGTCTATTTGAGCCAATAATGCATCCAATAGTTAATGCTCCTGCACATGCCGCTTTTGCATAAGATGGTGCTGCCGCTAAGACAATATCAGTCTTTTTAACCTCTTCATTTTTGGATGCTTTATCCACTTTCATTAAGTCTATTGCTTCGTCTGCCTTTGGCTTTGCCTCTGCTACTAAATATCCAGTGGCCACAACACCAGCGCATGCAAGTATAGTTAACGCTGCTGGTGCATGCTTTTGGCAAGTCTGTGCAATTACATGAGTTGTTTTATTAATAGTCTCCTTATTAATAAAGTTTTTAAAATTCCATTTCATTTGTATTTACCTTCCTTTTTCAAAAAATAAAAGAGGATGTTTAATCCTCTACTTTACTTAACAGCCAATTCAGCTTCTTGTTGTTTTTTTCTTCTTAGCGTCTCGCCATTCTTTGTAACAATCTGTAGCGTATTCACATGCAACTGCGCCTATCGCGCATAATGCAATGCCTCTTACGCCATCAGATACTGTACATCCAAATGTACCAGCTTTCATATCGCCGTAATGTTTAACAACCTCCTTTGCTGTCTTAAAACCTGATTTAATAAAGTCTAATGTGTAATCCATTCTCTCTTACCTCCTAATATAATCATTGTTTTTTCTGCGAATTTGCAGAGTCTATTATCTGTCTTGCTTCTGGACTAAGTTCCCTAACACCCTCTGTGATGGTATCGACTATTTTTTGACATGCGTCTACTGCTTCAAAAAATCCATGTTTGTATCCAGCTTTATACGATACATAAAAAACCGCAATACTATACGCTATTATGGATAATATCAATCCTATTGTGTTCATAATTCCTCCTATTTGATTATGTTGATTACTGTTGATGCAGTTTGTGTTCTCATGCTTTTAGAACGTAATTTATTATTAAATATAACTAGAACGGTACCAACTGCTAATAGTTCTAATGCTAATTTCTCATCATTATGTTCGGGCTTATTAATCCACTCAGCAGCTTCATCAACTTTTTTCCAAGCTACTGTTGTAATTACTTTTTTCTTAATACCATTAAATTGTTCTTTTATTGACATATTTGGCCTCCTTTAAATTATTAATATAAGTTATAAAAAATTTTTCCTGGATCCATGCTCGGAACAGAGAGAGACTCTAATATCAATAAAATCTCATCTGCATCCTCTATGAATTTTGCTATCACACCACCAGCCCCTCTATCTATCTGAATAGCGTATAGCTTATTTGGTTGTACATTGTTAATATCAAAATTACTCGGCGCAGTAAACTTGATACTACTTCCATACTTGCGACCTGCCCTTCCTGCTAATGCAATGTTTCGTATCATTTTTTCAAGTTCGTCAAAATATCCAATGTATAATTCACCTCTTTTTTCTAAATACTGAAAATACATTATGCTTCGCCCATGCTCTTTCTATTAAATTTATATAATTCCGCATCTGCTTCACTAATGAAGTGTCCTAATTGCATACACCGTTTATCTAAAATAACTAATAACGGTGTAGCGTCTTCTTCTGTAATGTATCCATATATATAGTCCGCCAGAATATCCTGTATTTCCTCAAATACATCAGTTGCTTGCATAAACCAATAGTTGAACGAACTGCAAATTGGTCTAACACACATGGCGTCTAATGTCTCATTCTCCTTATGATGCGGAATATAAGTCTTCTTAAACTTTTCTGTCATCTTTATACCTCCTTTCATTCCTGTAAACATGACAAAAATAAAGGAGCCGTTGTATTAACGACTCCTTATAACATACTATTCATCCATGCGACCATTTTTTCAGTCTCTGCTAAATGCCGATCTACTTTTTTCATTTCTTCTTTATGTCTCTTATTAGCAACATATTCATTATAAACATAACACACACCAGCACATACACACCAAGCTCCTAATATTTTTAAGAGTCCTTTTATTTCACCATCATCACTTCCTATATCGTATATATACTCAGCGTATGCACAGATTGCATGCCATATATCTTCCATTTCAGAATTATCTGCTATCTGCTCTAATACATTAATATCCTCTATAGTTAGTTTAACTTTATTATGTTTGCTCAAAAATTTCATTTTTTACCTTCTTTCATTAAAAAAGAAAAGCCGATGTTTCCATCGGACTAATCTTATTTTTCAAACTCAATAACCTTTTGATTAGAATTTTCTAATTTATCAAATACCCAATTACAAATTTTGTCAGTATCATTCTGCATTTGCTTATAATCGTCTGGCACACTAATTACCAAATGTGCGGCTAGCAATGCAAATCCTAATTGATATGCTTTTTTGGAACCTCCTCCAAATATCAACATTCCAACAGCGCCACATCCTACTCCAGTAATATAATTGTCAGCGCATTTTATTACCCATTTGCTAATGATTTTAATGACTTCTTTGTCCTTTTCATTTAATGTAATTTTCATAAAATTCCTCCTTGAACCTTCCGTCCTATATAAGCATCTGTAATTATTGCGAATTGAAATCGTCTTCCCAATATTCTTTCCGTAATGGCTTCATCCGTAACGCCCACATTATTTGCCGTACAGTTACCGTAGGGTATAACCCTTTGCTATCTTTATCACCGCAGTGTTGATTAAAGTAGAACTTGAACTCAGGCTGATTGTAAATATCATCCACTAATTCCTGGTCAATAGCACTCCACCAAAATATCTTTCTTGTGGAATTGAATCGTTGCTGAACAACTGCCAATCCTTTCCCATCAATCAAATATAAAGTGCATGAGTCATACATAGGGTGATCACACTCATATGGTTTCCCATGCACTGGCCATTTGCTTTTAGTTCTACCTTCTCTTGCTCTAAAGTATCTCATCCGATAATATCTCCGGATTAAACACTGGGTCTAAAATATAAATAATTTGTCCTGTTTGTTTATCCATAGTTTGATAATTATTAAAGTCAACCCAACAAATGTCCTCATAACCATTCCATCCGATTATTGTATAATCTTCTTTTCTTTCTGGTTTTATACCTAAAAAATCAAGATACTCGTCCATTGAAGCACACCCACGCAAGATGAAATTTCTATTAAAATGATACTGTGCATTTAATACTTTCTTAAAAGTACTATTAAAATATGTTTTGCTATATGGTTCATAAAATGTGTGAACTAATTCATTAATATCATCTAGCCCATCTCCAATTACCGTTGCAAATGTTGATGCGGTAATTGAAATATCATTAGCTTCTTGAGCCCTGATTTCATCAATAATTTGGTTATGCGCATCTATTCCGTAAATATCTTTTACTTTCTGCTTATACGCATCATCTGCCTTTGCAAGTAGTGCATATGCTCCTGTAATGGCTGTTTGACTTTTATTAGATAGAATAGTACCAGAAAATAAGCAAATAGCAGAAACAGAATGAATTGCAACAGCTGGAGCATAATCTTTCCATGTTGCTTTAATTTTTTCCATTCTTGTCTCTGCTTTAGATTCTTCTATATGTTTTGCGGCTTTTGGCGTAGCTTTAACTGCCTCGATGGTTCCAAATATCATTCCTCCAACACCTAATGTGGTTAGTATTAATGGAGCGTTCTTTTTTAAAATTTGACTAATGATCATTACCAACCTCCTTTTCTAATAAATATAGCTTTGTAAGAACTGTTTCAACTTCTGCTGGGGTTGGTAATTCTCCATCATTAAATACAAAATGACAGCATACACGATGGTATAAACTTTCATAAAAGTACAAACCTGTGATAGTAAACCAATCCAGAATGGTCTCCACTTGTGGATATAAAGACACATCGTCTACAGTCTCATACATGTGACGCATGTAGCTATAACTATTTACTATTGTTTTATTTATGTCATACTTTAAACTATCAATTTTTGTTGCAATATCTTTATCAAATCTATAGAATATATCCTCTTCCAAAATAATTTGCCGTATTTTCCTTCCATATTGTGGATTTATAAAACCTATATCTTCATTACTAATCTCTGCCAGTCTTTTCATACCTTCTTTTCTCCTCATAAATATAAATTATTTCTTTGTATTTTTAATTCTGATCAAAAGGATTTGGAGATATACAAAAACTCTCCTTCTCACTCGTGCCCTTATTATCATCGTCCAAAGTACTATATGACGTTGTTACAGCATTCGGAGATCCTATTTGGTTTACACCACTATCCTTACCGTTACTTGCCCAATCAAATACATTTTGCATAGCTTTCAGTAAATCTGCACCGTCAAAATTGATTGTAACAGGGTTTGGAACTGTGCCAGTACTATCATCTGCATTTGTGTCTTCTTTGCAATCGTTCTTGTTAACACGAAATCCTAGTTTTCTTGACACTTCATTATCGGCCTCTATCATCTGTTTTTTCACATTATCAATAAATTCTTCACTACTATCTTCTGGAACAAATCTGATAGGTTCTGGAGCTATGCCAATACCAAGCTTAACAACCTTCTGTTTATCTTTGCTAATATCATTTTTGTAAATACTGTAAGGATCATAATTCACAGCGCTATCATCTGTAGTTACGGCATTCGGAGTTCCACTTTGGTTTACACCACTATCATTCCACTTACTAGTTTCATCATGCCCACTTCGTATAGCTTTCAGTAAATCCGCACCTGCGTCGACAAACATTTCAACCCAATCTGAATTTTCTTGATCCTTGTCAGATGCATCCTCTCCAGTAATTAACCATGGTAAAGGAACATTATTTGCGTCAGTAAATATCTTACAGAATTGAACCCACTCATCCAATTTATGGTTTTTTCTTTGCTCATAAATATTATGTAATGTCTCGTAATTCGTCATTACTGTACGCTTTTGATTATAAGAACTTGGCAATAATTGAATCATTGTTTCAAAATATTTTTTACGTTGAGCAGTGGTATATACTCTTTCTGAGTATGTTAAATCTGCCCTTTTTAATTTTTCATTAGCTGCAAGATATAATCTCCTAGCAAAATTTAATTTATAGCAAACATCAAGCTCAAATTTATACTTATAATGAGGCGCTTCATCACCAAGTAGTAGAATATCATCACCATTAATTGTGCATAATTTATCCGTTGAAAAATCATCAATTGTAAACTCTTTATCTGCTATTTTATGCATCGTACTACAGCTGTTAGCCACCGTTCCGACCTTATAAGTGTCAAACTCCTTCCACCAATATAATGGCGCAGTAATATCCATATAAACTGTAATCATCCTCATAAATTTGCGATGACTAGGACCTGCTTTTACTAGGTTTCTCATTAATTTTTCATCGTTAGGGCCAATATCTTTTGACTCTTGTGTTATTTTCGAATCACTCTTATCCCAACTGTTCATTGGGTTTCTCATTCCTCTAATAGCTTCTGCCCATCCGTATGTTTCTATTTTTTCTACTTTAATCATTTTTTATACCTTCCTTTTCTAAATATCAAAAACAAAGAGCCCATGTTTCCATGAGCCCTATGCCTAAAGCACCTTTACGAACTTTGATGCCATTCCTGTAAATGTCTTTGTCCAACCTGATCGTAAAATACCAGTTTCTTCAAAAGTCATAGTTTCATTCCATAGTCCACAGAATAAAATCACGCCTCCAAGAAGTTTCACTCCATCTAATGCAATCTTCGCAATTTCTATTTTTTGTTGATCTTTCATATGCTGCTTATCTAATTCTTGCATACGAATATCATTCTCATAACTATCAATTGCAATTTTTGTATCGACTAAAGTTTTAATTCCTTTACATGCATTTTGATACTCTTCTGAATCTACCCCTAAATCTCCGATGTTTTGAATCGCACTCTGTATTTCATCTTTCAAAGCTGTCTTAATTTCTTCCATAAATATAATCTCCTTTCATTAAGTTGCTTCCTACTATATGCTTTGTTTTTCTTGCGATAAAAAGAAAGAGTCCATGTATTTATGAACCCTTCTTTGTGAGATTCTTCAAGTTTGTTAAATTGCTTGTTCAACAATATCTGTACAAGTCTGATCTGTAATAATATCAACTGCCTTGTCTTCTAATAAACCATTGCCTAAAAGTTTCTTACCGAAAAATACTACTCCTACAGCTCCTGCGGCTAAACATGCCACTTTAACTGGATTAGCTTTTACATAAGTAACTCCTTTGCTGATTTGATTACAAGTCTTGTTAATTGTTCTCTTTACAAAACCTTCCTTCTTTTCAGTTGCTGTTTCGTTGTTTGTTGCTACTAATTCGTTTTTGTTTTCCATTTTATTTTCCTCTTTCTTTCTGGAATCTCTTCCTACTATACGAACTGTATTTTTTGCGAGTTAAAAAAAGAGCCGATGTAAATATCAACTCTTCTCGTCATTAAGTGCCGTATTTACTGCTTCCATTAATTCCTCTGCTTTAATCTCTGTAATTTGCTTTCTTATTTTTTTATAACAAACACTATATGTAATCACGTAAGTCATAAATGCTGTAATTATAGCTACATACAATAAATCAAATGCACAATAAATTCTTTCAAATAAAATCATAAATCTGACCTCTCTTCTTCATTAGAGCGAGTGTATTTTTTGCGATTATTACGCGGTTTTCTTAACTTTTCATCATCCTCACGCGTGTTAAATATACTGTCCAATTTCAAGTAACAGGTCACAAAAAAATAAGGAGAAGAATATAACGCTGTTTTCTATCTCGAGCCCTTACGTCTACACATATTGTGTTGATAGATTCCATGCTAAAATCTAGATGCATTATTGATCATCACGTTATACCAGCTAGAACTGTTTCTTCTCATTATATGAACTGTATTTTTTGCGATTATTATGCCTCAAATATCTTCTCCATAATCTTATCCAGTTCTCTCTGAACTTGCATGTAACTATAAAACTTTAAATCACCTATTTGTCGTAATGTTAACCCTCGTTCGTATCGTAAATATAAAAGTTCTAATTCATCTTCTGTAAGTACAGACAACTTTTTAGCGAAATATCTAATGTATTCTTCCATTTCGTAGTAGTCATTCCACTTACTTTCTTCAGTGGTAATTAATTCGATTAAATTATCATTTCTAATTCTGACTTTGTTTTTCTTTTCAACGAGACTCAGCACCGAACTGGTAAATATCATTCCATTATTCAATTCATCGCTTAGCCGTTTTGCCTCTTCATAAATAATATTAATTTGCCTAGCATACTCAACAAACAGTCTTATCTTCAAATCTACTAATCTTAATGTAGTATCTTCTCTATTCATGATTAAAACCCCAATCTCGCATAAGCACGCACTCTATTCTCGTCGTAATGAAAATATCTAACGAATTCTGTAGTAACGATTTCATTCTTACCGTCAACCAAAATATCTTCTTTCTTTGCCCATTCTTTGTACAAATTAGCTTTCTTTCGTGCTGCTTTGTAACCGCAATCGTACAAAATGCAAATATCTTTTATTAGCAAATTCGGTTTAACTAGCACCTCCATCTTTTCTTTAGCAGTGTAAATTTTTCTTTTCATTTCTTTAACCTCCTTACACTGCTATGAATATCTATTAAAATTTCATGTGATGCGTCACTTTATTTTTAGGTTACAATAAAGGTGACTTTGAACCCATTCCTCACGCAAAGGAAGGAGAATCAAAGATTTTGTATGAAAAGGAGGTTTTATACAATTTATGGCTGTCCAAGAATATAAGAAAGGTCTGTGGGCAGCATCCTATTACATTCGAAAAAGCAACGGTGAAAGAGTAAAGAAAGTTAAAAGAGGATTTACTTCAAAAGATGATGCATTGGAGTATGTTGAACACCATAAAGGTGACATTATTCCGTCAGACACAAAATATCAATTTTCTACGGTGTTTGAATTACTAGCACAATCAAATTCTGCAAGTCCTACAACTACTGCAAGTAGAAGACAGAGACTTACAACATACGCTAGTACATTATGGAATAAAGAGCTGACTGAAATATCAAAGGAAGATTTAATAGCCTGGCGTTCAGAATTAGGGAAACGAAACCTTGCAACATCATCTAAGAACGACATTATTGGGTATATTAAACAAATATTCAAATATGCGAATGAAATGTATGACATATACGATTCTGCTAAAGTTTTAAAGACATTTCCAAAACAGTTGGATGACTTCAAACAGCTAAATATCATTAACTACAATCAGTTTATGCAACTGTATGAAGCAGAAGAGTCGTTCGAATTGAAAGTGTTCTTTAGGTTTCTATTTATGACCGGATGCAGAAAAGGAGAAGCAAGAGCATTATTAAAATCAGATTTTGATGGTAAACGAGTACACATCTACAAAGCAATGCGTCGTTATACAAGTTCTATAAGCACAACAAAGACTAGAACTCAGCGTTGGGTATACTTAGATAACGACACTATTGAACTGGTAAACCAGTTAATGGTAACAGATGGAGAATATCTATTTGGTGGCAAAACACCACTATCATTAACAACTATAGCTGACCACTTCAATAAAGATTTAGAAGAAGTACATCTTCCACATATGCGTATACACGATTTGAGACATTCAAATGTGTCAATGCTTTGGGCGGCAGGAGTTCCAGTAGCTGAAATATCAAAGCGTATTGGTCATTCTACACCTAAAACTACCATGGAAGTGTATTCTCATATCTTTGACGATAAGCAAGATGCATCATTAAAATATCTTAATAGTCTGTAAAAAAAAATGACTCACTTGCAAAATCACGAAAAACCGCATAAATAAGCCAAAATGGCAAAAATAGTGATGAGTAACTTTTTTATGTGAAAAGTCCCAAAAACCGCATGGTTAAGCCATTTTTTTCACTTTCAGTCTCCAGTCTGCTAAGCGGCACCATCAAATCAATAAATGGCTTCATATCAAGCCATTTTTTATTTTTTAAATATGTCACAACACACTTTTTTAAATTATAATAAATTTACGAAAAGAGACTATTTATGAATACTGCTAACTTAAATATTCCTTCAGCAGAAGAATTAGAAAAATACGAACAAATAAAACCAGGATATTCTGATAGAATTCTAACTTTGATTGAAAAAGACAACGAATTTACACAAACCGCTTTTATCAAAGAATATAATACTAAAACAATATTATCTGCATTCTATATCATTCTTTTGTTTGTTATTTCTACAATTTTATTATTTCACAAAACAACAGATAATATTCTTTCTGCTGCATGTTTTATTGGTGGCCTTGGAACATTAGTATCTGGTATTGTCCTTATATTCAAACAACTTTTGCAAAAAGAAAAGCCTACCTCTAATACAAAGTAAGCTTACAAACCATTTGGTGCGGATAACGGGAATAGTTACATTATTTTTAATTTATGCACTTTTAGAGCTTTCTGTGCGATTTCATAGTATTTATGCTGTATTTCGAATAATTCACATTGCACTTTAAGCACATTCTAGAGACTTTAATGCGAACAAGATGTTCGCATTTTGTTCGCATTATTTATACTCTAGTAGCATATCTATATGTTTTAATATCTCCACCTTCAGAATCAACATCATTTAACCAAAGTTTAGATATTTCAACATATTTTTCAGTGTCATCATTAAACAAATCATGATAATCATTAAACATCATATTCATTGTGTAATATCTGGTGGCTAACTTGCAGTTTCCACCAAGTACTTGATCCACTTCATTCATTGTCCATTTTTGTCCATACGGTTTCATTTCATGAACTAGATATTCAGCCTTTTCTTTTGATAGAACTTCACCATATATAGTTTCATAAATTTCATCATATAAACAATCATAATCTTCTTTACTTAGTTTCTTGAAATATTCCTCAACAATTGGAATCCATTGCTTCATAGTTTCAGAAGATTTGGCAGTTTCCATCAATTCGCAAATTAACATAGTTTAGTCACCACTACATTAATTGTTGCTTGAGTTAATTCTACACCAGTATTTACAAATTGAATTGTAGTTGGTGATGAGCAACAACATGTTCCATTATTTCTTGTTGCTTGAACTAAAGTAGTAATAGATCCATGAATTCCTTCAGTTGCAACAACTGTTGGAATAGAAATCTTAGATTGAGATTGTTGTACACCATCTTTAGTCATTACAATTTCAATATCGCCCGCTGCGCCTGGTAAACCGCCTACATTTAGAACGATTTCATAAACACCTGAACAATTTAACTCAATTGATGAAACGCCGCTCAAAATGGCTGTTTTGCCCTTTTTAAGAGATACGCTATTAAACGGTAAAATTCCATTTGTAGCTATTGTTTGATTTATCGAATAAGCTTCTAACATATTTTTTTCCTTTCTTTAAAAGAGAGGCGTTTGCCTCTCTCCTTATCTGGCAAACTTAATTTGCTCTAAATATTGTTTGTTCCGCATCCACTGTAGAATGGA
>OIYG01002096.1_pt1 | contig 13467 bp, 8 predicted proteins | sample 1587861 | NCBI WGS metagenome assembly OIYG01 (sample SAMN03283272) | human gut metagenome | biome: human-associated habitat; material: feces | host: Homo sapiens | place: Peru | collected 2012 | reverse complement strand
TATTATCTTTAGTATGTTAGGTTATATGTTTATTGGTTTAGGTATTATACTTATAGCTAGTTTACTATGTTTTGGATATAGTTATAGTTTATACAAGAAGGGGATTTAGTGGTGATCAGGTATGAGAATCAAAACTCATACCTTCTTTTTTATCATTTTTTATTTAGGTTTACAAAAACCTATTGACATATTAGCGATAAAGAGTAGAATTGCAGGTGTAGAAGAAATAAGGTTTATAAAAACCTAAGGAGGAAAAAACATGCCAAATAAAGTAGAAAATATTTTTTATGCAAACTGTGGTAAAAATGATATAGAGTCTGTATATCGTTTTATGAAACTTCAGAGTTATCTTATTTACATCCAAAGACAGGGAAAGATAAAGGATATTCAGTTTGATTTTGAAGATTATAATGTATTTATAGAAAGAATCAAAGAAGCGATTGAATCTTGTCAATCTAGTACCACTAAAGAAGTGCTTGAGAGTATATCAATGAATATAGTAGATTATATTAGAGATGGAGCTAATGACAGTTATAAACAGTTGTTGGGATGCGACGATAAAGAACTTCTTGAAGTGTTCAAACTCGATTCTTTAATGGGACCTAATTTATTATGTTCTCAGACTATGACAGAGGATTATATTTCTGAACTGGTAATAAAACTTCATGAAGGAAGAAGTAGTAAGAAAATTGCTGATCTATGTTCTGGGAAAGGGCAATTTCTAGCAATGGCAGCAAACTCATACAGGGATAGTGAACTATTTGGAATTGAAATGATATTGCCAAATGTAATTGAATCCAGGATGCTATTAGACATGATGTCTGCAAAATACTCTATTATTTATGATGATTTATTCTCTATTTCTTGTGCTCCGGATTATGATTTGGTTTTTTCGGATTTCCCTTGGCGTATAGTTACTCATAAAGATATTTGTGAGGATAAAGCTAATACTTTTAGTTTTGAGAATATTAAAAAAAATGCGGATTGGGCTTTTGCGGGAAAAGCGATTAATTCTATAAATGAAAATGGACGTGCCTATGTTTTGATGCCAACAGGTGCATTAAACAGTACATTAGATGAAAAGATACGTAAACAAGCTATCGATAAAGGTTTATTAGAAATGTCAATTTCTTTACCTGCTGGTACACGTTTCTTTACAAATATTGATTATTCACTTTTAGTATTTTCTAAGGGTAATGAAAGTGTAAAAATGGTGGATGCAACAGGTTTTCATACCAAGGGTAAAAAAAAGAAACTGAAGGTGGATGATATTATTCAAGCCATTAATAATAACTCTAGCGAGTATGTGAAGATTATTGATAATAGTACAATCATTGAAAACTCTTATAAACTAAACAGTCAGCCATATTTTATGGAAAAGATTATTGTACCACACGCAAAACAACTTCAAACTGTGGCAGAGACATTTAGAGGCATTCAATACAGTTCTAAACAATATACTGATCTAGGCCCTGGTGAAGGAGAGTATAGTGTTGTGAAAATCAGTGATATAAATGATGATTTTCTTGATTGTTCAGGATTATCTACTGTTGATATGCCAGAAGATAAAGTACAGAAGTACTTATTGAAGGTTAATGATATTCTTATTGTTTCTAAAGGGTATGTTTTAAAGGCTACATATGTAAAAGATTTATGTGGAAAACAAGTAATACCAACAGGGAATTTAAATGTTATCAGAGTAAATAATAGTGATGTTCTTCCATTATATTTATATATCTTTTTAATGAGTAGCAAAGGTCAAGCTTTATTAGAACAAAATTTAGCAGGTGCTTTACTCAAGTCATTATCGAAAAAAGCGCTAGACGAAATGGATATACCAGCTATTGATTTAGATACTCAAGAAGTAATTGAAAATAGATATCTCATACTTCAGGATAAGATGGAAAAACTAAAGAAGGATTTAAAAGATTTAGAAGAGAAACAAAGTAGCATTTTTGAAAGTGAGGTGGAATCTTAATATGGTCTTATCAACTACAGAACTCGATAGAGTTATGACTTATGTATATGCTAAGTTATCAACGGAGTTAACGATTGCGAATAGAAATAATGAGTTAGAAGAGTATTTAAGCAAGATTGGATGCAAAGATTGCATAGCAAATCATAATACTTGTTATTTGGCTCACAGCGCTAAAATATTAGTGATTGGAGATATGAGTATTGATGATAGAAGTGTTAAGAAAATAGCTAAAAAATGTGGAATTAAACCAAATAGAATTGAGATTATCAATGATTATGAGAAGTTAACTAATTTGAATTTTGAGAAATATAGAAATAATATGAATTATTCAGATATCATAGTCGGACCAACACCACATAAAGCAAAAGGAATTGGTGGTTATTCGAGTGCTATATCAATGATGGAACATAATCCTGAGGAATATCCAAAATTGGTGAAAGCAGAAACAGCTACAGGAAAATTAAAATTAACAGCAACATCATTCGAAGCAGCATTAAGACAAACACAGCAATATCTAGATAATATTAACTAAATATAACACCTTCTATATAAGTGATCATGGATAAGGTAAAAATATTTCATTTTATTTTTTTAACACCTAATTATGTTGTTCTCAAGCGACAATTTAGTGCATAAAAAGTAAAACTAGTGTATAGTAGAGGATGGGTAAGGGAATAGCTCATACCAAAATCCGATTTCCTTACCATGATCACCGAAGGTGATCTTTTTTTATATCTTAAAACAAGAAGTTGAATATAAATATGAAAATATATTCTATGACGTATAAAAATAGGTGTTGTCAACGGGTTAAAAAAGTATGTGTTTATTAATAAAGTGTATAATAAAAAATATAAAGGTGAATAAACCAGAATGTAATTATGATATGATATTAATGTTAGATAGAAAAAGGAAGGTTGTCAGAAATGAATAAACAGGAGTTAGCGAATAAAATATGGAAAACCGCAAATGATATGCGTTCAACAATTGAGGCAAATGAATATAAAGACTTTATTTTAGGTTTTATCTTTTATAAGTATTTGTCTCATCAGGAAGTAAAGTTTTTAAAGGATAATGATTTTACTGATGAAGATATTAAAGAACTAACAGAAGAAGATACCGAAACAGTTGAATTTATTCAAAAAAACATTGGTTATTTCATTGACTATAATAACTTGTTTTCTACATGGATTGAAAAAAAGAAAGACTTTGGTATATCAGATGTAAGAGATGCTTTGAATGCATTTGACAGATTGATTTTTAAATCTCATAAGAAAGTATTTGATAATATCTTTAAAACATTGCAGGAAGGTTTAAGTAAACTAGGAAAAGATTCTAAAAGCCAGACAAGTACTGCAAGTAGCTTGATTCAAACTATCAATGAAATCCCAATGGATGAAAAACAGGATTATGATGTTTTAGGCTTTATTTACGAATATCTAATTGAAAAATTTGCATCTAATGCCGGTAAAAAAGCAGGAGAGTTCTATACTCCTCATGAAGTTTCTTTATTGATGTCTGAAATTATTGCAGACTATTTAGGTGATAGAGAAGGTATTAAGATTTATGACCCTACAAGTGGTTCTGGATCACTGTTGATTAATATTGGTCACAGTGTAGCTAAGAGAATGAACAATAGTGACAATATTAAGTATTATGCTCAGGAACTTAAAGAAAATACTTATAACTTAACTCGTATGAATTTAGTTATGAGAGGTATTAAGCCAGATAATATTGTGACTAGAAATGCGGATACTTTAGAAGAAGACTGGCCTTATTTTGATGAATCTAATCCTGATGCAACATATGACCCTTTATATGTAGATGCTGTTGTATCTAATCCACCATACAGCCAGAACTGGAACCCTACTGATAAAGCAAATGATGCACGTTATAACCGTTATGGAGTAGCCCCTAAAGGAAAAGCCGATTACGCATTCTTGCTTCATGATTTATTCCATGTAAAGCCTGATGGTATTATGAGCATTGTATTACCTCATGGTGTCTTATTCCGTGGTGGTGAAGAAGGTGAAATCAGAAAGAACCTTATTGAATATAATAATATTGATACTATCATTGGTTTACCAGCAAATATTTTTTATGGCACTGGTATTCCTACTATTATAATGGTTCTTAAACAGAAAAAAGATAATGATGATGTACTTATTATTGATGCTTCTAAAGGATTTATGAAGGAAGGCAAGAATAATAAGTTACGTGCTTGTGATATTAAAAAGATTGTAGATACAGTCAGAGAAAGAAAAACTATTCATAAGTATTCAAAAGTTGTTTCTAGAGAAGAAATTAGAAACAATGACTATAACTTAAATATTCCTAGATATGTAGATTCTTCTGAAGAAGCAGAACATTGGGATATTTATGCTTCTATGTATGGAGGAATTCCTAAAGAAGAAATAAATGCATTAAAAGAGTATTGGGATGTTTTCCCTAATCTTAAAGAAGCTTTATTCAAAGAAACTAATAGTAAGTATGTTGAACTAAAAGTAGATGATATTAAAGAATCAGTTAAACAAAATAGTGATGTAAAAGAATTTGAAGAACAATTTAAGAATGCATTTGATTCTTTTGGTGGTTTCTTAAAACAGAACTTAATTGTGGATATCGATAATGTTCAGATAACTAAGGAAGAAGAGATTATTACAGAAGATGTGTTTAATAGATTAGTTAATGTACCTCTTATTGATAAATATAAGGCTTATCAGTTAATTGATGAAGAATGGCATGAAGTATCTACAGATTTAGAAATGATTCAGACAGAAGGCGTTTCTTGTATTACAAAGGTAGATCCTAATATGGTTGTAAAAAACAAGAAAGAAGTACAAGAAGGCTGGGTAGGTCATATTATTCCTTTTGATCTTGTTCAAAATACTTTGTTAAAAGAAGACAAAGATGCTTTAACTCATACTAATAATTTGATATCTGAATATGATTCACAGTTAAGTGATTTAGTTGAAGGTATTTCTGAAGATGATAAGGAAGAAGGACTATTCAATGAAGCAGGAGATGCTTTTGTACCTAAAGAATTAGATAAAAAAGTAAAAGAGATTCAGGAACAGATTACTTCACCAGAAATTGAAGCATTACAGCATTACCTAGAACTATCTAAGAAAGCTGATAAAGAATCCTTTGTTTACAACAATCCTCAAGTGGCTTGGAATAAGATAGGTGGAAACAATGGTTCTTATAGCAAGAGTGTAGTGAATAACTATATTAAGACTTTAAGAGAAGAACATTCATTTGATGAAGATAGTTATGAATATATCTTATGTAAAGCAAGTAGTATTCTAGAAAAACAGAAGTCATTAAAGTCTCAGGTAAAGAAAGATGCTGAAGCATTAGAAAAGAAAACAAAGAAAACTATTGAAGGACTTTCTAAAGAACAGGTAGATTACCTTCTAACAAAGAAATGGATAGATAGTCTTATTGATAATCTATTTAAGTTACCTGTAGAAATAGTTGATGAACTTATTAAGAGTGTTGAAGCATTACAGAAGAAGTATGAGACTACTTATTTTGATATAGAGAAAGAAATTAAGGAAACTGAAGCTAGTTTATGTAGTATGATTGATGATCTAGTAGGTGATGAATATGATATGAAAGGACTTAGTGAGTTAAAATCACTACTTTCAGGTGAATAGTATGGAAAAGAGTAGAAAACCTAAGATCAGATTTAAAGGATATAATGATGATTGGGAACAGCGTAAGCTTGGTGAACTTGTTCAGTTTTCAAAAGGAAATGGATATTCTAAAAAGGATTTAGAGGAAGTAGGAACACCTATAATTTTATATGGCAGACTTTATACTAATTATGAAACTGTCATTTCTGATGTAGATACGTATGTATGTGCAAAAAGTGGATCAGTTTATAGTCGAGGTGGAGAAGTTATAGTTCCTGCTTCAGGAGAGACTTCGGAGGACATTTCTATAGCATCAGTAGTTGAAAAACCAGGCTTTTTGCTTGGTGGAGACTTAAATATTATTACTCCACCAATACAACTTGATTCAGTGTTTCTTGCTATTAGTATTTCAAACGGTAAGCCTCATAATGATATGGCAAAAATGGCACAGGGTAAATCAGTTGTTCATCTTCATAACTCTGATTTGGAAAAAATTGATTTGCTCTTTCCAAAACATGATGAACAAGTACGAATTAGTTCTTGTATAAGAGGTGTTGATCACCTTATCACCCTTCATCAGCGAAAGTTAGATAAGCTAATAAACGTCAAGAAATCTATGCTTGAAAAAATGTTTCCTAAACAAGGTAGTACAGTACCGGAAATTCGTTTTAATAGATTTACTCAAGCTTGGGAACAGCGTAAGTTGGGAGAACTTGGAGAAATAATGACGGGTGCCACTCCTTCTACATCAAAACCTGAATATTATTCTGAAGATGGAATTCCATGGGTTACACCTACAGATATTAATGCGTTGACTATATCAGATACGCCAAGAAAGCTTAGTGAAGAAGGAATGAGAATTGGTCGTGTTGTTCCTGCTAATACTATTCTTTGTACATGTATAGCAAGTATAGGCAAAAACGCTCTTTTAACGGTAAAAGGTAGCTTTAATCAGCAGATAAATAGTCTTACGCCAAATACGAAAAACGATGCTTATTTCCTTCTTACAGAGAGTGAACTTTGGTCGGATAAAATGAAACGAATGGCGGCGTCTGGAACTATGCAAATTGTGAACAAATCAGAGTTTGCAGCGTTAACCACAATGGTACCATCAATAGATGAACAAAAAAAATTAGGAACCTGTTTTTCCAATCTCGATAACCTTATCACCCTTCATCAACGAAAGCTAGAAAAATTGAAAAACATAAAGAAATCAATGCTAGAAAAAATGTTTGTATAGAGTAAATTATTTTCGTGAATATATAGTTTATGCATAAAATGTCTATTTATATCAGTGAAACAAGTGATTAAAGTGATGCTGGACAATAAGAAATATTTTTGAAATGTAAATGTTTAATGTTACTATTGCTGTGCTTGTATCAAAATTTAGTTTGTTATTATTATGAGAGATGTTGGTACGTAAATATACCCAGGAATTATATAAAATCAATGCGAAAAATACTTAAAAATGAGTTGTTTGTATAAAAATCGGATTTAACTTGGGAACAGCGAGAGCTTGGAGAGGTAGGTAAAGCGCGTTCCGGTGTTGGCTTTCCTGATACTGAACAAGGCGGGACGATTGGAGTGCCGTTCTTCAAGGTATCTGATATGAACTCGGATGGCAACGAGAATGAAATGACAGTCGCTAATAACTATGTTACAGCAGAACAAATTGCAACTTATAGATGGTCGCCTATCGAGGAACTACCAGCTTTATTTTTCGCTAAGGTTGGGGCTGCTGTAATGCTAAATCGTAAGCGTTTATGCTGTTTTCCGTTCCTTTTGGATAATAACACAATGGCGTATTCTCTCAGCTCAACTGAGTGGAACGCAGACTTTGCAAAGGCTTTGTTTGAAACAATAGATTTAACTTCTTTAGTTCAGATTGGGGCGTTACCGTCTTACAACGCCGGGGATGTTGAAGCAATGGAAATATCTATGCCAAGCTTATCTGAACAAGGACAAATTGGCGAATTTTTTAATCAACTTGACAACCTTATCACCCTTCATCAGCGTGTAAAATCATTGAAAATAGACATTATAACTAAGAAAGGAGTGTTAAATAATGGTATTTAATAAAGAATTAGACTTTGAAAAAGCACTAATCAAAGTCTTATGTACAAAAGGATGGGAATCAGACATTATAAAGAATCCCACAGAAGAAGATTTAATAAAGAATTGGGCAAATATTCTATTTGAAAATAATAGAAACAAAAATAGATTGGGAGACTATCCTTTAACTAGAACTGAAATGAATCAGATTATTGACCAGATCATTAATTTAAGAACTCCTTTACAGTTAAACAGTTTTATTAACGGTAAAACTGTTGCGATTAAAAGGGATAATCCAGATGACAAGCAGCATTATGGTAAGGAAGTAAGCCTTAAGATTTATGATCGTGATGAAATTGCTGCTGGACAAAGTAGATATCAGATAGTGGAACAACCTATATTAAAAACCAAGTCTAAACTAGTAAATGATAGAAGAGGCGATTTGATGCTTCTTATTAACGGCATGCCAGTTATTCACATTGAATTAAAAAAGAGTGGTATACCGATTAGTGAAGCTGAAGAACAAATACGCAAATATGCCTATGAAGGTGTCTATACAGGAATTTATTCTTTGGTGCAGATATTTGTAGCGATGAATCCTGAAGAATCTGTATATTATGCTAATCCTGGACCTGATGGAAAATTCAATGAAAACTATTACTTCCATTGGGCAGACTTTAATAATGAACCTATTAATAACTGGAAGGATGTCGCCTCTACATTATTATCTATTCCTATGGCTCATCAGTTAATTGGTTTTTACACTGTTGCTGATAGTTCAGATGGTGTTTTAAAAGTAATGAGAAGTTATCAGTATTATGCAGCTAGTGCGATTTCTGATAAGGTTTCAAAAACAAAATGGGACGAAGGAAATCAAAGAGGAGGTTTTATCTGGCATACAACAGGGTCAGGTAAAACTATGACTAGTTTTAAATCTGCAGAACTTATTGCAAATTCTAAAGATGCAGATAAAGTTATATTCTTAACAGACAGATTAGAACTAGGTACTCAGTCTTTAAAGGAATATAAAGGATTCGCCGACTGTGAAGACTATGTACAGGCTACTGAAAATACAAGAGTACTCATTTCTAAATTAACTAGTGAAGATCCTAAAGATACACTTATAGTTACTTCTATTCAAAAGATGAGTAACATTAAGCATGAAGAAGATGGATTGAATGAAAGAGACATTCAAATAATCAGTTCAAAAAGATTAGTATTCATTGTAGATGAAGCACATCGTTCTACTTTTGGTGAAATGTTATTTACTATTAAAAATACATTCCCTAATGCATTGTTCTTTGGATTTACTGGAACACCTATCCAAAAAGAGAACCAAAAGAAAAACAATACTACAGCTATGGTATTTGGTAATGAATTACATAGATATAGTATTGCAGACGGTATTAGAGATAAGAATGTTCTTGGATTTGATCCATATATGGTAAAAACATATAAAGATGGTGATATCAGAAAAGCAGTCGCTTTAGAACAAGCAAAGGCTAAAACTGAAGAAGAGGTATTTACTGATCCAAAGAAAGAAAAAAAGTACTATGAATATATGGATTCATCAAAAATACCGATGGCAGGACATGAAGAATCAGGAAAGTATAAAAAGGGAATAGAAGACTATGTTTCTACTTCACAATATACTACAGAAGAACATCAAAGAGCAGTTGTTTCAGATGTTATAGAACATTGGAATACATACAGTCATAATTCAAAGTTTCATGCTATCTTTGCTACTTCAAGTATTACAGAAGCAATTAAATATTATCAGTTGTTTAAAGAGATGAAACCTTCATTACGTGTAACTTGTTTGTTTGATCCTAACATTGATAATAAAGGTGGTTTTGAATATAAAGAAGAAGGACTAAAAGAAATCCTAGATGATTATTATAAACTTTATGGTTCGAAATATGATATGGCTAAACATGCAGAATTTAAAAAGGATGTAGCTTTTAGACTAGCACATAAAGAATATCATAAAGGTATTGAAAGAACTCCAGAAAAACAATTAGATTTACTAATTGTAGTTGATCAGATGTTAACTGGCTTTGATTCTAAATGGGTTAATACATTGTATTTAGATAAGGTAATCGAGTACGAAAGTATTATTCAAGCTTTTTCTAGAACTAATAGACTATTTGGAAATGATAAACCTTTTGGTGTTATTAGATATTACAGAAAAACCAATACAATGGCTAGAAACATAAAAGATGCAGTTAAACTATATTCAGGCGATAAACCTCTAGAATTATTTGTAGATAAACTACCTAAGAATCTAGAAGGTATAAATACAACTTATAAAGAGATTAAAGAACTATTTAATTCAGAAGGTATTAAAGATTTTGAAAAGGTGCCTGATGACAATGCAGTGTCTGCAAAATTTGTTTCATTATTTAATGATTTTAATGAGTATCTAGATGCAGCTAAGGTTCAAGGATTTATATGGGATAAAGAAGTATATACATATGATGATCCTGCAACTGAAGAACATAAAGAGTATCATATTTATGTGACTAAACGTGAATATGAGGCATTATTACAGAGATACAAAGAGTTATCAGATGGTGATCCTGATACAACACATACAGATGATGATATTCCTTATGACCTTAAGAGCTACATTGTTGAAATAGATTCAGAAAAAATTGATTCTGATTATATGAATAGTCGATTTAGAAAGTATCTAAAGGAATTGAATAAAGGATCTTCACCTGAAGTTGTAGAAAAAGCATTATCTGAATTACATCAGTCTTTTGCGAGTTTGAGTCAGGAAGACCAAAAATATGCAAATATATTCTTACATGATGTACAGAGTGGAGAAGTCGATGTTCAAGAAGATAAAACTTTAAGGGACTATATCAATGAATACAAATATAATGCAAAGAATGATCAAACTCATAAGTTTGCAGAAACATTTGGTCTTGATGAAGATAAATTAAGAAGCATGATGGAATTAAATCTGAACGAATTGAATATTAATGAGTTTGGAAGACTAGATGATTTAAAGAAGTCAGTTGATAAGCAAAAGGCTAGAGCTTATTTTGAATCTGTAGAAGGTGCAAAAGTTTTGCCATATAAAGTTAATATTAGAATGGATAGTTTGTTGAGAAAGTTCATTCTATCTGGTGGATTTGAGTTAGGAAAATCATAAATCACCGTAGTGGATTGAGTCATTAATGATTGAATTCCTGTAAAACTTGGGAACAGCGTAAGCTAAAGGACTTGGTTGATAGAGTGGTTCGTAAGAATACAAATTGTGAGTCTACATTGCCATTGACTATTTCAGCTCAATATGGGTTGGTTGATCAGGTGACATATTTTAATAATAGAGTTGCAAGTCGTGATGTGACCAATTATTACTTAGTTTTAAATGGAGAATTTGCATATAATAAAAGCACTTCAGACGGTTACCCATTTGGCGCTGTAAAGAGACTTGATATGTATGAAAAGGGGGTTTTATCCACACTTTATATCATTTTCGTGCCAAAAGACAAATATAGAGTGGATTCGGATTTTTTGACTATTTTCTTTGATACAAACAGATGGCATAAGGGAGTAGCTGAGCGTGCTGCTGAGGGAGCAAGAAATCATGGTTTATTGAATATTACAGCGGATGATTTTTTCGATATTGATTTATTGTTACCAAAAGAAATTGTTGAACAAGTAAAGATAGGAGAGTTTGTTCAGAAACTTGATAATCTTATCACCCTTCATCAGCGTTTAAATGCATCATATTTAGGAATTTGACAATTCCTTGAAATCGCTCCGTGTATGTAGGAGGTCTATGGATTGAATTGTTCAATTTGATTGGAACTTCTAGTGTTATAAATTTGACTCGATAATTTGTTGCTCAGGAATTAAGAAAAAAATATATTAGCTTCTGATTACAATTGAATAGTATTTTGATGTTTATATACCAAGAATTTCAGCATTATTCTTGGTATTTTTTATTAATTACATAAACAATTACTTGGGAACAGCGAGAGCTTGGAGAGGTAGGTAAAGCGCGTTCCGGTGTTGGCTTTCCTGATACTGAACAAGGCGGGACGATTGGAGTGCCGTTCTTCAAGGTATCTGATATGAACTCGGATGGCAACGAGAATGAAATGACAGTCGCTAATAACTATGTTACAGCAGAACAAATTGCAACTTATAGATGGTCGCCTATCGAGGAACTACCAGCTTTATTTTTCGCTAAGGTTGGGGCTGCTGTAATGCTAAATCGTAAGCGTTTATGCTGTTTTCCGTTCCTTTTGGATAATAACACAATGGCGTATTCTCTCAGCTCAACTGAGTGGAACGCAGACTTTGCAAAGGCTTTGTTTGAAACAATAGATTTAACTTCTTTAGTTCAGATTGGGGCGTTACCGTCTTACAACGCCGGGGATGTTGAAGCAATGGAAATATCTATGCCAAGCTTATCTGAACAAGGACAAATTGGCGAATTTTTTAATCAACTTGACAACCTTATCACCCTTCATCAGTGTGAGCCAAAAAACAAGATGGAGGACAATAAAATGTTAGATAATATAAATAACCAAATCTTATTTTGCGACTATTATGAAAAATGGATAAAAGTATACAAAGAAGGCGCAATAAGAAAAGTCACATTAGAAAAATACTATATGACACATCGTTGGTTAAAGAAGTTAATACCCGAATTAAAAATATGTGAAATGACTCGTATCAACTATCAGCAGTTATTGAATGACTATGCTTTATACCATGAAAGACAAACAACAATGGATTTTCATCACCAATTAAAAGGTGCAATACTAGATGCTGTTGATGAAGGATTATTAGATAGAGATCCTACACGTAAAGCGATTATTAAAGGTAAAACACCTGCAGCTAAAAAGATTAAGTATATCAATCAGTTTGAATTACATACATTACTTAATAATTTAAATCTAAAGTCAGAAATAAGTTGGGATTGGTTTATCTTAATAGTTGCTAAAACAGGATTAAGATTTTCAGAAGCACTTGCTTTAACCCCAAAAGATTTTGATTTTGGAAGACAATCTATTTCTGTAAGTAAAACATGGGATTATAAAGGTGATGGAGGTTTCTTACCAACTAAAAACAAATCATCAGTCCGTAAAGTACAGATAGATTGGCAGACAGTTATTCAATTCTCTGAATTAATAAAAGGTTTGCCAGAAGATAAACCAATATTTGTAAATGGTAAAGTTTATAATTCTACTGTAAATGATATACTTGCTAGATATTGTAAAAAGGCAAATGTACCTGTTATATCAGTCCATGGTTTAAGACATACACATGCATCACTATTATTATTTGCTGGTGTATCTATTGCAAGTGTGGCAAGACGACTAGGTCATTCAAGTATGAATACAACTCAAAAAACATATTTACATATTATTCAGGAGTTAGAAAGTCAGGATGTTGATTTAGTAATGCGTTCATTATCAGGGTTAAGTTAAAATAATAAAAGGCTCGCACTGATCAAGGATGATAAGACAATTGTATTCTAAGCTATTTTCTCACATTTAATCAGTATTATTTACCCATATCTATACACTTTTTGATTTCTTGAAATACATATTTCAATCAGTATAATAAATATTGAAAAGGGGGTAAGCAATATGAAACTATCCGAATTTCATGCATTTAAACGCAAACTTGACGAACTCTATCTCAATGTAAAAGACAATAGTATGTACAAACAACTCTTCAGCAGCATCAAGGCGTTAGACTGCTTGGAAACCTATTGTCTAGGTATAAGTTATCAAATCGTTTCTCATAGTACTCTATCTAGAGGACATCAAATAA
>OIYG01002095.1_pt1 | contig 13467 bp, 17 predicted proteins | sample 1587861 | NCBI WGS metagenome assembly OIYG01 (sample SAMN03283272) | human gut metagenome | biome: human-associated habitat; material: feces | host: Homo sapiens | place: Peru | collected 2012 | reverse complement strand
GCCTCTTCTTGGCACTTCGCTTCCCTCCTTCATAGTAATGATATCATAGGTACTCAAGTGACAAAACCCTGTGGCGCCAATGGAGAAGCACATACATAATATATATATACACTCTCACATTGATACGCAGCGTACCTTACCCTGCGCAGCCTGCAAGAAGATTCTGTCTTTCAAACTTTCCTTTTAAAAAGAGGAATTACTTTTTAGCAGCCTTCGGACGCTTAGCACCGTACTTTGAACGGGACTGCATTCTTCCGTTAACACCCTGAGTATCGAGTGTGCCGCGGATGATGTGGTAACGAACACCGGGAAGGTCCTTAACACGACCGCCACGAATAAGAACAACGCTGTGCTCCTGAAGGTTATGACCTACACCCGGGATATACGAAGAAACTTCGATACCGTTTGTAAGACGAACTCTGGCGATCTTACGAAGAGCCGAGTTAGGCTTTTTAGGTGTAGCAGTCTTAACTGCTGTGCAAACGCCGCGCTTCTGAGGTGAATTCTGGTCGGTAACAATGTTCTTCTTAGAATTGAGACCCTTGAGAAGAGCAGGAGCCTTTGCTTTCTTTTCGATAGTCTGTCTGCCGTTTCTAACTAACTGATTAAAGGTAGGCAAAAACTACATCTCCTTTCTTAAAAATTTTGAATATTGACAAATCATATGCCCATGGGGACACATAATAAATCACATTATCAATCTTTGGTATTCTATCACTTATGCATATATATTGTCAAGTGTTTTTGTAAAAATATTCTAAATTTTTGAAAATTCGGGGAATAAATCAAAATCAATGCCTATTTTGGCGATTTATGTTGTCTTTTCCTCTGCAAAAATATCCCTTCACCGCACCTTTTCGTAGGGCACAGTGCCCACTGCCGAACATTGGAAGATTAAAAATATTGCTTTCGGGGCAGAAAAACATCTTGCCTCCCCTGCAAGGGAGTGAAATTTCAGCTTACCTTGGGTCGATTTGGACAGCACACATTGGAATTTTCCTTTCAACTTAAAGCAAAAGCTCCCCCGAGCGGAGGAGCTTTAAAAGTTTAATACCAAATCCAGCCGAAGAGGACAATGATAATTATCCACTGAATAGTGCTATATTTCACGTTCACTTTACATTCGGCGGTCATAACCTTGCCATACTCATCGGTAACGGTGCAGATTATTTTTGCCGAGCCGGTTTTAACGGCGAAATAATTTCCGTCGGCATCAACGATAACGCATTTCGGGTCTGAGGATTTATACTCGACCTTGTAGCCAACATTATCGGGATTGGTGATTTTCGGCTCAAGCTGTCCGGACTTTTTATAGTTCGTCTCAATATTATTGAGCTTCACGGATATCGATTTGAGCTTGCCGACACTTTCGGTTTCAAAAGCGTCGCAATTTTTGCAATAACGTGTTTTCACTCCGTCGGAAATTGTTGTCGGAGCGGTCGTAATCTTCCACTCACCGAAGTCATGACCGAGGGCATTGGTGTAATTATCAACATAACTGTCATTGCATTTTGTGCAAGTGTAAGTCGTATATCCCTGCTCCGTACATGTTGGTTTGGTTACAACAGCTTTGTAATCGTGAACATCACAGATTGTGGATTTTGGATTGAATTTAAAGGCAGGAACAACCCCGTCGCAAGCACCACTGACATCGTAGTTGTAGCCGTTCGTCCTACCGTTGAGACCGACTTCTGCAGCACAACTGGAATTGCTGGGCGAGCGCAACCGCCACCAAGCGGTTCCGCCGTAACCGTAACTTGAAATTACTCTTAATCCCTGACATTTTGCATAATCCGTACCCTTCATCTGTCGTGCTATATCATGAGATTCGCTATCAGAACTGAAGCCGTATGCGCTGTTTATTGAATCATAATATGAGATGGGAAAGATTTTATCGTATGTATCTGCACTATCATATTCGTTTGAATTAAAATTGTCGCACTTATTTTCAAGATGTGATGTTCCGATTTCTTCCTTTTCTTCTACAGAAAATGCCGTGTTATAAAAGCTATTATTGAGCCACCGGCGAAGTGAGCTTGTCACCCAGTCAGATGCAATATTTGAGCAACCTTTACTATTGTACCATTGACTACCGTTATAATAAATAACATCCTGATAAGCTTGTGAATCAATAATTTTATTGCATATTACATAGCCCTCGCTCGGGTCAAGAACTCGCCATGTTAAAGGCTCATATTTGAAGTAGTATACACTGCCTATATAATAACCGTTATCTTTTTGATATGTGTATGAGGAGGTATACCTCGTGCAATACGGTCTGTATTGATTTATTTTTACAGCTCGGTATTTACTGCCATTGTAAGGAATGTCCTTGTATAACATCATTCCGTCAACAGGCTTCATGTTGCCGTCTGCCCAATTGCCTGTACCAGCGTAGTAGTTATAATCCACCCAAGCTTCATTTTCACTGGCTGCTTCAATCTTTGCAATGAGATTACTGTCCGTAACTTTGCTCTGCGGATATGAACCGAATTCGATTAAATCACCGACCTTGCACGACGATAAATCCATAGCCTTTGCTTTTGGTGTGAAATCAATTCCGCCCATCGCTGCAACACCGACAAACAAAACAACAATCAAAAGTGTTGATAGAATTCTTTTCGCTGTTCTTTTCATTGCATTTCCTCCTGTTTTTGGGCGATTTTTCAGCGCACTATGCGTCATTTTTATGCCCCTTTTTACGGAAATATTTTACTGCAATAAATCTGTTTTGTCAATATAATATCCGCTTGTCAATTTTACTTTATTCAGCACCGAGGAAAACTTTTGTTATTCTTGGGTCGATGTGGGCATCAACCCCTACGAATTGTACTTTATCGAACATAATTACGCCGAGAAAGTCTGATAAAAATTATTTTTTAATCCGCATTAACAAGCCATTCGTGCTCCTTGGAGTAGAAGCGGGTGGTCTTGTACCACGGGTCGCCGTCAATATGGCGGATCATCCATACATAATACATTGTGTAGCCCGGAGCCGTAACCTGCTCGTGGTCGTTGCCGTCGGTGATCGTGCAATATGCGCCGTCGGTGCTTTTGAAAACGTCGTCGCCGTTAAAGCAGGCGCCGAAGCCCTGCGGCGGATCGAACTGATAGTAATAAACCTCGGGCTGCGGATGATGGTGCGGCGGATAGCTCGACCATCTGCCCGGCTGATTGAACACCTCGCCCATTACCATGTTGGAATAAGGAGCATTGTCATAGTCGAACATCGTTGAGCAAATACGGTATCCTGTGCCCTCCCACTGACCTTTGCCGAAATGCTGATAAAGGCAATCCTCAGGCTTATAGAAAACAGGCTCAAACTCTCTCTCGTTATCGGTCTGCTGAACAAGGAACTCGCTGTCCTCGCAAGCCTCAATGCTTATCTTCACACCCTTGCATACATGCAGACAATACGGTGTTTTCTCGAACGGATTCTTTCTTTTCATGTTCTCTGTTCTGTCATTCCAGCTTATATTCATGTTGCCCTTGAGGATGAGCACTGCCGTCTCGTTCTCGGCGCTGAAAATTTCGTACTTCTCCCCTTTTGCAAGCTTCTTTACCCGGATATTCATGTGCATCTCGGGATTTTTGCCGTTCATTTCGCAGAGAATCTTTTCGTTATTCTCGTTGAATGCAGGATTTTCGAGCATATATAATTCCTCCTTGGAAAATGTTAGATTTACGGTTATATTCTATCATTCTGCAATAATAATTTCAATAGCAGTTTGCAAAAATGTTCAAAACATATATCATTGTTGTATACCTTGACATTGCAAAAAAACGGACTTATAATTGTATATCATCAGCAAAAGAAGGTGTTTTTAATGGTCATTGATGCACACTGTCACATCTACCCCGATAAGATTGCCGACAAGGCGGCGCACAGCACGGGACGCTTCTATTCCCTGCCCACAACCTACGACGGAAAGGTTTCTACCCTGCTCGAAAACGGAGCGAAGGCAGGTATTGATAAATTCATCGTACAGTCGGTCGCAACGACGCCGAAGCAGGTCAGCTCTATCAATAAATTCATCGCCGCCGAGGTAACCGCTCACCCAGACAAGCTTTACGGTCTCGGTACGCTCCACCCCGACAGCGAGGATATCAGGGCCGACGTTGAAGAACTTGTTTCTCTCGGTCTCGGCGGAGTTAAGCTTCACCCCGACATTCAGCAGTTCAAGCTTGACGATTACAGATGCCTTAAAATATATGAGCTTTGCGAAGAATTCAAGCTCCCCGTTCTTCTTCACACAGGCGACAGCAGATATGATTACTCAAACCCGAACAGGCTCATTCCAATACTTGATATTTACGACAAAATGGTTGTCGTCGGCGCTCATTTCGGCGGCTGGTCGATGTGGGATGAGGCTTCAAAGCTTCTTGCCGACCGTGAGAATTTTTATGTTGACTGCTCATCGTCGTTCTATGCTCTCTCCGACGCTAAAATCCGTGAGATCATCGCACGCTACGGCGTTGACCGTGTCCTTTTCGGAACGGACTATCCGATGTGGAACGTTGAAACCGATTTGAAGCGTTTCTACACTCTCGGCTACAACAAAGAGGATTCGGACAAGATTCTTTATCAAAACGCCGTTAAGGTCTACGGCTTGAAGCTGTGATTGGCATTTTCCTATATTTTATTTTCTGCTTATAAATAATGTGGGCATCGTACACTGCTTCATTAAAGTTGACTTTAATCAATAAAATCTCAGAATTCTATTTTATAGGAAAACGGCTTGATATCCGCATAAATGCGGCTATAATTTTTACGTTCAGCGGTTTTTCTGTCAAGAATTTTATAGATGTCGGACATGTATTTTCTGAGTTCCTCGGGCATGGTATTTACCCCTGTCAAAATCACCTCATCTGCGTCACATTCACTGCTTAACAAATCCCAAAAAGCGTCTAAATTAGCACCGTACCATTCAGGAAAATCAAATGCTGTCCTAATTCGTTCATGAAGCTCTCCGAGATACTTACAATCCGTTAAATCCAATGTAATTGTTTTCTTTTCTTCCATTGCCTGCTCCTATATTATAAACGAGCCGTTGCACATTTCGCTTCGGCTCGCTTTATTATTCTGTTTACCTCCAAAGGTCGTCCGCTCTGACGATTTTCCTGTCGTCTCTGCCGCCGTTGAGCTGCGGAAAATACGACGCAAATCTGTATCTCGGGAGCTTGTCGAATTCAAGCTTTATGAGCGGATAATTTATAATCGGGTCGGGATTTTTTTCGGGCAAATCATATATAAAAATTCTGTCGCCCTTTTTCTCGAATTTTATCGGAGTGCCGTCCATGAAGGAAATCTTCTTAGGCTCGTCCATAAATCCGGCAAGAGCCATTTTTCCGTTGCACGGCGCCCAAATCTTGTTCCACATATAAATCGTTGTGCCCTTTGACGTACCCCTTCCGACGCCGTTGAGCTGGAATTTGTTGCCCTCGCCCTTGTTGAGAATACCGTAAACTGCTTCGCCGTTGACCTTGAGCCACTCACCTACCTTGTGAAGCGGATCAATAACCTCATAAGGAATCGAGCCGTCCGGCTTAGGACCGACATTGAGCAGAAGATTTCCGCCGTATTCGCAGCAGGTTTGAAGCATATTGACGATTCTCTGCGGCGTGTAGCTGTAAGGGAGTGCCTGATCCGAATCAACATAGCCCCAGCTTATTCCGTTGAAGGTCATGCAAGCCTCCCAGTCACGCTCGGACGGAGTGATGTGCTCCTCCGGAGTGCCGAAATCCTCGGCAAGTCCGCTTCTGTCGTTGATAATAATATCCGGCTGGAGACTTCTGAGATACTGGTTGCGCTCAAGCGAATCCCAACCCTCCCATGACTCCATCGGCAGCGGAACGTCGTACCAAAGAATATCAATCTTGCCGTACTGAGTGAGAAGCTCCGTGTTTATATCTTTAAGGAACTGAGTGTAACGCCTTCTCGCCTCCGTGTCATAGGCACAGATTCCGCTGTCCGGGTGATGCCATTCCATGCAGGTCGAATAAAAACCGATTTTCAGGTCAAACTCACGGCATGCTTCAACAAATTCCTTGACTATATCGCGGTGCGGACCGTAATTGACGGAATTGTACGGATTTGCCTTTGAATCCCACAGGCTGAAGCCCTCGTGATGACGGGTCGTCATGACCATATATTTACAACCGGCTTCCTTGGCAAGCTTTGCCCATTCACGGCAGCAGCCCTCTTTCGGGCAGAAGTTATCGGCAAGTGCTTCATACTCCTCGGGCGGAATATTTTCGCACGCCATAGCCCACTCATTTCTTCCGAGCTGTGAAAAAAGTCCGTAGTGAATAAACATGCCGAATCTTGCTTCTCGCCACCACTTCATGCGCTTATCACGGGTTGCGGCGATCTGTTCTTCGTATTGAGGCTTTGAAAGCATAATAAAGCTCCTTTGTTTTATATTAAACTCAGTTTAATGTATTTCCCCTGCTTTGTCAACAATAATGTTGCCGATAAAAGTCAATGCCGTTCGGTATTCCTCTCCTAACAATAAATAACACTCCATCCCCGATAAACAAATCAACAATTTCGTTCAAGAAATGAAGGTTGACACATACATTTTAATATGATATAATCGGCAGAGTTTGAGGGAGTAGATAGCTCGAAACGAGTGACAAGTCAACACACTGACGCAAAGCGTCTGGCTTGTCTTAAATAACGAGACTCAGACGTGGCTTTGCCGTGTCTGGGATTTTTTCAGGCACGAAGGTGTCTGATTTTTTTATTCTCGGAGGTAAAATATGGGGTTACTTGAATTATTCATCCTGGCAGTCGGTCTGTCAATGGACGCTTTTGCCGTTTCGGTCTGCAAGGGTCTTTCGACGCAGAAGCTTAAAACAAAGCACTACCTGATAATCGGTGCGTGGTTCGGCGGATTTCAGGCTCTTATGCCCACTATCGGCTATTTTCTCGGCTCAACGTTCGAAAAGTACATCACGTCTTTTGATCATTGGGTAGCATTCATTCTGCTTGCCATAATAGGCGGAAACATGATCCGTGAGGGCTGCTCGAAGGAAGACGGAAAGGCAAACGATTCGTTCTCGTTCAAGACTATGATCGTCCTTGCAGTCGCAACAAGCATCGACGCCCTCGCAGTCGGCATCACCTTTGCCCTGCTGCCCGACGTCAACATCGTTGCCGCAGTTTCATTCATCGGCGTTATAACGTTTATCATTTCCGCAATCGGACTCAAGGTTGGCAACATCTTCGGTCTTAAATATAAGAGCAAGGCGGAAATCGCCGGCGGCGTTATCCTCATCCTCATCGGCACGAAGATTCTGCTTGAGCATCTCGGTGTAATCAATTTCTGATTAACAATTGAAATATTGCAAATAATTGTTGACAAGATAGAACTTCTTTGGTATAATTCATCAAGTAAACAATATATTGCACGGGGGCGTAGCTCAGCTGGGAGAGCGCTTGAATGGCATTCAAGAGGTCAACGGTTCGATCCCGTCCGTCTCCACCAAGTCCGCAAACCGCTATAAATAAGTGTTTGCGGACTTTTTTATGCCCAAAACAGGTTCATATATTTTTCTTTCAGCGAATAATAATCGCCGTTTTTATCTGCTTTTCGCAGTAAATGTCAGTCAAAATGTCAGTCAAAAATCAGCAATCATAAAACAAAAAATCCCCGGACTATCGTAATAGTTCGGGGATAAGGTTATTTTATGATCGAATCACTTTAACTTTATAGAGATGTTTCATTGCTTGTAACTTTGAATCATTATAATCAACCAAACCTTCGTTTTGAAGTCTTCCAACAACAATTCCTGGATCTCTTTCAATCTTATCGGAAAAGGCCAGAATAGTTTGAACAGTGAATATACCTTTATTAACAAATTCAGAATAGTAACTTGGAGGGATTAAAATATCTGCCGCATATTTGTCTGCTAAATCTTCAGTATCTTCTCCCGTCGTATCATGATCAAAAGATATTCCGTAATCGCCATTATAAATATGCCCTATCTCATGAAACAATGTAAACCAAAACGTATCGGAATAAAGTCGCCTATCATTTACCATTAAAAGAATATTATCACCAATTTTTTTGGTTGCGCCATTTATTTTTGAACCTGACAAATTAGGCAAAACAACAAAAATAACACCGGCTTTTAAAAATTCATTATAGATAAGCGGATAAAAATCTGTATGATTTCTTGTTAATGTTAAAGCATAATTAGTCGCTTCATCAAGAATAGATTTGTTGAATTTCGGTGCGTTAATTGCCAATGCATGGTTAATGGCGATTTGAACCATGATATTGGCCTTAATCGTGTTGGCTTCAGATAACCTATCTGTTGCGCTTCGGAAATTTATAGCCATATCCTTTCTTGAAAAAACGCAAAGTGAAGATACGCCAAGAAATTTTCTTAGGGCGGCAATTTGCTCTTCAATTTTTCTTGGTAAGTCTGGCAAATTAAAATTATCTCTGAAGTATTTATAATCCAGATGTTTGAATACTTCCTTCTCTTTTTCCATCTCTTTTTGAGATGCAAATTCCGCAATCAAAGAATCATATTCAATCTGTAAATTTAGCCAGTACTTTACACTTGTGTCATACATTCTTGATAATTTCAAAGCAATATCTGTTGACAGACTTTGTTCACCTCTAATAATAAGGCTAAGGTTTTTTGCGGTAGTTCCAAGTCTTCCAGCAAAATCTTTTTGAGTAAGTCCGCTTTCGTCTACAAGCTCTTTTAAATAGTAACCTGGATGAAATGCTATTTTATCATTATATTCAATATAATTACTCATAATGTTTGCTCACCTCCGTAACCTCAACAACTCGTACTACATTTGCTATTTGATCAATATTGCAAGGTCTATAGGGATTTTCATTTTCATCAAGTGGTTGTAATATTACACGCCATTGGTCTTTTTTGGTTTTGACAGTAATGGCAAAATAGCCATTCAAGTTTCTACCATTCTTATTGTGTAAGCTATGGAAGTAAAATTGTGGCTGAACAATAATGTCCTTAATTGTTTCTGCACTTTTCAATGCATTTATTCGAGACATTAGATTAACAGCCAAAGAAACATTGCCACCAAACAGTTTTTTAGCATCATTTAAACAGGTGCATTGTTTTTCAATTTTATTAGTCTTATAAATTATTTTCAAAACATCCCTCGCCTTGCGTTATAATCAAATTACCTATCGGGTAACTCAATTATAACGCATATAAGGCTAAAAGTCAAGAAATATATTTTTACGATAAAAATTCTTACTTCGCCGCGAGCACATAGCAAGCACGGATTGTCTGCGGACCGGCAAGACCGTCGACCTCAATCTTTGCGGCTTTCTGTACCTGCTCGGTTGCGGTCTTTGTTCCTGCGCCGAAAATTTCGTTGTTGTCAACGCCCTGAGCGATTATTCCTTTCTTCTTGAGTAAGGCAAGCTGCTGTTTGTAAGCATAAACAGCAAGATTTCTGTCACCCTCTTTGAGGTATTCGCTGAGGTTCGGCGCTTCAATCTTGACTGCTGCGGTGGTGGGCTTTGATACGCTCTGCGCCTTGTATGTCATGCCGAAATATTTACAAATGCCCTGTGCGATTTTCTCGCCGATTGCCGTTGTGTTTTCGGTGATCCATTTTGCTATTGACGGTACATCGTGGAAATCCACCTCAACATATGCGGTCGGTGCATCAGGCATATGTACTTCGAGTAAACCGTTATTTGCACTCATGCTCTCACTCTTGCCAGGTGTAAACGGTGCCAAAACGTCAAAAATCGCCTTAGCAGCCTTTTTTCCCTTTACACTTTCGCTATGATAATACACTCTTGTTCCGCTTGTTTTGCCATTGTAGGCGTTCGTGTGGATCGGCACGTGTAAGTTTGCGCCCCACCTGTCGGATTCGGTGCAACGTGCTACAAGGGAATTTGTAGTCGGTGTCATTACGGATATTCCGCTCCTTTGCAGTGCAGCCTTGCACGCATTAGAGATTTTGACACACTGCACGCCCTCTGTTGTGTTGCCGTAAGCGTATGCGTTGTCATACTGACAGCTCGGAGATAAATATACTTTAGCCATTGTCGTCACCTCCGTTCAAAATATTGTCAGCCGTCTGTGCGTTCTTGGTGAAGCTGTTGTTCTTCCACCATGCGACGATTGATGCGCCGACGGTGAATATGTAAGTTACATACTCCTGCCACCGATCAATGTCGATTGCTTCGCTTCTCTTGCCGAGGATAACGCAAAGCTGACTGATGAGTGCAAGCAAGAGAACGAGCGTTCTTGCCCATGTCTTCGCCGTTACACCTTTAATGTTAATCTTTTTCATTGTGATTCCTCCTTAGTCTTTCTGATTGATATGCTCTAAATCGCTGATACGGTGATCTGCGACCTTTGCCTTTTCTTCGAGCACGGGAACACGCTTCGCAAAGTTGTTATGTTCCCGTACTTCTCGTGTTAATTCTTCAATTTTGGTATCCGTTACCGCCTGTGCCTTTTCAAGTTCCTTTGACATCTTGGCATTTGCCGCAATGTTGCTTATTACAACGCCGATAAGCGACAAGACGCCCGTGATGATTGCTGCGATTATTCCTTCCATGCTGTACCGCACCTCACATCAGCCCGAGGGCTTTAAGAATTACAGCACAGATCGGCAAAATCACATTAAATGCAATCGCCGAGCCTGCGACATATATGATTGTGTCAATAAGTCTGTTTCCTGTTGGTGTCATGTTATGATTCCTCCTTATAATTCCTCGAAGTATTCTTTTGTGATTGTTTCGGGCGAACCTTCGGCAACAGCGACATACCTCTTGCTGCTATAAGTGTAATAGCCGTTCAGTATCAGCTTCATTCCGGGCGTCCACTCAAACGGGTTGTCTTGCGTGCCGACCGGGTTATCCTGCTCGACGTATATAGATTTTACGAGCTTATCGCCGACGTAATAATTGTGCCAATCGTAGCCGATTTTATCCGACTGCTCAACCTTCTCGGTTATGCCGCCGAGCTTTTCGGCTTGCTCGCCCTGCACAACCTTGTTTCTGTAAGCTTTAGCTTCCGCTCTCGTCATTGTCATTACCTCCCGAAATTATTATAGACAGCGCTTCGCTGTCGCTGATTTCTTCGTCCTCCGTCGGCGTTATCGGAGGATTTTCGACCTCCTCATCGGGTTCGTCGAGCGGTACGGCGTGATAATTGTCAAGCAAATCTTCAAATTCTGCGGAAAACATAATCTGCATTGTGCTGTATGTGTTGTCGCCTTTTTGTCTGAGCTTGTAACCATCGCTCGGCTCGATCACGAGCATTTTAAAGCCGTTGTCCTCAAACACCGAAACAGCAGCGTTTTCAATCGGCTGTTTTTCGTAAATCATACTATTATCACTCCTTTGTAGTTCGTCAAGACAGTCGCCAGCGTCATACCCTGCGTAGACGCAATGTACAAGCCAGTTTCATCGTCTTTAACGCAACGCCATGAGGTCAAATAATCCTTAACGAAAGCTGAAAGCTTAATCGTTATCTGACCCATTCCCGAATTATATTCACGGACACCGTTGACGATTGATAAGAGCGTTCCGGGGTCGTCGGTGTTTGCTCCGTACTTTCCTTTCATCAATCCTGAGCAGTCTGATAAGTCAAGATCATGACTTATTGTAAATGGCTTAAACCGAACATACTTTAACTTTGAACACTTCTGAAACGTTCGTGTGTACCCCGATCCACGGCTCATATCAAGCGGCGTTCCAAGAATTGATTGTAAGTTTGAACAGTTTCTAAAGAATTCATACCAATAAACTGCATGGTATTCTTCTGCATTGTTTCCTCTCTCGAACAATGTTATTTCCTCAATAGAACCGCTGTCGTTGAACATTCCGCGAGGGTCAACAACGCACTCAAAGTCGGCAAGTGTAAGTTTCTTTAGATTTGCCGCAACCACTCCACCGAGAGAATTAAACATACTTCTTTCATTTCCTGCGATTGTTTTCGCCGAGCCTTTAACGCTGAATCCGCACTCCTCGACAAATTGCGAAACACGGGTACTTTTACTGTACACTGCTTTCGGTGTCTCAAGAAATGGAAGCTTAATCAAAACGTCGGGTGAGTCGGGATCGTCAGATTCTTCCTTGTCGAGCTTATATCCGCCTGTAATCAAGCTCGGCGCTGTAGTCGCGTGTTCAAAAGCATTTGTCAGCGCGGAATAGTTCGTCAGATCAAGGACATTTTGCTCAGTTTTAAGCGGCAATTCATTTGCAATGTCAATAAGCTCGTCCCAGTCCGATTTTTTCAAATCCTGCCCTGTGAGGTCGGATAACGTTTCGCCAAGCTCTGTTCGGTCCGCCTCTCTCTGCTCCGATTTTGCCTTTTCAACGACATTTTCTCCGCTGTCGTTAAGCGTCGGATTGAGGATGAATGTGTACGGAATTGACTTCCATATGACTTTGTCACCGTCCTTGAGAACAAGCTGTAATTTCAGCGTGCTGTCCGTCAGAACCTCACTCGGAAGGTCGAAGGTATCGTTTGATAACGTATAGTTAAAACTGCCCTGTGCGGTCTCACAGACGATTTTTTTGTCATAGCATTGTAATGACAAAGGGAGCAGAAATAACAGCGTCGTTGCGTTCTTCTCCCCTATAGTGCCGAGACTTGAATATTCGGGAAACAATCCCCTTTTTTCGCTGACTGTAATTCGGTTAATCATCGGTGATCACCTCAATAAAAGGCTCAATATTGATAATATCCTGCGCCGAAAGCTCAAGGTCGCTGATGTCAATCAGCTTGATATCAAGCTCGACCTCTTGGCTCTGCAAGACGTTAATATCAGTCTCAAAGCTCTTGTACGCCTCATCCTCAAACTCGTAGATATGCTTTTCCTTGTTCAGCGTGCCGTACTTCTCGCAGAGCTTGATACGTTCGCCGTCGTACACATTGATTTCGCCGTCAATGGCTTTAATGAGCTTTGCCAGTCTGTAGCTCTGCTTTACGGGCAATGTCTTTTCTGCAAGCCGTGAAAGTGTCTCACGGGCGTTTAAAATTTGTTTGATTGATGTTTTCATTGTGGCATCTCCTTAACCTGCATAGATTTCTCCGGTTTCTTTATTTATGTACAAAGTACTTTTTCCGGAGCCTCCCGCATAATTACTTAAATATATTTTTCCGTCGTTAAAAGTGATTGTGTTAGAATATTCATCGGCGCTTGTCATAAAGCGGATTCCGTATTGACCTTGTATTCCCATCATGGGGTGAAAGTTGCCATAATAAACAGTTGTAAACAGTCCGTGCGTCCCATATCTACTCGTATATTGTTTTATTTCTCCATCGAAAATTCGTATACCAAATGTTTCGCTGCTAACATCAATGATTCCATTCGTAATCGTCGCACCCTGACATTTTGTAATTGTGCCGTCCTCCGACAGCTCAAAATTATCCGACGTAATCGATATTTTATTTCCCTCAATCGCAATAGCAGATGTGAGCTTATTATTCTTGTCCTTCTGC
>OIYG01002089.1_pt1 | contig 13486 bp, 15 predicted proteins | sample 1587861 | NCBI WGS metagenome assembly OIYG01 (sample SAMN03283272) | human gut metagenome | biome: human-associated habitat; material: feces | host: Homo sapiens | place: Peru | collected 2012 | reverse complement strand
AGAAAATTACGTTTCGAGTTCCTCTCAACTCATTTTCTAGTCAGTTCAGAGTGACGAATAGGATAGCTTACCAAACATCTCGTCATTCTGAAAAGCTTAAAAATCCTTTGAGTTTACGAAAAATCCTACTTAATCAAATCTTTAATAACTTCACCTGCGATAATCAAACCCACAACAGGCGGAACAAATGCCGTACTTCCCGGGATTTGGTGTTTTACCGTACATTTTCTTGTTCCCGGAGGACAAACACAATGAGCATTACAACTAATCGACATATCTTCTTTTGGTGTAATAGGCGGTTCTTTTGAATAAACGACCTTTACTCCCGTAATTTTACGCTTTCTCAACTCCGTACGAATTACTCTTGCCAAAGGGCAAACCGAAGTTTTGGAAATATCCGCCACCTCAAACCTTGTCGGGTCAAGTTTATTTCCTGCACCCATTGCACAAATTATAGGAGTTCCCGCAGCTTTTGCCTTCTCAATCAACGATAACTTCCCGACAACCGTATCAATCGCATCAATTACATAATCATACTGGCTAAAATCAAACTCCGACTCGGTTTGCGGAGTATAAAAAGTTTTGTAAGTATTAACAACCGCATTCGGATTAATCTCCAAAATTCGCTCTTTTGCCACGTCAACTTTGTATTTGCCGACAGTTTTTCGTGTTGCATAGAGTTGTCTGTTCACGTTTGTAATGCAAACTTTGTCATCATCAATAATATCAATAGTGCCAAGTCCGCTACGAATAAGGGCTTCCACCGCATACGCACCGACTCCGCCTATCCCGAACACTGCAACTCGTGACTTTGCAAGTTTTTCGATACCTTCTTTACCTAATAATAATTCTGTTCTTGAAAATTGATTTAACATTGAAAAATCCTTTGTTTACCGAAATCAGATTACTATAAAAAATTTTTCCGCTCAAGAAAAATCCGCAAAAATTTACGCCCCCGTAAAACCTGTATCTGTCAAAAGATTTTCACCGTTTGCAGAAGCAACCGCCATTTCATCACATCTTTCGTTAAATTCATGTCCGTTGTGACCTTTAACCCAAATAAATTTCACATTATGATTTTTCTTAGCCTCAAGCAAACGTTTCCACAAATCCTGATTTTTAACAGGTTGTTTATTCGCACCTTTCCAACCTTTTTTTACCCAACCATCAACCCATTTTTGATTGAACGCATCAACCAAATATTTTGAATCAGAAGTCAATTCAACATCACACGGTCTTCTCAGGGCTTCAAGTCCGACAATCGCAGCCAAAAGTTCCATTCTGTTATTTGTTGTCACCGCAAACCCTTGTGTAATCTCTTTTTTATGAACTCTTCCATTTTCATCTTCAGCAATCAAAATCGTTCCGTATCCGCCTTTCCCAGGATTACCGCTACACGCCCCGTCCGTATAAATTTTTATTAGCATAATTTTCCTTTATTCTTCCGTAATATCCCAAACTTCCAAAATATCATCAGGTATTCCGTCCAAAAATCGTGACGGCTTTGACAATACCATATTCATTGAATAATCATACATATCAACAGGATATGTAATATATAAATTATTTTTTGCCCTTGTTGTCGCAACGTACATCAAACGCAATTCCTCGTCCATTTCCTCTTCGGAATTGAACGAATAAACACTCGGAAATCTTCCGTCAACCGCCCCGATAATGAAAACACTGTCCCATTCCAAACCCTTTGCGGAATGAATTGTCGAAATCGTCAAAGCTTCATCATCACTGTTCTTTTTATACATACCTTCAACACTTGCATCAGGCGGTTCTAAAGCCAAATCGCTTATAAAATCTTCCAAATTTGAATACTGAGTAGCCAAGTAACTGAAATGGTCTAAATCCTTTTCTCTTTTGTTAAAATCGTCATATTTATCCTTCAAAATCGGGCGGTAATATGCTATTACCTCTTCCACAATATCAGAAGGCTTTTGGGTTGCAACCAAACTCCGCATTTTGTCTAACAGTGACAACATCGGCACAATACTATCAACTTTTTTTGAAGGCAAAAGTTTCACATCAGGCTTCAACTGCCCCTTTATCACGGGAATAACGGAATTTACAGTAGATGTTCCGACACCCCTTAATAAAAGCAAAATTCTGTTCAAACTGATAATATCATCTGGATTGATAACAACACGCAAATGAGCAACTATATCTTTTATGTGTGCCGTTTCCATAAATTTTGGACCACCAAATTTTTGATACGGTATTGCTCTTTTTGAAAGTTCAATTTCTAAAGCATAAGACATTCGTGCATTTCTTGTCAAAACGCAAATATCCGACAAATTTATATCTTCGTCCAACAATTCCAAAATTCTTTGACAAATAAAATCCGCTTCCATTTGGGTATCCTTTGCACAAATCAAAGCAGGCACAATAGGCGATACAATATTTGAAAACAGGGTTTTTGCATATTTTTCTTTTGCTTTTGAAATAATTGTATTGGTTAATTTCAAAATATTTTGTGTACTTCTGTAATTCTGTTCCAATTTTATAATCGTTGTACCTTCAAAAAGTTTAGGAAAATCCAAAATATTGCGATAATTTGCTCCACGAAACGAATAAATACTTTGTGCATCATCTCCAACAGCCATAATATTGTTGTGTTCAGATGCCAAAAGTTTTATTACATCGGCTTGTAAAGTGTTCGTATCTTGATACTCATCAACCATAATATATTGATATTGGTTGGACAAATTTTTACGCAAATTCTCGTTATTTTCCAAAAGCAATTTGACATACAAAAGCAAATCATCATAATCCAAAACGGAATTTTCACGTTTATACGCAACATACGCCTTATGAATTTCTATAATTTTATCTTCACAATGTGCAAATTGCGGGAATTCCTCTTGAATAATTTGTTTGGTCGGAGTTTCTTTATTAACACTTTTTGAATAAATTTCTAAAATTGTACCTTTTTTCGGAAATCTTTTTTCCTTTTTGGGAAACATCTGTCCAACAATGTGAGAAATAATATCTTCACAATCAGACTTATCCATAATCGTAAAATTATTTTTTAATTTCAAAAATTTTGAATATTTCCTCAAAATTAGGTTTGCAAAAGAGTGAAAAGTTCCGCCCGCAACCTTCTCACAACGTTCATCGAGCACCAAAGAAGCACGAGATAACATCTCTGCTGCGGCTTTTTTCGTAAAAGTCAAAAGCAAAATATTATCAGGGTTGACACCGTCCTCAATAAGCCTTGCTACACGGTAAGTAAGTGTTTTTGTTTTTCCCGAACCGGCACCGGCAATAACCAAAACCGGACCTTTTTTAGTTGTAACGGCAGACAACTGTGCGGGATTTAAGTCGTTTTCGTAATCGACTTTGTAATCCGTTTTGACAACATTTTTCTTTTTCAGCACATATTTTTTATGTGCAGGCTTCTTCTCCTCAGTCGTAACAATTGCATCTGCCATAACAGAATTATTATAATTCAGGACTTAGAGCTTTTTCAATGTTGTTATGTAAATTTTTGATAAGCTTGGGAATTCTTCGCAGATTCGTGCTTTGTAACAAACTGATAAAATTCGTTCAATATCAGTCTTAAAAACAGACTCTGAATCTAGTTCAGAGTGACTATTTGGTTGAAATTTACGAATAATAATGTCGTTTTAGTTCATCAACACAATCACCGCCGTATTTTAGTAGAATTTCATCAGCCAAAATCCACGCAACACGAGCCTCTGCAACTACCGAACACGCTTCAACCGCACAAACATCAGACCTTTCAAAATGTGCTTCTGTTTGCTCCATAGTTTCGGAATCAACTGTTTTTAACGGAGTTCGCATTGTAGGAATCGGTTTCATCACACCATAAACCACCAAATCTTCGCCATTTGTCATTCCGCCTTCAATACCACCTGCGTGATTGGTTTTTCGCTTAACCTCGCCATTTTCGACAAACATTTCATCATGATATTGCGACCCCTGATACCCGAGCGGATTTGTACCGATTTCCACCACTTTAACAGCAGGAATACTCATAACCGCCTGTGCTAAACGTCCATCAAGTCCTCTATCCCAATGAACATGCGAACCCAAACCCACAGGTAAATTCGTATAAGTTACAACAAATTTTCCGCCGATTGTATCGCCTTTTCCTCGCATAATATCGACTTCTTCATTGAAATTTGCGGAACAACACGCCGAACCTATTTGAAGAACCTTTGAACTGCCTGTAATCTCAAGCTCTTTTAACAATAATTTTGCAACCGCCCCGACAGCAACCTCAATAGCGGTTTTTCTTGCACTGGAACGCTCCAAAATATTACGCAAATCCTGTTGAGCATACTTAACACTCCCCGCATAATCCGCATGACCGGGGCGATATGTGGAAAATTTCTTTTCATCTGTCACATCTTCGGGGGCAACACTCATAATCTTTTGCCAAGACTCAAAATCACGATTTTTCACAACAAGAGTAACAGGTGAACCCAATGTTTTGCCAAATCTGACACCTGAAGTTATTTCAACGGTATCCGTTTCAATTTTCATTCTCTCACCACGACCGTAGCCTTGTTGACGGCGTTTAAGTTCGTTATTTATAAAATCAACATCAATATTAATTTCTGCGGGCAAACCTTCTATTATTGCAGTTAAACATTTGCCGTGACTTTCTCCTGCCGTTAAAAACCTAAATTTTTTCATCTTTAATTATTTTCCTTTTGTCTTAAAAATGCTTGAACTTTCGTTTGCATCATTTCTTCGGTAATTTTCAAACCAGAATCGGTTTCTTGTACAATTTGATACATTTTAAGCCAATAAGTTTCCTTTGATGGCTGTCTTTCTGCCGTAATTTTCACCCCTTGCGAAGTTTTTTTGGCAATAATATTCCTGTACTTGTTCTTATACCTTCTAAGTTTAGCAGTTTTTTGTCCAATTTTCAATTCTTTAAAATATCTTTTTGTCGGCACAACCACCTCAACGACTTCCCCCGAAGGTTTTACAACCTCTCGGATAATTTTCGCATTCGGAGAATACATCTCAAGCAAGTCGTCGTTATAAGAATTTGCAAAATCCGTGTATTTTACAAAAAACTCCATAGCCTCTTTCGGAGTTTCGGAATATGTCGCAACAATTCCAAACATTACTCCAAAAATCGCAATTAATATTTTCATTCTAGTCATCTGATAAACCTCTCTTGAGTAAGTTTTGCCAATATTATAAAAATATACACTTCCCCGACACGGTAGAAAAAACTATAATTTTTGTGTAAACTGAAAGTATTATGAATAAAATTTTATTAGTTGATGATGTTCCGGGGTGGGTTCGATTTCACAAAACAAACCTTGAATACCTAAATCTCCCAAATACCGAAATTGACACTGCATATAGTGCAAAAGAAGGTTTAGCGAAAATTGAAGCAAACATTGATGCTCCGTTTACCGCCATTTTTACGGATTTACAAATGGAAAGCGATTTTTTACCGAAATACGCAGGGGAATGGCTTGTCTATCAAATAAAAACTTACAAAGAATATAAAAATTCAAAAATCATCATAGTTTCGGCGTCTCCTCAAATCGAACATATCGCAAAGCAATACAATGTTGATTTTATTCCAAAACCTACAATCAGAAATGCTGACTGTAGCATTTACAAAAAATTTCTCAACTGATTTTTAAGTTTCATAAAAGGACTTAATTTAAACTTTTCAAAAGGTCTGAAATGTCGAGGTTTCCGCCGTTACGCCCGACACCGTTACGGGTAACATCAACCGAATAAGCACCTAAATTTATTGCGGCTAAAGAGTTTTCTAACGCATAGCCCTGATTATTATGGGCATGAAAACTTATGTTTTTATACCCCAAAATTTTAAATTTGTTATAATACTGTGCGATTTCAGAAGGTTTCAAAACACTGTAACTGTCTGCAAAATACAGGCTTTCCAAAATTTCTTTTCGCTCCCACATATAAAGGTACAAATACCCGTCCGCATCAATATTTGAAACATCCATTAACTGAACAAAAACTCTATAACCTTTGTCATACAAATCTCCTGCAATCTCTAATGCCGCTTGAATTTTATCAGGATGAGCGGCAATTCTTACAAAGTCTATATAATCATCATTTCGTCCCACAAAATCTTCAGGATTATACCTTTTGACATCCGTCATCACTCCGATTAACAAGTCATTTTTTATATTTGCAAAAGGTTTTGCAACTTCAGACAAACAACGATACAATCGCCCTTTTCCTTCTGTTTCCAAGTAATTTCTATAACCTATTTCACAATACGAAACCTTATTAGCCTTCAAAAACTCAAGATGAGAGAAAATATATTCATCAGAATATTCCCAATTATCGGCATAACCGCCATCTCTTGTTGTACAATCCAAAATTTTAACCATATATGAATATTACCATATTTTTTACAAATTGTCACAAAATTATTACCGTGTCGGATAATTTATTTTGTCCTTCAAATATATAACATGTTTATATCGAAAGGAGAGCAATCAAAATGAGTTTAAACACATATCAAGCCGAAGTTGTATCAATGAAGGAGCTGAAAAATCTGTTCATAGAAATGACCGCCAAATATTGCAATATGCACTGCAACCACTGCTATATAGACTTCCCAAAATATAAAAAAGTTGAAGATTTTATAAAAATTGACGTAATAAAATCAGCATTAAACGACCTGCAAAATGAGGAATTAAACTGCATTTATTTAACAGGTGCAGAACCCATGACCCACCCTGATTTCAACGCAATTTTGAGATTATGTTTAGAAAAAACAAATGTTTGCATTTGCACAAACGGCTCATTTATTAATGAAAAGAAGGCAAGATTTTTGAAAAAAGTTGAAAACGAATCGGATTATCAAATATTTTTCAAAATCAGTCTTGACCACTACGATGAAATGCAAAATGACACGATAAGATATCGTGGAGCATTTCGCCATGCGGTTTTTGCACTGAAACATTTACTAAAATATGACTTTACTCCGATAATTACAGTAACAAATTATTTTAAACTTTCGGAAAGCGAAATTTACGCAGAATATTCAAAACTTTTCAAGAAAAATAATTTCAACCTGAACGAAAGTAATATTCAGATTATTCCGTATTATGACAAAAATTCACAGCTTGAAGAAGTTAAACCCTGCAAAAACACAGACAAACTCGACTGCATAAACGGCAGAACCTTGACTACAACAGGGATTTACACCTGCCCATTTCTTGCGAACGATTACAGAGGTCGCAGCGGAAGCACTTTTAACGATTACAATAAAAAAAGTTCGCTTGAAACGAACTTTTGTAATATTTGTGTAAATTCTAAAAATACAATATTTTCTATTGATTATTCACAACTGAATTAATTACTTTTTAGCATATAGTTTAACCTTACAGTTGATTAACAAAACTTTTTTATTCTTTTTGTAAGGTACGATTTCAATCTGTTGAATATCTAAAAAGTGGTCGTGTTTGTACATTTCTTTCAAGAAATTATCGTAATTTGAATAATTTGCAATCATTTCAATGTTCAGACGAGCAACATTGTATTGGTCTGAAGCGTTTTGAGCAAAAGCATCATCCGTAACATCTTTGTCATATTCGTATTTGATTGAACGAATTTTGATTTGATTTGCTCTAACCAACTGCAAGATTTCAGAAAATTCACCGGCAATAGCCGCTTCCGAATCAAAACCTGCCATAATCGGTTTGTAGAAAGGTTTGTCAGCCTTTGATGCGTCATTTTCCTTTTGAGCAATTTCTGCAGCAGAAGCGTTCAACTGGTCAAGTTGTTCTTGCTTCTGTTTCAGTTGCTCAGTCTTCATTTTGATATCATTATTCACAATTCTGTAATTATTCAAGTTACCGAAAACTTTTGGTAAAAATAATCCAATCACCACAATGAGAATGAATAAAATACCTATCGGCAGCATAAATTGTTGAAGTTGTTTATTATCCATATTGTATCCTTTTAATATTTACACATTATCTATATAAATTATTGATTTGTATTTTGCTCTTCCTGTTGTTGAGCATTGTCACCATTATTTTGGTCACCGTTTTCATTCGTTGTCGGTGTTGTATTTGTCAACCTATTCATAAAGGTTTGCATTTGAGAATCAGTCATATTAGTGATTTCAAAAATATACGGTGCTGAATCGTAAGGCGAAATTGTATCATTTACAACCTTATCCAAAGAACCTGATCTCAAGCCCAAATTGCTGACACGAAGATTTGAATCCACCAAAGAATCTTTCAAATTCTTGAAGAATACATAAACATCTTCAACTGTATTTGCACAACCTTTGATATCAATTAATCCGTCATCTCCCGTGATGAAATAAGTCAAATAAAGACTTTTCGGAACTGACTCACCCAATGCTGCGTAAGCCATAATCTTTGTTCTGTTGTTTTTCAAAGTTTTTCCGATTTCTTCGACAGGATCAAATGCTGTTTTTCCTTCGGAACCTGATTGTTTTTGAGCAATTTGTTCATCTATTTGAGCAACTTGAGTATCGATATCGGCACTTTTTGCTTGAACATCATTAAACATTTTTTCTGTTTGACCTGCACTGAAATACAAAATACCACCGATTACAACAAGCAATATCAAAGAAATAACAGTCGCAATTTGTGGAGTAATTCCGCCGATTGTAGCAACTTCAGCAGTTTTTTCGGTTGCCCCCAAGAAGTTTACGTCTTGGTTAATCAAACCTGAAGGTGCGGTCGAACCGTAAGCACTCAACGAAACTTTAACCTGATCATCAGGAAGAACGTTCAAACCGAAGTCTGCCAAAGGTTCTTTTCTGTATTGGTTGTCTTCAATCGCAACAGATTGACCGCCAAATTGTAATCTTTCTTTTAATAATTCGGCAGAAACCAAATTTGTTTCGGAAACGATAACAAATGAAGTTGACGGAGAATTCATCAAAGCGATTTGTGCCGCATTTTCAATTTCAGTATAAGCTTCTTCACCTTCAAAAGATTTCAACGGCATTGGTTCTTCATAGTATTCCAACAATCTTTTGCCTTGCAAGCTCAAAAGTTGAAAACCGCTGTTGTTGATAATCATCAAAGTCCAAGAACAACCTTCATCTTCCATTTGTTCTCTTGCTAGACCCGTTACATACAAGCCTTTCAAATCTGCAAACATTGAACAACCGACACTAACCAAAACTGCACCGATTGAAGTTAAGATTGCACTGATTTCAGCAACAACTTCCTGTTGAACCGCAGTATAGAAAACATTTCTTGAATCCGAATTTGTAGAAATTTGAGCATCAAACCAATATGGCACCGGTGTTTTTCTTTTGAAAACATAAGATTGTTCCAATTCACCCGTTACAATGTTTGTAATCGCATTATCATCAAGAAGTAATTGAATCCCCTCTTTCAAACCAAACCAAACTGTTGGTAAATTCAAATGCACATTGATTTTTGAAGAATCAATATTTCTGCTTTGCAAAAGTTCAATTAAAGAACTTTTAAATGTGTCATAACTTGCAATTTCTCTTGCCGCATCATTATAATCCAACGGTGCCTGAGCATAAGTTCTGATTACACCTGAATTATCGACTTCCAATATCTCTAAACCGCAAGCAGTGGACACTGATACATACACATCTCTTCTTTTCCCGCCGCCCAATAAACTGTTTAATGACATATCTACCTTTTCGTTTTTTTACTATTATCTTTTTTTATTATACAATATTTTCTATAAATAAAAAAATCTTAACATAAATTTACACCAAATGGAGGATAATAATATCAGATGCAAAATTTAGTCGAGAGCATAAATAGATTAAAGAGAGAAAAGAACGCAGTAATTTTAGCACATTGTTACCAACCGCCCGAAATTGATTTAGTTGCGGATTATGTAGGAGATTCACTGTTTTTAAGCCAAATGGCGGCAAAAACAGAAGCAGACATTATCGTTTTTGCGGGAGTATTTTTCATGGCTCAAACGGCAAAACTACTTTCTCCAAACAAAAAAGTTTTATTACCTCAAATTGATGCAGGTTGTAGAATGGCAGACATGATTTCCTACAACCAGTTAATCGAGTTCAAATCAAAACACCCAAACCTGCCGACCGTATGTTATGTAAATTCAACAGCGGAAGTAAAATCCGAATGCGACATGTGCTGTACGAGTTCAAATGCTGTAAATATCGTAAAAAGCATGAACGCAGACAAAATTTTGTTCCTTCCTGACACATATTTAGGGAAATGGGTGGAAAAGCAACTCGGAAATGTAGAAATTATTACCTACCCCGGATTTTGCCCGACCCACTTGCAAATCAGACCGACAGATATCGAAAAAATGCGACAAGAACACCCCAATGCACTAATTCTTGCCCACCCTGAATGTCACACCGCAGTATCGGAAGCGGCAGATTTTGTAGGCAGCACGACTGGAATCATGAATTATGTTCAGAACAGTTCTCATAACGAATTTGTCATCGCAACCGAACAAGGTGTTACCGACAGACTCAGACGAGATTATCCTGAAAAAACAATCATTCCGATTAAAAACAGTTTAATCTGTCCGAACATGAAAATGACTTCACTTGAAGATATCAAAGAAGTTTTGACAAACGAAACAAATGAAATTTTCGTAAAAGAAGACATTGCTAAAAAAGCGGTAAGATGTATTGACAGAATGATGGAGGCTTCAAAATAAAAATGGAAAACAAATCTGAAACCACAGATATAATTTACGGTAAAAACTCGGTAATGGAAGCCTTAACGGCGGGTACTCGTGAAATTAATAAAATAATTATCTCAAAAAATATTCACACTGACGCAAAAATCAGCAAAATTAAAGAATTGGCACAAGCCAAAGGGATAATTTTTCAATTTGTGGCAAAAGAGAAATTCCAACCTTATGCAGAATTTAATCATCAGGGAATTATTGCACAAATTTCGCCGATAAAATACACAGAATTAGAAGACTTTATGGAAAGCAAAGACCATACAAATTCTTCACTCGTAATTCTTGACGGGGTGGAAGATTCTCACAATTTAGGAGCAATAATCAGAACCTGCGTTTGTGCAGGTGTTGACGGGATTATAATACCTTCCCGCAGAAATGTTCAAGTAAATTCGACAGTCGAAAAAATCAGTGCGGGAGCGATAAATCACATTCCCATAATAAAAGTAAATAGCCTTGTTAACGCAGTTCAAAAACTAAAGGATAATAACTGGTGGATAATTGCAACGGACGCATCAGCAAAAGATAATTATTATGATGTTAAATACAATGATATGAACTTTGCAATCATTATGGGTGCCGAGCATGCCGGAGTTTCAAAATCGTTATTGAAAGCGTCCGATTTTGTGGTAAAAATTCCAATGCAAAACAATTTCAACTCACTTAACGTTTCAAATGCACTCAGTGCAATAATTTTTGAAACACTAAGACAAAAACTTTCCAATAACAAAAATAAATAATCTGATTAGATGAACCCAAAATCATTGTTTGGTAATATCATAATAAGTAAGATAGGAGAGCTTTGTGAAAAAAGAATTTGAATCTTTTGGAATACTGACAGATGATATTTCAGATGAGAACGTAGATTTTAAAAAATTACAAGAACTTGAAACCGAGGAAGAAGCCGAAGACGGCGAAGACGTACTAAAATCCGTTGAAGTTCCAAGCGTTCAAGAAAATATAATGACTGTTAGTTCAGATGACAGCGTGAAAATTTACCTGCGACAAATCGGTAAAATTCCGCTATTGTCTTCTGCGGAAGAACTTGATTTGGCAAAAAAAATCCAAGACAAACATGACGATTTCGCCAAAAATGTTTTGGTTAATGCCAATTTAAGACTTGTCGTAAGTATTGCAAAAAAATATATCGGCAGAGGCTTGTCCTTTTTAGACCTTATTCAAGAAGGAAATGTCGGGTTAATCAAGGCTGCGGGAAGATTTGACTACAAAAAAGGCTACAAATTTTCAACCTATGCAACTTGGTGGATTCAACAATCAATAACCCGTGCAATCGCAGACAAAGCAAGAATTATAAGACTTCCTATCCACATGATTGACTCAATCGGAAAAATCAGACGTGCAACACTTGATTTGACAACAGAACTCGGACACACCCCGACAAAACAAGAAATTGCATACCGTTTGGGCTTGCCTGTCTCAAAATTAACCTCAATCATAAAATCTGCACAATCAACAGTGAGCATGGACACCCCAACCTCAAGTGATGAAGATTCTTCAAAAATTGCGGATTTCATTATTGATAAATCTACAATCACACCTGACGGCAAGGTTACACACGAGAACTTGTTGCAAGATATCAGACAAATTTTGAACCAATTAAGCCAAAAAGAACGTGACGTTTTGATTTTGCGTTACGGATTGGACAATAACGGAGTGAAGAAAACTCTTGATGAAATCGGCTCACAATACGGAGTTTCAAGAGAAAGAATCCGCCAAATCGAAAACCGTGCAATCGCAAAACTTAAAAAACTTTGCAAAAACGAAAAACTCCATGACGGCTTGATGAATTATTTTGGAAGCTAAAATAATTCTTATAATTTAGCACCGCATTTTGGACAATTTTTTGGAAAAGCTCCGTCTTTTGCAGGAATTTTTGCTCCACAAAATTTACAGGTCTTGTTTTTGTCACGCAATAGAAAAGGAATAAGAATTCCCAAAAGAGATGTTACCACCAACCAACAAACTCCAATAAAGAAAATGCATAAAAACAAAGAGCTAAACACACTTGAATAATAAAGTGGCGAAACACCGTAATCATCATACGCTTCTGCGGAATAGTAAGCCGGTTGAGAGGTCGTAGTTCTGCGTGTCACAACAGGCATTGCATTTGCGAAAAGTAAATCGTTATTCAAACTCAAAATTTTACTATTCATCATATTTAATATATCATGTTAATAAAAGTTATTACAAGAAGGCGGAGAAAAAATGTACAGAATCGGACTTGGCTATGACATACATAAACTTGTTGAAGGCAGAGAACTCATAATCGGCGGAGTCAAAATTACTCACGAAAAAGGCTTGCTCGGACATTCCGATGCAGATGTTTTAATTCACGCAATAATAGACGGAATGCTTGGAGCGTTGGCACTGGACGATATCGGAACAATTTTTCCAGATACCGACCCGAAATATAAAGATATTGACAGCACGGTGCTGCTAAAACACGTTTATGACCTGATTAAAAGCAAAGGATATTCCATTGTAAATATTGACAGTAATATTATTGCACAGGCTCCCAAAATGATGCCGTATATTCCAAAAATGAAAACAAGACTTTGCGAAATGCTCGGCATAGAAAATCATCAACTTTCAATCAAAGCCAAAACCAAAGAAAACTTGGATTCAGTCGGTCAAAAACTCGCAATCGAAGCCAATGCCGTTGTGTTGTTGGAGAAGGAATAAAACAATGAAGCAATCCAACCAAGACACCGCAACGCTCTAGTCATTCTGAAAACTTAGAAAATTTATGCGAATGCAATGAGCATTTAATTTTCTT
>OIYG01002087.1_pt1 | contig 13501 bp, 10 predicted proteins | sample 1587861 | NCBI WGS metagenome assembly OIYG01 (sample SAMN03283272) | human gut metagenome | biome: human-associated habitat; material: feces | host: Homo sapiens | place: Peru | collected 2012 | reverse complement strand
CTATTATCATAGAACATCGTTTTAATTATATGCATTATCACTCTGTTCGTCAAGCAAAAATTCACAAAAAATCCAATAAAATTACGTATTTCCGCCACTTTCAAAATAACCCACATTGTATTGTGTAAACATCTGGTTTACGTAAAGTTATCCACTTTTTGTGGATAACTTGTGGATAACTCACATTTTTATCACCTTTTTATCCTCATGAATGTCTTGATTTTACATATTTTATCAAAAAAATCCTTTATTCCACTCTATTCTGCCTGTGGATAAACTTATACACATATCCGGAGCATAATTTTCACCTTTATCAGATGTTATGTAAACCCTTAGGGGCTTATCCACACTTTCCCATTTATGCACATGTGGATAAAGTGGATAACCTGTGGACAAACTCCACTTTTACCTCTGTTACAAAGGATAATTTTCCACAAATAATGATTGATTAACCACAAAATATATTATAATATATAAACGGATATTTATGTCTTTTGACCTATAATATATACTTTCAAAGAAACCGGGAGATAGAAACATGGATAAAGTTATTGAAGGCTTTCGCGGATTTACTGCAGACTGCTTGGAAAATGCCCATGAAAAAGGCATTGTTTACGGCTTAGGCGCTTGGCAAAAAGGCGAAATTGAACACAATCACGAAGCAATGCTGCAAGCCTATGAATTTGGCAAAAACGCCTGATTTTTTTTAACAAAAAAAAGATACCCGCGCGTTTTACGAGTGGGTATCTTTTTCTTTAATTCATCTTTTCAAAACTTCCGCTTTCTGTATCATATTGCAAATGCAAAACTGAGCAATTTTCAAAGCTGACATTTTTCAGTTGATAGCCGCATTGCAAAGCACTGATAACACCTGCATGGCAAACCACGCCAACCGTATCTTCAGGAGCTGCGGCAATTTGGCGCAAACAAGAATCTACACGGCAAAAAGCATCATGCTTACATTCTCCTTTTGGAAAATGCCAATACCACGTTTGCTGAGTCGGATTCAAAAGCTGCTGTTCAAACTCTTGACCATAAGTTTTTCTAACCTCATCAAAAGTCAAACCTTCTGCCACCCCAAAATATACTTCACGCAAATTTGGCATAACATTCAAAGGTAGATTACTGTTTTTAGCAATAACCTCTGCTGTTTGTTTAGCACGTATCAATGATGAGCAATATATTTTTTGCAAACCAAGGTTTTTAACTTTATGAGCTAAAGTTTTCGCTTGTTGTTTACCTGTTTCATTCAAAGCATCATCACAGCCGGAACCTTGCCATTTTTGAGCCAAATTCTTATCAGTCTGACCATGGCGGAATATAAAGATATTCTTCTTCATAGATATATATAAATAATTTTTTTATGAATATCATTATACTGCTTTATTTAATATATTTCAACAAAAAAACACCCGATTCACAATTGAACCGAGCGTTTAAAAATTTTTCAGAACAAAGCCATCTCAGCTTCTTCCAAGGATAATCCATCCTTATCCAAAGGAGCTGACCAAATCCACAAATTCATGTGATGTGTCATGCTATGGCAATATTCCGACGGAGAATAACTTCCGCCGAAAGAATCAAACAATGCTACGGCATGTTCTTTGGTTCCGACAAAATACGGCTTCTTGTCTACTGTCAAAACCTCAAATTCCAAACCGATAGACTTTGAATGTCTAAAAACCACATCACGCAAAACACAGCCAGTGCCTTCGCTGACAAAGAAAACAGCTCCTACATTGTCTACTTTACGAAAAACCTTGTTCAAAGCTGTTTTAATTAAGGATATTCTTTCCTTCTTAGTCTGTAAATCCATAATAAATAAGATTTAGTAAAACAAAAAAATTAACAACAAAATTAAAATACAAATATATTCCTAACATATTTCTTTTATTTTTGCAATATGTGCTGCTGTTCCATACCCCTTATGTTTTGCAAATCCGTATTGTGGGTACATTTCATCCATTTTTCTCATAATTCTGTCCCTTGTTACCTTTGCAATTATTGAAGCACATGCAATTGAATAGCTTATTGCATCTCCATGTATTATTGACTTATATGGTATTCCTAGTGTATCTATTCCTGTTAGTGCATCAACTAAAATAACATCTGGTTTTTTTATATTTTTTTCTTCTAGTTTTTCCTCCATTTGCCTTATTGCAATTGTTAAGCCTTTTTTAGTAGCATTTAAAATGTTTATTTTGTCAATTTCCTCTTGATCTATTATTCCTACTCCATATGCAATTGCTTCTTGTACAATTTCCTCATATATTTTTTCTCTTTTCTTTTCTGATATTTTTTTAGAGTCATTTACTCCTTCTATCATTGATTCTTTTGGCATTAAAGAACAAGCAACAACAACTGGTCCTGCAAGAGGTCCTCTTCCTGCTTCATCTATTCCACAAATTGATACTATGCCTTTTTCATACAAGATTTTCTCTTCTTTTTTTAAGTTTAATAATCTTTCTACTTCTTTTTCCTTCATTACTTCTCATCTTCTTTTACTATTTCTTTTTCATCACTTAAATTGTTAAAATCTGATAATTTATAGTATTCATTATCCCCAACTTTAATACCTTTTGTGTATAATACTTCCATATTATCATAATTAACAATATAATATTCGTTTGGTTCTATATTTATATTACTTAACCCCATTGTTGTTAAGTCTTCTTTTTTTAAAATATAATATTTACTGTTTTCTTCTATTTCTATATTTTGACTTTTCAAAAAATCTTTTACTTTTTGATCTTGTTGTTCAATTAATATTTTTGTACCAATTAGCTCTTTTTTTAACGCTTTTTCTTCTTCTGCAACCATTTTTGCCTTTCCCTGTATTGCCAACATATTTGTTTTAATTGTTTCACTTTCTTCATTTCTATATTGTTGTTGTATATATAATATTACTCCTATTGCAAAAGCAATTATTATAATTACTAAAATAATTGTTGCAACATATGTAAGTCCTTTTTCATCTTTCATTGCCGTTTTATCGTTCCCTTCTCAATCTGTTTTACCATATTATATATAATTTTTATTCTAAAAACAAGAGGATTATGTTTTATGATTTTATTTTTTTCACATTTATTTCACATTTTTTTCATAATTCTCTTGTATTATATTTATAGTTTAGGTTATTATATAATCAAATAAATTTTTGGAGGTATTAAAATGGACGAAAATAATAGTAACAATAGTTTTAAAAGTGTCGATTCTACTAATTTTAATTCTTCTTATAAAGAATTTAAAAATAGCGAAAAAAAATTTAATTTTGGGTTTGCCAAAAATGTATTGGCTCCGTTTTTGTTTGGGGTTATAGGAAGTGTAACTGTAATTGCAGTGTCTCTTAATGTTCCAACCATAAAAGAAAATATCGTTAAAAAGTTAGTTAGTGTGGAATCACCTAATAGTTATGGTGATAATACTAATACTGCAAACATTAATACTCAAATGGTTTCTTTAGTTGGATATTCTGAAACAGGTGTTGGCGTTGCTTCTAAGGTTCGTCCTTCTATCGTTGGAATAGAAGTTGAATATTCTGTAAATTCTATATTTTATAGAAATAAATCGACTGCAACAGCTGCTGGTTCTGGAATAATCATTAGCGAAGATGGATACATTTTAACAAATAACCACATAGTAAACTCTTCTTCTACTTCTTATTATTATGAGCTTGGTAAAGCTAATAAAGTTACTGTTACCTTATATAATGATTCAACAAGATACGATGCTACCATTGTCGGAACAGATTCTCAAACTGATTTAGCTGTTATTAAAATAGAAAAGAATGGATTAAAAGCTGCAGAACTTGGTGATTCTGATGCTGTTCAAGTAGGAGAATTTGCTATGGCTATAGGAAATCCTCTAGGACTAACTGATAGTGTTACTGCAGGTATTGTAAGTGCTGTAAATAGAGAAGTTTCTGATCAAGATGGTAACTCTTATGTTGCAATTCAAACAGACGCTTCTATAAATTCAGGAAACAGTGGTGGGGCATTAGTAAATAGTAAAGGACAAGTAATTGGTGTTAACACTCTAAAACTTTCTGGAACAGGCGTTGAAGGAGTAGGATTTGCAATTCCTATTAACTCTACAAAAGAAATATATGAACAATTAATTCAATATAATAAAGTTAAAAGACCATACATTGGAATTGGTGGATATGACTTAGACGAGCAAACAGCTGAAGATAACAATTTAGTAGTAGGAATTTATATAAAAACTATAGAAGATTTTTCTGCAGGTGAAAAAGCCGGATTAAAAATAGGTGATGTTATAGTAGAAGTAGATGGTACCAAAGTTACAAAAATGGACGAATTAAATGCAATTAAGAACCAAAAGCAAATTGGTGATACTTTAAAATTGAAAGTTTTTAGGGAAGGCAAAGAAAAAGAAATAACTGTAACTCTACAAGAACAACCTTAATATGCAAAAAATCACATTGAGTTCACACAATGTTCAAAAAAGACTGATATATTATACTTAGTTGATAAATAATTACTCCGTTATCAACATATATAAAACATCCCCTTTTGTTTTTAAGCCCCATGTCAAACGACATTGGGCTTTTTTTATTGTCCTTTATATACATATTTTTCAGGGTTTGCTTGAACTCCATTGTTCCTTAATTCAAAGTGTAAATGGTTGCCTGTTGAGTTTCCTGTTGAACCAACTGCTGCTATTACATCTCCTGCTTTAACCTTCTGACCTTCTGTTACGTATAGTTTACTACAATGTCCGTAATATGATTCTACACCGTTTCCATGGTCTATTACAACTAGGTTTCCATATCCTCCCCATTCTTCTGCACATGTTATTGTTCCATCCGCAACAGCTTTTATTGGAGTTCCGTAATTTGCACCTATATCTATTCCCATATGTGTATGGTCTCTTATGCTTTCCACTGCTCCAAATCTTGATGTTATTACTCCAGAAACAGGCACACACGCTAAATATACTCCATTTATTGATTTATTTTCTATTATATCTAATTCCTGTGTCATGCTATTTCTTGCTGTTTTTACAGTTGCTGATTCACATTCTTGCATATCTTCTGTATATAATTCTTTAATTCCTATATTCAGCTCTAAAGTATTATACTCTTCTTTTAGGTCAGCTACTAATATTTCGGCTTCCTCTAATGTATTTACTTTTGACTTTTCTTCTCCATCTAAAGTTATTGCATATAGTCTATAAGTAAATTTCATACCTTCTTCCATTTTAGATAAAATTGTATTTTCATTTGTATTTTCATTTCTATTAATTAATCTTAATCCATATTTAGGTGTATTTTCTATATCTACAAAAGCTATGTTTGTTTTTTTCAAATCGCTTATATAGTTATCTATTTCTTGTTCAAATTTTTCTTTACTTTCTACATAGCCAACTTCTTCGCCATTTATTGTTACTAAAGAAACTAATTTATATTTAGATAATGTAATTAATGTTATTATTATAGTTGCTATTGCTATTATATTAATAAATATAAACATTTTCTTTGTATAATATTTAATTCGTTGTACTAAAATATATATTCACTCTCCTTTACGTCTACACGACATTTTTAATTATACTATATATTTTAAATCATTTCAACCTCAATATTTATTATTGACTAATTATAAGTAATTATTAACAGTTTGATTAATTTTATTTGCTAATTTTTAGTGTGTTTTCCTTATTTTTCCTCCTGATACCTCGTTTTTTCTCGTTTTTTTATCTCTTGACTTTTAATTTTTGACATTACTTAATTTTTTTGTAAAGTTAGGATTAATCCCTCCTAGTGTCTCTTCTTTATTTAATCTTTTTTGGATTTCAACTATCACTAGTGGCAATAATGATATACTTATGGTATATATCCATTGCAGATTTGTTAATGGAACAAGTTCGAACACATTTGCTATTGAAGGTATTATTACAACAATTATTTGCAATAATGTTCCCAATATAAATGCACCTATTAAATATTTATTATCCCATAATCCTGCTTTAAATATTGATTCTTCACTTCTTATATTAAAACTATGAACTAACTCTAACACACCTAATGACACAAATGCCATTGTTCTTGCTACTTTTATTCCATACAATTTATTTCCAATGCTAAAAGCTAATAATGTTAATATTCCAATCATTACTCCCTCTATAATTATTTTGTTCCATAAACCATCTGCAAATATTCCTTTTTTAGGGTTTCTTGGTTTTTTATTCATTATATTTTTTTCTGGTGGTTCTAGTCCTAATGCTATAGCTGGGAAAGAGTCTGTAACCAAATTAATCCATAATAACTGAATTGCTAAAAGTGGTGATTTTAAGCCTAATAGTAAACCAACAAATATTGTTACTATTTCTCCTATATTTGTTGCAATTAAAAAATGAACCGCTTTTTTTATGTTGTCAAAAATATTTCTGCCATGTTTTACCGCTTCCACTATTGTAACAAAATTATCATCTGTAAGTATCATATCTGATGCATTTTTAGCTACATCTGTTCCATTTAGTCCCATAGATATTCCTATATCTGCATTTTTTAATGCTGGTGCATCATTTACCCCATCTCCTGTCATTGCTACTACTGCTCCTGTACTTCTAAATGCTTTTACAATTCTTACTTTATGTTCAGGTGATACACGTGCAAACACACTATATTTCATTATATCTTTTTCTAATGTTTTTTGATTTATGCTATCAAGCTCACTTCCTGTTATTGCTAAATCATTTGGTCTTAAAATTCCTATTTCTCTTGCAATTGCCTTTGCTGTAGTAATATGATCTCCTGTTATCATAACTGTTTTTATTCCAGCTTTCCTACATGTGGCAACAGCTTCTTTTACTCCTTCTCTTGGTGGATCTATCATTCCTATTAGCCCCACAAATGTCAATTCTTTTTCTATATTTTCACTGTCTATTTTATTTGGTAATCTATCTACATCCTTATATGCTATTGCTAAAACTCTTAGCGCATTATTTGCCATCTTATTATTATTTTCATCTATTCCGTTTAATTGTTTACTAGTTATTGTTTTTTGTATTCCTTCTTCATAATATTTACTACATCTTTTTATTAATACATCTGGTGCGCCTTTTGTTATTATTCTATATTTACTGCCTATTTTATGTATTGTCGTCATCATTTTTCTTTCCGAATCAAATGGAATCTCGTTTACTCTTTGCATCATTCTATACAAGTTTTCTTTATTTTTTCCTATTTTTAGTCCTGCATTTACTATTGCATTTTCAGTTGCTTCTCCCTCTGCCTCTTCTCGTCCATCTTTTGTTACTATTTGAGAGTCTGTACACATACAGCCCAATTCTAATGTAAAACTTTTGTTACTGTTATTTCCATTAACATCTTGAATGTCTACTACTTGCATTTTATTTTGCGTTAATGTTCCTGTTTTATCTGAGCAAATTACACTACTGCTTCCCAATGTTTCTACTGCAGGTAGTTTTCTTATTATTGTATTTTTCTTTGCCATTTTAGTAACACCTATTGAAAGCATTATAGTTACAATTGCAGGTAACCCTTCTGGTATTGCTGCTACAGCCAATCCTACAGAAGTCATAAACATCTCTACAGGTTCTATCTTTTTTAATAATCCTATTACAAATATAAGTAAGCAAATAATTAAACATCCAATTCCTAAACTTTTACCAACCTCTCCTAGTTTCTTTTGTATTGGTGTTTCAGGTGCTTCGTCTGTAATAATCATTTTAGCTATTTTTCCAACTTTTGTGTTCATTCCTGTATCTGTTGCAATTGCCTCCGCATGTCCATTTACAACTATTGTTGTTGCAAAGCCCATGTTTATTGTATCTCCTAAAGAAATATTGTCTTTTAATATTATATTTGCATCCTTAAGTATTGGTACTATTTCACCAGTTAAGCTTGATTCTTCTACTTTTAAATTGTATGAACTTATTAGTCTACAATCTGCTGGTATATAATTCCCAGCTTCTAAAATTAATATATCTCCTGGAACTATATTTGTGCTAGCTACAGTAATTATTTTCCCATTTCTTTTCACTTTTGCCACAGGTGCTGACATTTTTTTTAGTGCTTCCAATGATTTTTCTGCTTTTGCTTCTTGTACAACACCCATAATAGCATTTAAAACCACTATTGTTATTATTATAATTGAATCTATATATTCTCCTGTTCCTTGCATTTTTGCCACAGCAGCTGAAATAATAGCGGCAATAATTAAAATAATAATCATAAAGTCATTAAATTGTTTTAAAAATTTAACAAAAACACTTTCTTTTTTTGGTTCTTGAAGTTTATTTTCTCCATACTTTTTTAATCTTACAGTAATTTCATCATCACTTAATCCTTGCTGTAGGTCAGTTTGTAATTTACTCTCTACTTCTTTTGTAGATAAACTATGCCACATACACATACACTCCTTTGTATTAATCAAATTTAGGGACAGCCCTTAATTAATATTATGCAAGAGTGTAAAAAAATAGAATTGATTTTTTTGTTTAAATATTTTATAATTTTTTCAAGGAGGATTTTATATGGATATTATTATAAATGAAAATACATTAATTTCCGAAAATATTGTATGGGATAATATTAATAATTATATAAATACTAATGTTTCCATTATCTATATTGGAAGCAATGCTACTCTAAATGATAAATTATTGTCATTACATAAAAATAGAGAATTTGATAAATTAATTATTATAAGTAAGTCCGATATTTCTGACAGATATCCTAGACTATTTGTTGATTCCTTTATTAATAATAACATTTTGCAACATGTAAAAAAAAATTGTTTGATTATTGTAAAATTGTCTAATGATTATGATGATATGAAGTGGATAGTTCGCAATTTAATTAAATTATATAATCTTACTTTTAAATTAAATCTGCATTTAGGTATAATTGATAATAATTGTAATTACTTAGGCTTTATTGAAAACTTTGAAAACTCAAAATATTCAGATGATTTTATAACTTGTCTTAAGTGTTTATTTATTTTTGATAAGAAACAGCAATATGAATATATTTACGACACAGTCTATGAGTATTTAGACAACCAATTTTGTAAAGGAAATATCTGTGACTTTAAAAATGACCAGTGCATTGCAAATAGAGAGAACAAAACAGCTCACAAAGATATGGGATGTTGTTATTCTTTTGAATATTGTAAGGTTTTTGACCCCAGATTCATTAAAAATGTAAAACTCTGTCAACATCTAAAAGACAAGACTTGCTCGACAAAATGTATTACTTGTAAACTCTTTACCTGTAAATATTTAAAAGAACGTGGAATAAAATTTGACACACATAAAATATTGCTTTTGGATTGTTATTTTAATAAAAAACAACATTTAATATTAAATTCAAATTTCTTTCAAACACGTGATGCAATATTACAGAAATTGCTTGAAAACAATTATGATTTGTACTTTTGGTATGTTTTATTTAAGAAGTACATGATATAAGTATAAAGAATACGGAATTATTTTTTTCCGTATAGCTTAATACCTTACCTCGTCCCCTTTTGGACTGTTATCTGCAATATATAATTTGTACATTCTATTTGACTCTCTCCTACACGCTTGTATTGGTATTCCTCTTCTCCTATAGTAAATCTTCGCTAGTGCCAAATCCTCTTCATTTGCATAACCCTCATTCATATGATAACTATCGGTTATAATATTAAAAATTTCCTTATCAGAATATCCTTTTTCCTGCCACCTTTTGAAAGCTACTCTTGCTAATATACAATCTCGTTCAGCTGGAGTTGCTCCTCTAAGATTTGCTCTTCCATGTTCGCCCTGCTCTTTTGCAATTTCAGCATACTTAATCATATTTTGAATTTCTTGTGACTGTTGCATTTGTCCTAGGAGTTTCTTAATTTCAGGAGATGTACAAAAGTCCATAAAAATTTCTGGATGACTATCAATTAACGCAGGAATTTGCTCTCTATATGTATCAATTCCTGCATTAAGATAGAATTTTATTTCTCCTTTTTCTCTATCCATACCAGTATACATTATTTGTAATAGTTGAGGATGTATATGAAACCCCATAATACCTTGGCCACCATTAAATCTATTTTCAATTAGAGCCATAAAACGACACATTATATATCCTTGTTCATTGGCTAGTCCTATATCATTTAATTGTCCCAGCAATTCATCTATATCAATAATGCTACTTCAACTTTCTTGTGTCGTTCCTAATCTCATTGACAGTAATTTGCTTATTCCGTTTTCTTCCATTGTTACCCCATAAACTGTATCTGCGACTTCCATTGTTCCTTTTCTATGTGTTATTACTAAAAACTGTGATGCTTTACTAAATTTTTTTAGATATTCTGCAAATCTGTATACATTTACATCATCAAGTGCTGCCTCTATTTCGTCTAATATGCAGAATGGTGCTGGGTTTATTTTTAGTATTGCAAATAGTAGTGCTATAGCTGTAAATGCTTTTTCTCCTCCTGATAGTAACATCATATTTTGAAGTTTTTTTCCTGTTGGTTGAACTCGTATGTCTATCCCACATTCTAGTACATTTTCTTCGTCTGTCAATATTAGTTCTGCTTTTCCTCCACCAAAAAGTTCTATAAATACCTCATTAAAGTTTTTATTTATAATTTCAAATTTTTCTTTGAACTGTGTTTCCATTGTTTGTGTCATGTCCGAAATCACTTTTCTTAATTTTGCTACTGTATTTTCTAAATCAAGTCTTTGTTCACACATAAAGTCATATCTTTCGCTTAGCTTTTTGTATTCTTCTATGGAATCTACATTTATACTACCTAAATCTTTTATTTTATTTCTTAGTGAATTTACTTCTTTTTGTGCTTGTGCAATATTACTTGGCTTTCTATATTCTTCGGTGTTATTTGGTGTTATCTCATATTCATTCCACAATGTGTTTATAAGTTCTTCTATATCCTGTTCTAGTTTTGTCTTTTTAAAGTCCAATTTTACAATTTGTTCTTTCAAACCTTCTAATACGCTAAATTGATTTGTTATTTCTTCCTCTTTTTGTGTAAGCAATTCATTTTTTTCTGTTCTTGTTCTTTTTAGCTTTTCTATATGTTCTGAACTGTTGTTAACTTCTAATTTTATTTTTTCTATTTCCTTATTTAAACTATCTATTTTTATTTGTAGTTCATCATTTTCTGTCAATGCTTGAGTCAATATATTGTTTTTATTTTCTATGTTGCTTTTATTGCTTAGAATCTCGTGTTTTATTCTCTCCACGAATTCTTCTATAGATGCTTCGCTTTCTACAAATGATGATACTGAAATTTTTAAGTTTGTTATATCAAAATTTAAATCATCTATGTATTTTTGGTTGTCCTTATTTATAGTTGCAAATTGCTCAACCTCTTGTGATAATAATTTTGTTTCTTCATTTAATATTTCTAAGTATTTTTGCTTTTCTTCTTTTATTTTAATGCTTTCCTCTTTTTGCTTATTTATAGAATCCTCTTCTTGTTTTAATTTGTCTTTTCTTTGCTCCAATTTAGTAATGTTTTCTTCCATTGCAACTATTTTTTGGTTCTCAGTAGCATATTCAATTTCTACATCTTGAAGCTCTTTTTCCAGTTTTGCAACTATTTCTATTAATTCTGTTATAGATTCTAAATAATCCTCTTTTTTAGTAGTTAATTCTTTTGTTCTTTGTGTAAGTTTTTTTAATTCTTTTTCTAATTCTTCTATTTCTCTATTTCTTCCTAATATGTTTACTGTTTTGGTTGCAACACTTCCACCTGTAATGCTTCCAGAAGAATTAATTACATCTCCTTTTAATGTTATTATTCTAAATGAGTAATTATTCATTTTTGCAAGTGCTATACCTGTATCCATATCGTCTACTACAACCGTTCTACCTAATAAGTTTAGTACAATTTGCATATATTTTTTATCGCAATTTATTAAGTCAGATGCAATTCCAATTACCCCTTGCAATCCTTTCTGTTTTATGTTTTCAGCTTTTTTCCCTTTTATAGAAGATATTGGCAAGAATGAAGCTCTACCCAAATTATTATCTCTTAAATAATTTATTAATTTTTTTGCTTCTTCTTCTGTTTCTGTAACTATATTTTGAAGGCTTTGCCCTAGACACATCTCTATTGCTGTTTCATAATTCTTATCAACAGATATTAAATTAGCAAGTACTCCATACACACCTTTTTTTAGTTGACTATTTTTTTCGCATTCTTGTAATAATGTCTTAACACTTTTAATATATCCTTCTTTTTCTTTTTCTGTCTCTTGTAAAAATTTGTGTCTGGCATCTTTCATATTTATTTGATAATTTAGTCTGCTTATTTCCTCTTCATATTCTTTAATTTTATTCATACTTTCTTGTTTTTTATTTTTTTCCTGCTCTAAATTATCATTGGCAATGTTTCTTTTATTTTGTATCTCATAAAATCCCTTTGAAACTTCTTGTTTGTTGTCTCTTGTACTATCTAATTCTGATATTATATTTTCTAATTCTAATTTTATAGCTTTCTTGCGTTTTTCTAGGTTTTCATAGTTTGCTTCTTGCGCACTTATATCTGCTAAAACCTCATATTTCTTATCTGTATTACCTTCTATTTTTTGCTTTTTTTCTTCTATTTCTAACTCTTTTTCAGATAAGTTTTTAGTTAATTTAGATAATTCTTCTTCTTTTTGTTTTAATTCAGCTTCAAATTTTTCTTTATTTTGAAATAAATTAGCTTTTTTCTCTTGTCTTTGTTTTTCTTCTTCTTCTAATTCTTTTATTCTTGTCTCAAATTCTTGTATTTCTATTTGAAGTCTTTCTTTATTATTTAAATTATTTTGTATTCTCTCTTTTGATATTCCAATTTCTGAATTCATTTTTTCTATTTTATTGGAACTCTCAAAGCCAATATTTTGCATTTGCTCTATTTGTAATATTATTTCGTCTATTTCTCTTTTTAAAGAGTCTTTTAACTCTTGTATAGATGTCAATTTTTCATCCTCTGTCTCTTTTTGTGCAACCATTATTTCTTCGTCTTGTACAATTTGCTTTAACTTTTCTTTATATGAATTTATGTTATATACAAATAATCCAACTTCTATGTTTTTTAATTCTTCTCTTAAATTTAAATATTGTTTTGCCTTTTCAGATTGTGCCTTTAATGGTTCTATATTGCCTTCTATCTCTGTTAAAATATCATTAATTCTTAATAAATTAAGCTTTGTTTGTTCCATCTTTTTTTCAGATTCTTGCTTTCTAGTTCTATATTTTACAATGCCTGCCGCTTCTTCAAATATATGCCTTCTATCTTCTGATTTGTTACTTAAAATTTCATCAATTTTTCCTTGACCAATTATTGAGTATCCATCTCTTCCAATTCCTGTATCCATAAATAGTTCCACTACATCTTTTAATCTGCATGGAACTTTGTTTATGTAATAACCTGTTTCACCACTTCTATAGATTTTTCTTGTTATTGTTACTTCTGAATATTCTATTGGTAACGCTCCATCTGTATTGTCAAATATTAGAGAA
>OIYG01002085.1_pt1 | contig 13506 bp, 11 predicted proteins | sample 1587861 | NCBI WGS metagenome assembly OIYG01 (sample SAMN03283272) | human gut metagenome | biome: human-associated habitat; material: feces | host: Homo sapiens | place: Peru | collected 2012 | reverse complement strand
AGGCAAACGCCCAACTTCTTGATTTTCAATCAAAGTCCAATTTAGAGCGAGTTAGCAGATTTAAAAATATGATTGATTTACTTAGAAAAGCGTATGATGGGGGGGCAAGCGGTCTTCGCACCATCACATGTGTTATGTTATTCGGGTTATTTTTGGGTGGAGCTAATTCACATGTTAAAGCTTCAGACTCAAAAACATTAACTGCACATCAAAAAACTACAAAAAATGCAACAACTCTGAGTACTTCTACTCAGAGCAATAAAGCACAACTTGATGTGAGCAAATTGGTGGGGGCAGATCCAGGGGTTCTTGCTACACTTTCAAAAAATGATTATCGAATAACCCCAAATTCCGATGATGCCCGCAAGGCTACTTTTTTGCTTTTGAACGTTGGAACAGAAAAGTTCTTTAATATTGGTGGCGCATACGGCCGTCATGCCAGTTTAAGTAATACGGGTATGTACCTTTGGATTTGGAAAAATTCTACTACTGAAGGAATTTATGATATCCGTACGAGACTGAACTATGTGCAAAAAACGAATTATGTCAACGAAGCAATTCTTGAGAATACAGATAGTTATGTCCAGTACATTGCCAATGATACCCGCATGCCGGGCATTTACCCTGACTGTCAACCATCATCAGATGCAAACCACGAGTTTGGCTGGAAATTTGAACAGGCAGAAGGATATTCTGAAACCAACAAAGTTTACAAGATTTCCACATATGGCAATAGATATCTAACTGCAACTCCAAATGACAAGGATGGCAATCTCTGCAAAGCAGAAGCATTAAACTATAATGACTATCAGGTATGGAAACTGGTTACTGTACAAGAATATTACGATCTGTTTAAGAATTCTCCATCTGATCCAAATTCTCCAATTGACATTACTTTCTTGATGCAAAACCCAGGATTTGGCTACAACAAATCAAATGGTTCATTTTGGTTACCTACAGGAGAGCGAGCACATTATTTACGTTTAGGAGTAGAAAATTATTATAAGAAAACAACAGAAGCTTACTACAAAGATAATAAAGGAAACGAAATTTCTTTTAACTATAATCTTTATCAAAATGGTAAATACTTCTGTGCAGATATAAAAGAGCAACGAAATACTGGAATTAATCAATGGGTGACTGTAGATAAAGCAGGCTGGTATATTGTCCGCTGTAATGGCTTCAGCAACACAAATGGTTTGGCAAAGTTATTTGTCAGCTCACCTAATGTAAGCAAAACTGCATCAACTATCCTCAATCCATTAGAGGCTGATGGTCCTACAGATTTATTAGAAGCAGGCAAGGAATTCTATAATGACAACTACGAGAATGAAATCATGATTCATCTTACTAAAGATGAGATTAATAATTATGGTGGCTACCTACAGATTGGCATCAAGGTAGAGGGCAACGACATCACCTCTGCCGACGGCGAATGGACAGCTTTCGACAATTTCCGCTTGCTCTATGCTGGCGAATCAGAAGGAGCACCAGACCTTGTCCTTGATGAAGACACCCCAGACTTGAGATATCTGACAGAGACCATTGAGGAGTATAACAACTGCGTTCTCCACTTGAACCGCTCTTTTGAACTCAACAAATGGAATACTCTCATTCTGCCTGTTAATCTGACATACGGACAGATGAGATACACCTTCGGCGATGATGTTAAATTGGCAAAGTTATATACACTTACCCCAAATAGCGTACGCTTCAAGACCGTAGAATGCGATAGTGATAATGACCTCATGCTCGAAGCATTTACACCCTATATTATCAAGCCTACCAAAGCAGCAGGAGAGAATCCTGCTTACACGACACCTCGTCTCAAGAAAGCAGAACACACGTACTGGCTCGACGAGAATAAAGGTATCTCTTACGCAGAAGAAGGCGTTGAACGATACACAGGTGGTAAGGTCTGCATCCAAGCAAAACATTATGATATTCAAGGCGTAACATTGGACAGGGCCTTGCTAAAAGATAAACTCGACAATCATTGGGTATCAACTACCATAAGTACAACAGCCCCAGATGCAGACAACAATAATATGGTATGCAAGGGAACCATGGCAAAGACCTTCTATATAAAGAATGGTCAGGGATCTTTCTATAAAGACGATAATAAAGAGCGTGATAAGCTGAGTGGAGATTACTTCATGAACAAGGGAACCATGTATAAAGTTCCTGCTAAGAAACAGTATGGTCTGAAGGCTTTCCGCTGCTGGTTTGAGTTGACAAACACAACAGACGCAAGCAACACCAGCACTTCCCCTGCCAAGGATGTGAAACTGTTTATCAATGAAATTGAGGATGAGACAACAGGTATCGGCGACATCATCACCGACCCAGCATTCTCTCACGCTGCCTATCAGTATGATGGTGTCTATAACCTCCAGGGACAACTCGTTCGTCAGGGCACCTCACTCGAAGGATTGCCACAGGGAATCTATGTTGTTAAAGGTAAAAAGGTAAAAAAGTAAAAAGGTAAAAAGGGCCTTTTAAAGGTAAAAAAGTAAAAAGGTAAAAAAGTAAAAGAAGAATACCTATGATGAGAAAAGAATATATATCGCCAGCTATTAAATTGTTAGTGATTGATGAATTATGCACAATGAGAAACGCTTCTGTAGTAAGTGGCGAGTCTGACGTTGTTGTTGACGGCTTTGACGTTGTAGAAAATCCAAGCGAGGGGGATGATTGGTGGAACGATGCAAACAATTGGGGTGGTTCTTAATACCATCCCAATGACGCTCACAACGAGTCTCACAATTCACATTCTATGACTCTTAAAAATCCCACTTTATTACTATCGAAAAATCACTTCCCTGCCAGGGTATATTTTTCTCCCTGCCCACGCAAAAATTTTTCCGTGGGCAGGGAAAAATAAAAGTGGGTACAGAGATAAAAAAAATCGCTTCTTTCGAAAAGACTCGAAAGAAGCGATTTTTTGTTATCATTTAAACGATTTTTTATCCTTTAGATGTGCCATTATTTAGAATGGAAGATCGTCTGCACTACCACCAGCATTGGCATCAGCAGCAGGAGCTGCATTCTGAGCTGGAGGGAATGGAGCTGTAGCACCACCGGCTGGAGCTGCTGCAGGAGCACCCATTGGAGGGAATGGAGCAGCACCAGGCTGAACACCACCCATCATGCCAACTGCATTAGGATCTACCTTCACTACATTCCAGGCACGTACATTGTTAAACCAACGACCATTATATTCGTGAGCATCAATGTCGAATGAAACATTAATCTCCTCACCACTCTGTATGTTGAACTGAGCCAGACGGTCAGCACCAAATACGTCAAACACTAATTTCTTAGGATATTGCTCGTGAGTCTCGATGACAAACGACTGCGACTTCCACTCGCCTCTTGCAGAGACACCGCTTCTTTCAGGCAAAACGGCAATGACCTTTCCTTGTAATTCCATATATTTCTTGATTAATATTTTGTTTCAAAAACGAAGAAAGTTACCTTTCAGTTTGCGAAATTACTAAAAATAGTTCAAAAACTAAAACATTTCTCTGTTTTTTTTGCCTATAACCGATATTTTTTGTATTTTTGTGCTCATATTACAGCTTTTAGGAAACAACAAGTTGCCTACAGGCTCGTCATATAACAGAAACAATAGAATAATAACAACAATATCAGTAACAGATAATATTAAAAATACAAAATACTCATGAGATTTACATTATCCAGTACTGCGTTGAGCAATAAGCTCAACATGCTTGCCAAGGTCATCGGTGGAAAGAACTCTCTGCCTATCCTTGACTGTTTCTTATTCCAAGTAGCCGGAGGCGAGATGACCATCACAGCCAGCGACAGTGACAATATTCTCAAGACTACCATCGAACTCACAGAGTGCGACGGTGAAGGAGAATTCTGTATCCCAAACAAGGTTATCCTCGAATCTCTCAAGGAACTCCCTGAACAGCCACTCGATTTCGATATCGATACTGAGGGCACCTTGGCTATCAAGATCTTATACCAGAATGGTCTCTATAACTTCACCGCGCAGAGTGCTGATGAATATCCTCGCACACAGAGCGTTAACGATGCTGCACATACCGTAGCCATCGACGCAGCTGTGCTCATCGACAATATCACCCGTACCCTCTTTGCTACTGCCAACGACCAGTTGCGCCCAGTGATGAACGGTATCTACTTCGATTTGACACCAGAATCACTCAACATTGTAGCCAGTGACGGACATAAGTTGGTACGCAACAAGAACTTCACTATCAAGAGCGATACTCCTGCTGCTTTCGATCTTCCTAAGAAGCCAGCTACACTCCTGAAGAACATCCTCTCACGCGAAGAAGGTGACGTAACCATCAAGTTTGATGAGAAGAGTGCAGAGATTCTCTTTACAGACGGCAGTTTGAGATGTATTCTCTATGAGGGAAAATATCCAAGCTACAACTCTGTGATTCCAAACAACCCTAACGAGGTGACTGTAGATCGTCGTGCCCTGATCAGTGCATTGCGCCGTGTCATGCCATTCGCCAGCGAAAGCAGCCAGTTGGTTCGCCTCAAAATCGACAACAACCACATGGAGGTTTCATCAGAAGATGTAGATTTCGCTACATCAGCTAAGGAACAGCTCGTATGCGAGTCAAACAATACCAACATGAGCATCGGTTTCAAGGGCAGCAGCTTGCAGGAGATTCTCAACAACCTCAGCAGCGAACAGGTGATTATCCAACTTGCAGACCCAAGTCGTGCCGGCATCATCGTTCCAGCCGAACAGCCTGAAAACGAAGATGTCCTCATGCTGCTCATGCCTATGTTGCTCAACGACTAATCACGCAGAGAAAGGAAAAGAAAGAAAATGAAACTGAATCTTAAGAAACCATTGATCATCTTTGATTTGGAGACTACGGGTCTCGACTTCATCAAAGACCGCATCATACAGATGTCATATATTAAGGTCAGTCCAGACGGCACGGAGGTTCGAAAGAACCTCTTTGTTAATCCGGGAAGACCAATTCCACAAGAGGTGGTAGAACTGACTGGTATCAGCGATGAGGACGTGAAAGACGCGCCAACCTTCAAGCAGTTGGCTGCCACACTCGAGCAGGAATTTACCGGTTGCGACTTTGCCGGTTATAACTCCAACCATTTCGATGTTCCTATGCTCGCAGAGGAATTCCTTCGTGCAGGCATCGACTTCGACTTCAACAAGTGCCGCCTCATCGACGCACAGACTATCTTCATGAAGATGGAGCGACGCAACTTAGCTGCAGCCTATAAGTTCTATTGCGGCAGAAAGATGGAGGAAGACTTCGAGGCTCACCGTGCCGACCAGGATACTGAAGCTACCTACCGTGTACTCATGGGCGAACTGGACAGATATGCTCCAGGCGTACAGGAAGAACCGGACCGTGTACTCAACAATGATATGGATGAGCTTGCAGCATTCTCTAAGCAGAAGGACAACGTAGATTTCGCCGGACGCATCATCTGGAAAGAAGTAGTGGATGCCAACGGAAAAGCAGTGCTCGACGAGAAAGGTGAACCACTCAAGCACGAGGTGTTCAACTTCGGTAAGTACAAAGGTTGGGATGTGGCAGAAATCCTTTCCAAGGACCCAGGCTATTACACCTGGATATTAGGAAGCGAATTTACCAACAACACCAAGCAGGTACTCACCCGCATCCGTCTCCGTGAGTACAACAAAAGAATGGGAAAGTAATTTCTTCTAATCACAGATTATGTTAAAAGGAAAGAAAATCGTATTGGGCATCACTGGCTCGATTGCAGCCTACAAAGCATGCCTGATTATACGAGGATTCATCAAGCGGGGCGCTGAGGTTCAGGTGGTCATCACTCCTGCCGGAAAGGAGTTTATTACCCCTATCACCCTCTCTGCCCTCACTCATAAACCCGTGGTAAGCGAATTCTTCTCTCAGCGCGACGGCACCTGGAACTCTCATGTAGATCTCGGTCTCTGGGCAGACGCAATGGTCATCGCTCCTTGTACGGCTTCTACCATGGGAAAGATGGCAAACGGTATCGCTGACAATATGCTGATTACCACCTATCTCTCCATGAAGGCTCCTGTATTCCTGGCTCCTGCCATGGATCTCGATATGTATAAGCATCCTTCTACGCAAGCCAACATGGCAAGACTGAAGGAATACGGCAATATCATCATCGAACCGGCTTCGGGATTCCTTGCCAGCGGATTGGAGGGTAAAGGACGTATGGAAGAACCTGAGGTCATCGTGGATTACATCGACCAGTATTTCGATCTGCTGGACGGAATGAAGGATGGAAACAAGGAAGGCATAAAGGACTGTATCAAGGGAAAGGATCTGGCGGGGAAACGTATCCTTATCACAGCCGGTCCTACCTATGAGAAGATAGATCCTGTGCGCTTTATCGGCAACTATTCTTCCGGCAAGATGGGATTTGCCTTGGCTGAGGAATGCCGACAGAGAGGAGCTGACGTAACCCTCGTTGCCGGACCAGTATCACTCTCCTGTCATGAGGACATCCACCGCATCGACGTGGAGAGCTGTGAGGAGATGTATCAGGCTTCCACGAAGGCTTTCGAAGGAAAGACCGATGGAAACTCAACGGGCAGAAAAATGGATGCAGCTATCCTTTGTGCCGCAGTGGCTGATTTCAAACCAGCTGAGGTGGCAGACAGGAAAATCAAACGCGAGAAGGACGATCTGCTCCTGCGTCTGGAACCCACCCACGACATCGCTGCCGCATTGGGACAGATGAAACAGGAAGACCAGCACATCGTAGCCTTCGCACTGGAAACCAATGATGAGGAAACGAATGCAGAGAAGAAGCGTATCAAGAAAAACGCAGACTTCATCGTGCTCAATTCCACCCGCAACCCAGGCACCACCTTCCGGACAGACGAAAATCAAATCACGATTATTTCTGAAAAGGGTAAGATAGAATATGAGAAAAAGCCAAAGACTGAAGTGGCTGCCGACATCATCGATGAATTGGCTAAACTCTTCTAAGATGAAAGGCTTCTGCCTTCAGATACTAATCATAGGATGCACCCTGCTTGTTAGCGGTGCATCCTATATTCATGCGCAGGAACTGCAAGCAAAGATTACCATCAATCATGCCCAGATTTCTGGTACGGAAAATGCGGTTTTCGACAACCTGCAGCAGACGTTGGAGAGATTCGTCAACGAGCGACAATGGACGCATCTGCAATTTCAAAAGAACGAGCGCATCAACTGCAACTTCAATCTGACGGTGAGCAAGTATGACAAGAGCCAAGGTCTCTTCACCTGCAAGGCACTCATACAGGCCAACCGCCCCGTCTATAACTCCGCCTACACCACTACTATATATAATAATGTGGACGAGAACTTCATCTTCAAGTTTGCAGAGTTCGACCAGATTGAGTTTAATGAGGAAACCCTCGACAACCAGTTGACAGCACTCTTCGCCTACTACGCTTATCTCATCATCGGTCTGGATCTCGACACCTTCTCCCCGATGGGAGGAGAAGACATCCTGCAGCGCTGCATGAATCTCACCAACAATGCCCAGAACCTCGACTTCCCGGGATGGAAAGCTTTCGACAACAACCGAAACCGCTATGCCATCATCGCCGACTATCTGGACGGAGGTATGAAACCGTTCCGCCAACTCCAATACGATTATTACAGAAAGGGACTTGACGAGATGGCAAACAATGCAGAACGAGGACGTACAGAAATCACGACCACTCTGGAGGAGAACCTGAAGAAGGCAAGGGAAAACAAGCCGCTCAGTCTTCTGCCACAGATATGGACGGACTACAAGAAAGACGAGCTCGCCAATATCTACAAGGGAAAAGGAACTCAGAAAGAGAAGGAAAGCATCTATGATCTGCTCTTCTCCATCAATCCTACACAGAACAATTCGTGGGACAAAATCAAGCAATAATTATGCTCAAACAATTATATATCAAGAATTTCACGCTCATCGACGAACTCAACATCCAGATGCACCCAGGCTTCTCTGTCATCACGGGTGAAACGGGTGCAGGAAAGAGTATCATCCTCGGAGCCATCGGTCTGTTGTTAGGCAACCGTGCTGACAGCAAGTCTATCAAGGCTGGCAGGGACCGTTGCGTCATCGAGGCACACTTCGATCTGTCTAAATATGATATGCAACAGTTCTTCACCGACAATGACATCGATGAAGATTTGTCGGATACCATCATCCGCCGTGAGTTGACGGCAGCAGGGAAAAGCCGTGCCTTTATCAATGATACACCGGTATCGCTGACCAAGATGAGGGAACTGGGTGAACAGCTCGTCGATATACATTCGCAGCACCAGAATCTCCTGTTGCAGAAGGAAGACTTCCAGCTCAATGTGGTGGATATTATCGCACAGGACGAGAAACAGCGGAAGAACTATGAGGCTGCGTACAATCAATATAAACAAGCCAACCAGAAACTGAACGCTCTGAAGGCAGAAATCGAAAAGAACAGGGAAAACGAGGACTTTCTCCGATTCCAGTTTAAGGAACTCGATGAGGCACAACTGCAGAACGGAGAACAGGAAGAACTGGAACAGGAATATGAGATGCTCAGTCATTCCGAAGACATCAAGACGGCACTCTATCAGGCAGACAACCATCTGTCGGGAGATGACGGCAATATCATCGAAAGACTGAAACAGGCATCCGAGCAACTCGCCAATATCAAGGATGTTTATCCTGAAGTAACCGAACTGTTGGAGCGCATCGATTCCAGTTATATCGAACTGAAAGATATTGCCCAGGAAGTAAACGGACTGACAGATCATGTAGAATTCGACCCTGCCCGTCTGGAGACCATCAATGAACGACTGGACAAACTCAACTCGCTGCAGCAGAAATTCCACGTCAGAGACTTGGGAGAACTGATAGAAACCTACCATCAGCTCGAGGAACAGCTCTCACACATCGACCATAGCGACGAAGATGTGGAAGCCTTGGAACAGGAAGTGGCCCAATTGTTAGAGAAAGCACAGAAACTGGCAAAGGAACTGACCGCCATCCGTACGAAGGCTGCCAAGAAGGTGGAGGAAGAAATGAAGCAGCGCCTCATCCCGCTGGGCATTCCAAACGTAAGATTCAGCATCAGTCTGACAGAGAAACCACTCTGCCACGATGGTGGAGATAAGGTAAGCTTCCTCTTCAGTGCCAACAAGAGTACCCCACTCCAACCTGTTACCCAGGTAGCATCAGGAGGAGAGATTGCTCGTGTGATGCTCTCACTGAAGGCTATGATCAGCGGAGCCGTGAAACTCCCAACCATCATCTTTGATGAGATAGATACCGGAGTAAGCGGCAAGATAGCAGAGAAGATGGCACAGATCATGGTAGAGATGGGCAACCACGAACGACAGGTACTTTCCATTACCCACCTGCCACAGATAGCAGCCATGGGCAGTCACCACTACAAGGTGAGCAAGGAAGAAACCGATGAAGGAACCATCAGTCGCATGACAGAACTATCACAACAGGAACGTGTGCAGGAAATCGCTCAGATGCTCAGCGGAAGTGATGTCAGTGAGGCAGCACTCGCTAATGCCAAGGAATTATTAAGAATATGAAAAGAATATATATAACTATGATAGGATGGATGGTCGGAGCATCATCTCTCCTTGCACAGCCAGGTTCTGTGCAGAAGGTAGCCAAGAGTGTATTCTCACTCACCACCTTCAATAAAGATGGAGGCATCATCGCTTCTACTCAGGGCGTCTTCATCGACAACAAGGGCACTGCCATCAGTACCTTCAAGCCATTTATCGGTGCTACCAAGGCAACCGTAGTAGATGCCAATGGCAAATCGATGGAAGTAGATGCCATCATGGGTGCTGACGAATTGTATGATATGGCTAAATTCAGAGTCATCGGTAATACCAATGCTGCACCGATTGCAAGCAAGGCTTCAGAAGCAGGCAACAAGGTATGGCTGGTTCCTTACTCGATCAAAAAGCCACAATACCAGCAAGAGGATATCAGTAGCGTAGAACAGTTTAACACCTCCTACAACTACTATATTTTCAGCAATACCATGCCAGAGAATGCTATCGGTTGCCCATTTGTCAATAAAGACGGACAAGTAATCGGACTCATGCACTCCAACGGTACCGTTACGGCCATCGATGCTAACTATGCCAAACAACTGCATGTAACCGGTCTCTCCACCCTGGACGCAGCCCTTCGAGAAAGCGGAATCCGCACCGCCTTACCAGACAAGGAGGAAGATGCCATCACGATGATGACGCTAAGCAAAGGACAGAAATCGGCTGAGGACAACATGAAATATGCAGACGAGTTTATCGGCAAGTTCCCTACATCCTCATTCGGTTATAAGGAAAAGGCAGCCTTACTGGTCAACAAACAACAATTTGAAGAGGCAGAGAAAGTGATGCAGGAAAGCATCAAGAAATGCAGCAAGAAAAATGAGGCTCACGGCGATTTCGCAGACCTCATCTATCAGAAAGTAGCATACGTAGGCGATTCTATCTACCCAGCTTGGAATGCAGACAAGGCATTACAGGAAGCACAGAAAGCATATAGTATCAAAGCAGAGCCGCTTTACAAGCATCAGGAAGGTAAAATCAACTACCTGAAAAAGGACTACCAGAAGGCATACGACCTGTTTATGGAACTGACCAAGACACCGATGAACAGTGGCGAGATATGGTATGAGGCAGCCCAGGCTAAGAGTCAGCTGAAAGCGCCCTACGATGAGTTGAAAGTTCTTCTGGACAGTGCCGTATCAGTAGGAGTTCGCACCAAGATGGCCGCCCCTTATTATCTGGCACGTGCCAATTTCCTCGATGCCCAGGGCAAGACCAGAGAAGCATTGGCAGACTATAATATGTATGACAGCATAGCCCGTCCGATAGCCCCTACCTTCTTCTATGCCCGATACAAATGTGAAATGAAGTTGCGCCAATGGCAACAGGCATTGTTGGACATCGCCCGCACCTGTTATCTCAATCCGAACGAACCAACCTATTTTGCAGAATGGGCAAGTCTCGATCTCCGCGTGAAGAGATATGATGAGGGTATCAGCGCTGCGGAAGCCTGCATCAGACTGGCACCGGAATATGCAGACGGTTATCTTCTCCTCGGTATTCTGCAAGCAGAGAAGGGCAAGAAAGAGGAAGCCAAAGGCAATCTTCTGAAAGCCAAGGAACTGGGAGATACCAGAGTGGATGAATATCTGAAGAAATACAAATTGAATTAAAGTTTAGGTTTCATTTATAGTAGGCGTACTGTTCTCGTGATGGGAACATACGCCTTTTATTTTATTCCCCAAATGCCTTTGCACTCAGATTTGCGTAAGTATGGGCAAAATAATACATAATTAATAAAAAAACAAAGGAAATGTCAAGGGAAGAACCTAAAGGAAAATTCTATGGATAAAGATATAAATTCTATTAACAATTAAAACGAAAGGAGTAAAATGATAGCACTTGCTGACTGCAATAATTTCTACTGCTCATGCGAGCGGGTTTTCCGCCCTGACCTGGTGGGCAAGCCGGTGGTTGTACTGAGCAACAACGACGGCTGCATCATCGCCCGTTCGGAAGAAGCCAAGACTCTTGGCTACAAGATGGGCGACCCTTTCTACCAGATGAAGGAAAAGTTGGAGGCTGAGGGCGTAGCGATATTTTCGAGCAACTACACTCTCTACGGTTCACTGTCCAACAGAGTGATGTCAATGCTCTCTCATTACTCTCCCCAACTCGACCAATACTCCATCGACGAGAGTTTCTTCGAAGTGGACAAATCCATTGCCGCAGCCTTCTTTCAGGAAAATCAATCCTCCGATAAAACGGATTCCCTGCTCCACCGTTACGGCGCAAGGATCTCATCCGACGTACTCCGGGCAGTGGGCATTCCTATCTCCATCGGCATCGCAGAAACCAAGACGCTGGCAAAAATCGCTTCAAAATTCGCCAAGAAATACAAGGGCTATCAGGGCTGCTGCCTCATCGATACCGAGGAGCGCAGACACAAGGCACTGTCGCTTTTCCCTATAGAAGACGTATGGGGAATCGGCCGACAGATAGCCCGCAAACTCGACTATATGGGCATCAGAACCGCAGCTCAACTGGCCGACCAGAAAGAGAGTTGGGTGCGCTGTCATTTCAATATCACCACCGTGAGAACCTGGAAGGAACTCAACGGCGAAAACTGCATCAGCATCGAGGAACTACCCCAGAAGAAAAGTATCTGCACGAGCAGGAGCTTTGCCGACGAGGGCATTAGCGACAAGAATGTAATGGAGGAGGCCGTGGCCAATTTTGCCGTACGCAGCACAGAGAAGTTACGCAGACAAGGCAGTGTATGTCAGGGTGTTACCGTATTTGCTTGGACCTCTCGTTTCAACGATCATGTGCCGGAATATACCATCCACGACTCGCTCGTACTGCCCATCGCCACAGATGCTCAAGACGAGATAGTAGGAGCAGCGCTCACCATCCTACGCGCCCGCTATCCAAAATCTGTGTCTGACCGCCCCGACCGTCCCGACCTGTCGTTCCGCTTCAAGAAGGCAGGCGTGATACTCTGGCAGATATCCCCCTCCACGCCACGTGAGCAGGACCTCTTCGACCCCATCAACCGTGAGCGCCAGAAGGCACTGATGGCAGCCATCGATGCCATCAACCACAAGAACGGATACGGAACCATCCGACAAGCCATCCAGGGCACAGACTGCCGTTTCGACCTGAAGCGTGAATACATGTCGAAACGTTTCACCACAGATATTAGCGACATACTGGAAGTGAAATGTTGAGAATATTATCCATAAAAAAGGTTGAGAGAAAAGGTAGAAAGACTCCTTTAAAAACAACTTTTTTTGAAAAAAGAATAAGCAAAAGAAGAAAGGAAAAAAAACAGATATTAATAATAAAGGATAGAAGAAACAGAATGAAAGAAAAAATAAAACTAACTATACACCCCGCAGAAATCGGGGAAAAGACGGCCATTCCGATGGCTGAACAGAGTGTAAAGGCAGGATTTCCTTCGCCTGCACAAGACTATATGGAGGGAGAAATAGACCTCAATGATGTGCTCGTGAAACACAGGGAAGCTACATTCTACGTGAGAATTTCGGGCGATAGTATGAGGGATGCTGGCATCCTGGACGGAGATCTGGCCGTGGTGGACAGACTGATAGAACCCGGTAATGGCAACTTCGTGATTGCATTCGTGGACGGTGAATTCACCATCAAGCAGTTCAAGATGGACGAAAGCGGAAACTTCGGCTGGCTCGTGCCGTGGAATAACGACTACTCACCCATTAGAGTGGACGAAAACAACCGCTTTATGATATGGGGCGTCGTCACTTATGTGATTCACAGATTCTGTAAGGAATAAAATTTCAAAAGAGGAGGAATCTACCCTTCCCACCTCATGAAGGCTATCGGACAACCGAAGCCTTCAGGATAATAATATCTTCAAGAGGGCGGTCGTTATTACCCTTGTCTGTGGCCACATTCTGGATTTTATCCACCACAT
>OIYG01002078.1_pt1 | contig 13544 bp, 26 predicted proteins | sample 1587861 | NCBI WGS metagenome assembly OIYG01 (sample SAMN03283272) | human gut metagenome | biome: human-associated habitat; material: feces | host: Homo sapiens | place: Peru | collected 2012 | reverse complement strand
CCGTCTTTGGCATAGAACAGATTCAGCGACTGTTCTAAATTGCCTTGTGGAGTATTTGTCGTAAGTCTCATGTTGTTTTCCTTTCTCCGTGCGAACAAAAATCATTTGGTTCAACGTCAGCATATTGAAAATAACCATTACAAACAAACCCATGGCAACCTTCTTCGTTATAGTAGTATGCATATTTACAGTCTTTACACCTAACTACAGGGACGGCGTCAATCGTAGGCGCGGTATTAACAAGCGTTGCCGCAAGAACCTTTACGCTTCGAATTGCCGTGCTTTCTTTTACACGCTTTTTCAATGCATCAGCATCAATCGGTCGCATAGTCACTGCCTCCGTTCTTTCCCTCACCATAAGAACAAAAATCATCAAGCTCCATACCAACACCAAGTCTGCAACAAATTATGTATTTATTGTCATCTGCCATAATGCCGCTTGTACAGTTCTCGCATCTCACCACCGGTGCAACGTCGGCAGCAGGAAAATTTTCAATGTCAAATTTTACGTTAAAATATCGGCTCGTTCCCTTCATGTAGTCAAGAAACGCCTCCCGCTCTATGTATTCAGCCATATAGCGCTCTCCTTTGTCTTACTTTCTCTACTTCTGTGCAAAAACACTGTGCAAGCTTCGTAACACAGTCATCGCACATCCAGTATTCGTGATACTTCGTTGAAAGGCGCTTACCATCGTGATACCCTGTCTCCGGTACTGTTAGTTTGAAGACGAAGTCCATCTTGTGACAGCCGGAGCAAACACAGTTGTCCGTATCGCTGATATGGCCTCGAAACTCCACATCCGGGAGGTAGTTAACATTAGCTTCGTTCATAGTCTGCCTCCGAGACGCTTTGCAATCATCTTGCCGAGCAAGCCCGCCTCTTCAAGCGGAACCTCGCGCAGAACCTTTGCCTTCGGCGCGCGTACTTTGCCGGTTTCGTAGAGCGGCACAACGATCTCTGCCGCGTCCGCCTCAAGCTCAAGCAGTGCTATATCAGCCCATCTCTGCGCATACGCGCAAGCCCAGCTTGCTGTTGCCATGTGTATACCCTCTCCGCAATCTTCTTCCGGATCAGCCGTGAAGCCGTTCGCAACTGCCATTTCGCCGATTTCGTAAAAGAAGTCTCCATCCCAATCCGACACATACACTGTGTTGCACTTATGTACCGCCTTGTACAGCTTGATTTTACCGTCAATGATCGGGATATCATTTCCTTCAGCCCAAGCCGTGATGCTGTCGGGATTGTACACAACACGAGCGTTTCCGGACACTTTAACATTGCTGCGACGCGCGGCGTCTACTATCTGGCTGTTGCCCCACGCCACGACGGAGCTGTTGTCCCACGCCACGACGGAGCTGTTGCCCCTCGCCTCGACGGAGCTGTTGCCCCTCGCCTCGACGGAGCTGTTGTCCCACGCCTCGACGGAGCTGTTGCCCCACGCCTCGACGGAGTATGCATATCTCTTGTTAACGACCGCCCTATTGTATGGCGTGCCGAACTTAATGATTATTCTGCCGTTGTAATCTACCGGTATTGCATCAAGTTCTGCCTGACTGGTTACTATTTTCTCGTTCATTTTCTTCTCCTTTTCAAAGTCGCCTTTTGGCGTATTCGGCCATGAGCAGAGCCTCTGCCATGCCGTCGTTATCTTTTCTGCATCTTTCTGTCGGCAGCAGCGACACTCCGGGGAAAAGCCGCTTGCACACCATGATCGAGCTGTTTTTGTCTCCAGTAATGGAAAATTCCTTTTTCCACTTCTGAGGCTGTACGAGCTCGTAGGATATGCCCATTGCCTCAAGCACTCCCTGTACCCACCCGAAGTTCTGACCAAAGTTAAACATACTCGTAACGCCCTGCCCGGGCATTGCGTGAACATGCTCAAGGCAGCACACCGAATCAGGCGGGACGCGGGACAGAATTTCTATGTACCGGCTCTTCTCATAGGGGACAACGGTTATGCCGCCGTCGCGGATCACTGCAAGCCCGCCTTTTGCACCGGGGTCTATACCTATGTATGTCAATAAGTCATCTCCTTTTGGCACTTAGGAAACCTATATTCATCTGCCCGCGGCTGGTATAAAGCCGAAGTACCGACGCCACAGTTGCCGGGATAGCTGCGCTGCGTGCATATTCCAGAACTGCGTCCAGCGTGTCACCGGCTTGAGGCTCTGCGCCTTTGTCTCTCAGCATATCAAGCCACTCTTCATAAGCTTCCTCAATTTCTCTTTTTGGAAATAAATCATCAGCGCCGCCCGCGTAGGGCGTAGTTTCCTTTGATTTACTTTGATATAATTTACTTTTATTTGATTTACTTTTAGGGGCATCTTCGGGGAGAGAATCGCCATCTTCGGGGAGAGAATCGCCATTTAGGGTACAAACATCCAAGCCCTTACTTTCTTCAACGTTCAAGAGCCAGATATTATGATCGACACGCTTATATGAACGCTTTTGTATAGCCTCCATATAACGGCGCTGAATGCCTTTACTCGTCAACACTCCAACCCTATCAAACAGACTTCTTTCGAATAGTCCAATTTGTAAGCATGTTGCGACTACCGCTTTGATAGTCTCGGCTCTAATACCACCGCCCATTCTACGTGCCGTAGTGGCCGCATTGGCATAGCTCCACCGATAAAAATAGCCATCAGACGCATAAGCTCGTTGACACAGGTAAAAGTAAATGGAAAATCCTATCCATCCTTGAGCGTCAATAAGCTCGTCGATTTTTGTATCGTTCTCGAAGATGTCGGTATTCCATCCGGCATAAGATATCCCCGCCTTTGGTTTACCTGACATAATGACCTCCTGCGTGGGGGTGGGGCTTCTTTTAGGGAAGCCCCGTATTAGCTGCGATTACTCAACCAGAGGGACAAGGTGTCCCAGATACGCTATTGTGACCTCCTCGGCTGAATGATAACGGCGGGAGTCGTGACATGGCCTGCCGTTTCGGTCAGTCTCGTAGCCGTCTTTGAAGTAATAAACCTTGCCTTTGCTTGAGTAGTCTGCCAACGTAAGATCATGTACGCGCACCATCTTCCCGGTGAACCACTCTTCTTTCTTCGGCTCATTCCCCAGCAGACGGTCAAAGGCGAGCTGCGCTCCGGTAGCGAAAACAAACTTATCGTCTTTTGAACACGTGGCCTTTGCCTCTTCAAGTACCTTTTTGCCCTCATAGAGACGGGCAAGAACAGTGTTGCCATCGGTTGTGATGACGATCTTGAAGTTGTCGGCACGGCCTTCAATCCAATCTTCAGCCCAAAGCCAACCCTCTCCGAGGAGGAGTTCCCCGACATCTTCGAGCATACGATACGTACTGTGGCCGACGGACTCAATGGTCATCACTTTTCCTTCCCACTTGCGCATCTTAGGATTAAGAAAAGTACCAGAGCGAGCCGGGCCCTTGAGGTTCGTTTTGATTCTGACACGATCTCCGACTTTATATTTCATTTGTACTCCTTTCTTACAGCGGCAGTTCGTCGCTGACACCCATACCGGCAAAGGGGTCATCCCCGTAGTCGCCGGTATATTCCTCATAGTTCATGCACTTCTCGACTTTGGCGTTCACATTGACCTCGGAAATCCATTCGCCGCGATACTCGCGCTTTGACAGCTTCACGGATTCGACTTCCACGATCCTGAATGTGCCGCCCTCCTCAATGCCAGTCTGCCCGCCCTGCGGCCAGATGTTCATATAGTCGCGGCCATTCTTGATTTTGAGCAGTTCCCAAGCGCCGTTAGTGCCCTCGCCTTTACGCACCATTGAGGCGGTATAGGTTTCGCCTTTTTTGATCTCAACCAAGATTTAATCCTCCAATGTGATAATGACCTTTTCAGGGGCAGGTGCTTCTTCGTAGCCGTTGACGTCCTGCATTTCCTCGACAGTGGGGATGCCCTCAAGCTTTTCGGGGCAGAACGTACCGGCGAAGAACGAAGCTGCGCGATACTTGAACATCACGTCCGGCATGGTTTTCCATTTTGAACCGGACTTGTCAAGCCATCCCTCGGCCTTGACCATGTCCCATGTGACTTCGGGCCCGACGCAGAGTTTTCCGGTCGAAAGCCTTGTAGCCTGGGCATAGCAGCCCTTTTCCGTGGTGATGAACTCCAACGGAGAGAACAGCCCGCACGAATTTATGATGCTGATACAGAACTTGCCGCTCCATGCGGGCTTTCCCTTGACTATGTACAGATGCTTCATAACGAGCAGTGGGGGAAAGCTCATGCGGTTTGCAAGGTCAAGTGCTATAAGACAGTTTGCCGGTTTGTTCTTGTATGTCTGCTCCGGAACAAGGTCTGACGTCGCGAGCATTTTTGCCATCTTGATACCCTGCGACATCATCTTTGTGTCGTTCCAGATCGTGGGCACTTGCCCGGCGGGCGCTGTGAGCGCGGTAGATTCCTGCTCCTGCTGCGGAGCTTCTTTTACTTCATCCACGGTGCTACCCCCACAGCGGAGAACTCTTTTACTTCGCCCTCTTCGCCGAATCCCACAAGCGCGGCTCTCGCGAGCAGATCGAAAGCGACCATTTCGGGAGTGCCAGCGTTGACAAGAGCTGATTTTACAGCGCTGACAATTCCGGCAGTATCAGCCAAGAGTTCGGCCACAGAACCCTCAGCGCGGATTTCACCGTTTTTAGCAGTTATCATTTGCACTATCCTTTCTTTTACGTTTTTTCTTCTTCAATGCCAGATGCAGAGCAAGGCAGGCGTCGGCCAGCTTGTCGTCTATATCCAGATTGAACAGTTTGTACGTACCGTCTTTTTTAAGCTGGAGTATGAGTATCTGTTCGACCGGCATATCATCAGGCAGCGCGCGACGGTACAGGTTTTGCGCCGCGGTATATAAATGCCGGTGTGCCGGGTCAATGTTGGAAGTGGTTTTGAAGTCAAGGAGCGTCGGTATACCGTCGACGGTGCCGTACCGGTCGAGCGTACCGGCATAGAGCTTGTCCGGGTGACAGACTGCGTACTCTATCTTCTTCCACTCCGTGGGATGGTCTTTACGGAACGCAAGGTAAGCTTTGATATAGGGTACGATATCCTCAGCGGCTTCAACTTCACTGTACTTGTCCAGCACTTCAAGCGCCTTGTGTACTGCCGTGCCGCGCTCTGCGGCGTTGTCGAGCTGAAATTGGGTGATATCTCCGTATATCTCGCGGGACATGAAACGTGTGACTTCTGATACGCTGGGGACGGGTTCACCGTCGACCTCATAGGTATGCGACTGATTGAAGAAAACCAGATTTGCCATGCCGTCACCCCGTATACCGGTAAGAAATACCGAACGCCTCGGCGACGAGCTGCGGGTTTGTATTCAAGCAGTCCTTTATGTACTCGGCGAAGCACTCGCCGCACATATCGCCGTCGTCAGTGGTATAGATGTAATCGCCGATATCCTCGCCGCATTTGGGGCACACGCGCTGCGCACCGGACGGATAACCGGTGCGCAGTACCTCACGGATGTCCGGCGCGTCGTCTATCTGCCTCATGGTTTACCTCCTGCGGACGGTAGTCCCGTCCGGCATAGTGAAATACTGAGCATCCATCGCGGGCGGTGCCGGTGTGTAACGCTTGCCGTCAAGCTTCCCGGCCTTGTCCATGTCCGCCCAGCCGTAAGACTGCGCGATCTCGCGTATCTCATTGGCGCGTTCGGTGATGATGTCGAGGTAGACGATCACGGCAACCAGCACCAACGCGAGAGCGCCGACGATCAGGACACTTAATGTTTCAATGCTCATTTCCCGGCCTCCTGCCATGCTCTTTCACTCGCCGTGCTGCGCTCCTCCAGCTCAAGCACTCCCTGACGGAAGAGCACACCGAAGAAGTAGAACACCCCGGCAGTGACCGTCAGCCAGCCTAATACACTATCCATTACTTTCTTCTCCTTTTCTCAGCGCTCCGGTATAGGAAATCCTCGGCGCTTGAATAATTGTGGTTTCGCAGATGCTCTCTTTTAGCTGCGTTCTCGCGCTCCTGCGCTTTGCCCGCCGGGCAGTCTGCATGACAACCGATGCGGCGCAGCTCACAGTTTTTGCATGGGCTCATATCGCAGCCCTGATTTTTTCTTTCTCAATGCCGAGAGCCTTTGCGAGCTTGAATATGTCGCAGAGCTTCCAATTGACGGTATTCGTGTCCAGCAGCCTTGAAAGCGTGGCGCTGCTGCATCCGAGATACTTTGCCATATCGGCGTTAGTCAATTTAAGAGCTCGCTTGCGTTCAAGGAACAGCCCCATAATATCATCTGCCGGGGGCTTGCCAAGGTTTACGCGGGGCATTGCAGTCTCTCCTTTCATTCAACCTGAATGTGGTCTGTTTCTTTCCGGCACTTGTAGCAGTACATTGTCTTTACATGGCCGGGGTTCGTCTGACCGCGCCATTTTGTAGCGGGTGAACGGCAACCACAGGCGGAGCATTCAAAGATGCGCTTCTGCGGTATGACCGACGCCGGATGTCTACGCATGGGGGTCAAGCAGATCGTCGACTTTGCATCCGTAGAGTTCTGCAAGTCTGGCGATGGTCTCAAGCCGGGGCAGCCACTTGCCCTTTTCCCAACCGCAAACCGTTGTATGCGAGATACCGAACGTAGCGGCTACTTCTTCTTGAGAATACCCGGCGGCTTTACGCTTTGCCTTGAACGCAGCCGCTTGCCGGGTGGAAACGGCTGAGCCTGTCTTAGCGGTTCTGTTGCTCATGCTCCTCCTTCCTCATAATTGTGAGATTTATTATTGACACATGAGCCGGGATGTGATAATTTGAAAGTGCCACCAATCAAATAGCACATCCCACGGCTCATGCTTGCCCCGGTTCGCCGGGGCGGGGATGTGTCAGCGGCCTATCCGCTGGCGTATGTCAAGCGGTTGCTTCGGCTCTGTAATTGCTGATAGCCGTAAGTACCGGTGACAGCTGTTTCAACGAGCTGTACTTTCTCGCGAAAGCGTCCATGTCTCTTTCTGCTTCTTCCAGCAGTTCCGCGAACATATCCCGGTCTTGCACAACGACGTTGAGCGGGTGGTAATCGCGGCGGACATGAACAAAAGCTCTTGTTTCCTGTGCTCTGGGTTCTTCCGGTTCCACTGTTACCAGCGCCCGGATGATGTTTCCAGCTTGGCCTATGCGGTATTTCTCGGCTGCTATTTCGTCATTCCACTCAAAGCAGCAATGCAGGGGCGCTGTTTCTTCGCGGCTCGCATCGACTACATCTTCCGGTGCAAGCCTGCCTTTTGCTTTATACAGGCGTTCAAACTCTTCGCCTGCCGTCTGCGCCGATACCGGCACAATTGGAATTTTCCATTGGTACACCATATTGATTTCTCCTTTCTTCCAAGCCTGCCCTGCAAAGCCGAACCGAAACATACCAAACCGCGACTAACCATGCCTGCCATGCCGTGGCTCGCCAACCATACCGCGCCCGAACTTACCATGCCTGCCTTGCCTTGCCGGAACTCGCCCAAACACGACTTGCCGCGCCTAACCGAGCCTGCCGCGTTTACTCGACGTGGAAGGAACCGTAAACGCCGCCTTTTTCGGCTCGCCACTCGCCGATGCCGCAAGCGAACCCGCCCATATTTATCATGTTAATGAGCTGCTCGAGAGAAAGAACGGCAGCGTTATAGCGAACGTTGAACTCTGCCCACCATTCGGGAAATTCGCCGCGATAGCGGATGTCTGCGGTTCCCATTGCAATGCGTACCATGTCCTCACGCATGATAGGTGTTCCGTGAATCTCTACGAACTCGCCGAGGATGTGAAAAGCGCCGTTCATGCTGACCTTGTTTTTTGTGATCTCCGCTCGATACGCTGCGGCGACTGCTGCGGCCTTGACTGCCGTTGCCGGAAAGCCGAACCTTGCGCCATTCTCGATGGCCTTGGCGAAGCCCTCCGGGGTTTTGTCCTCCGGCTCTCCGTCGAGCCAATACATAGATGCTATGAAATCGGCGAACGGGTCTTTTGCATCATGCCCCTTGTTCTTTGCCTTTTTCATCTGCTTGTCGAGGATCTCTTTCTTGGCCTTTTCTGACCACTTGTGGACTATCAGGGGACTGTCACCGACGATTTTTATCGTCGCCGTCCGGATGTCCAGCGCAGGGATTGTAATTACCTGTTCATTTGTTGTTTTTGTAGCCACTTTCATTTCTCCTTTTGTTTTGTTCTAAGGGGTTGTCCTCGGTAATCAGTTATCCCGACCGCTTGGCGGTCTCGAAAGGGGGTGAAGCCATTCGCTATGGGTGAAGTTTTCATAACTGCGCTTATCAGTGGCGGCTTCCGATTCCCCCGTGCCCGTTGGCTGGGACACCAACAGCTGCAATATGCGTGGATATACGGAACCACGACCGTAAATGACGGCACATGGTGAAGAAGGGCGGTAGCTCGCCCGCTGTCGTGTCAGACACCAAGGTACGATAGCTGCAACCGCATACGGGCGAAATAGTGGAGGGGTTCGCCGCTTTAGCTACAAGGCGTCGAACTTCTCCCGACCACCGAGGACTGAGGTGAAGATTATGACTCGATTGACATTAAGCGAAAAAACCTGTTGCTCACGTTCAACAACGAGACACCGACGGAGGCGGATTTTGAATCCGTGCAGTGCCTGACGAGCAAGCACTTGCTGTCGTGCGTTTCAGATTCGCCCTATATGTGGATTCTGTCCAGAGAGGGGCAGCTAACAAAAGAGACGATACAAGCAGAACGCGCACGCAGCCGCCGAGACGAGGAGCGATACCAGCGGGAGGAGCAGCGGGCGGTAGAAGAGATAAAGCTCGGTGTATATGGCTTTTACATATCTCTTGCGTCTCTGCTTCTTGCTCTTGTCGCTTTCGTTTGCAGTCTGCGTTGACGGAACTACAAGTCCTTTGCGAACCAGCCACAGTAAAGCGAACAACTCTTCGGGAAGCATTTCTTTAATGCTTATCCCGTCACTGCCGATGCGGAGAAGCAAGTCTTCCGCTCTGCGTGGAAATCGCATTTCCTCACCTCCATTAACCAGTGTGAATTTTGATTACAAAGGGGGTTTTATCTTTGGCCTACTCTCATAAGGCTCTGATGGAACAAAAGACTAAGCAGGCAGAAGAAAAACAATTAGCCGAGTGGGCTAAGGCTGCTGCCGAAAAAGAGCGGCAAGAGCAAGAGATAAAGCAGCGCCGCACAGAAACCCGGCGGTTCTGGATTCAAACCGGATTAACTGCTCTTGCAGCTGTTTCTGCTCTGCTTGGAGTTCTTCTACAGCTTCTAAAGTGAAGTCGTTCAGCGCGGTGATGCGAGCGCGGTTTTCGTCCGCGGTGGTCATTTGTATCACCTCCTTATTTCGGGCTTCTCTTCGTGTGAGTTTCAATCTCATCACCTCACCGAGATTATATCTCACAAATATGCGCGTTTCAAGCTAAATTATCATAAATTATGAGAATTGGAAGAATAAACAAATGCACAGTCGTGAAACTGTGCAAAATTACAAGGAGGATGCGGCGATGTTATATCTTGCAGCTTTTGTGTGGCTTTTTGTGGGAGGAATAGGATTTTTACTTTTAACTTTAAACGCTGGGGAATGCCGTAAGCCATGGTTTGAGAAAACTTATATGCTGTTGGGGGCTATTTCAATTTCTGTATATATGGGCGTGTTTGTTTTCTTTTTGATTTCAGCTACAAAAAGTGGACTTGTGCTATCTCGGCTTTGGAACTGCATTTGGGGAACCTTTCTTGTCTTTGGATTGCCTTGCGTCATTTGTTTTATCTTCCAGCTTTGCGGTGTTTTTATTGTCCGAAAAGGTGAAGACAGTGATGACAGTAAGACATTCATATATGCTTGTTTTATTTATTATTTGGGAATCATACTATCATCGTGGCTGTCAAGATATTTGGGGGACGGCGATGCGTTATTCATTGGCTTTGGAATATCTTTACTAATTGCGACTGTATTTTATCTTAGCACTCGAAACGCAGAGCTTAAAGAAACGGCTGAAAGAGAGAAGCAACGCAATTACGCCAATTATCTTACCGAACAAATACATGGGCTTTCATATTTTCAAGCCTGTGAGTTCAACGATGTTTTGAAGGAATTTGACAAGCACGGCAAAGTGGCTGCATTAAATGCTTTTGAACGTTTAGCTCGTGAAATTGCAATTGAGGATAAAACAGATACTCAATCGCGCGCTCTTACTTGCATTAGCGGGTTAACTGGCGCGATGGTTCCAAACGGAATAATAACCGAGGATGAAGCACGGGCGTTATCCTCAAAATATATAGACGAATTGCTTACAAACTGGAAAAAAGGCATGGCTACAACACATGGAGAAAAAAATGGACACAACACTTGAAAGAATATTGACGTTGATTCCCCAAAACGAAAACGGGCGCTTTGTTCGTGGGGCAGCATCAGAGTTCTCAAAGAAAATAGGGATTGCGCCAAACCTCCCGGCAGAGTGGAAAGCTGGGAGAAACAAGTCTTACATGACAAAGCTGTATGAAATCAGCAACGCATACGATGTCTCCGTAGATTGGCTGCTTGGCAACAGCGACGAAAAAAAGAAGCCCACCACCGAAACCGGTGATGGGCTGGATGCAAAGCGGCGCAGGGCGCTAAATCTTATTGAGGCAATGAACGACGAACAGTTGGACGCGCTATTGAAACTGCTTGGACGTTAAGTACACGCTGTGCATAGTCGATGATTAGATCGAGTTCTGCGTCTGACGCTTGGAACACGAGCATTGTTGCACGCTGTCTGAGCTGCGAAGTCGGAGGGGGCTTATCATGCCCGCCGAGCCTTGGGGTACATATCATTTCAAACGACCTTTCCGCGTGATGCGCCGCATTATCTCTTTAGCAATATTTTTATTACCCCATATATATATATATATATATATTACTGCTGTTGTTGTGAAAAAGCAAGGCGAAACTCACATTTCTATGCATTATGACGAACTGAATAAGAAAGAATTTAGCGGTATCTTAACATGAAATGTAAAATTTGCAAGAGGGACATACCCGACAACTCAATATTTTGCTGTTGGTGCGGTGAAAAGCAGCTCCGAGAACGGAAGAAGAAGGACGAAATAAAAGTCCCTAAGCCCCGGCAGCTCAAGTCCGGCAAGTGGAACATCGAGCTGAAAGCCGAGGGATGGAGCACAACAGAGGACACGCCCGAAGAGTGCATCATTAAGGCTAAGGCGATCCGCGCCGGTTTCCTTGAGGCAAGGAAAGCCGCTCCGAAGATAACCGTCAAGGCAGTAATGCAAAGATACATTGACCGCCGTGCGCTTCGTTCCCCGTCCACATTACACGGCTATGAAACCATTATGAACACTCGGTTCAAGGATATAATCGACTGTGATATAAATACCGTCGATTGGCAGGAAGCAATTAACAGGGAAGCAAAGAACGTCAGCCCGAAAACCTTGAAAAATGCTTGGGGGTTTGCTCATGCTGCTATGGAAGATGCAGGGATAACCCCGCCGAAAGTGGTTCTGCCTCAAACCGTCAAAAAGGAACTTCCGTGGCTCGACTATGAGCAAATCGGGGTGTTCCTGAAAGCGGTAAGCGGGACAAGCGGGGAACTGGGCGCACTGCTTGCGCTCCACTCTCTGCGGCGTTCTGAGATACTCGCAGTCACCGTCGGCAAAATAGACCGGGAGCGCAATGTCGTATTGGTAGAGGGCGCTGTCGTGCGCGGCAAGAATGGCATGGTTGAGAAAGAAACGAACAAAACCAGCGCGTCACGCCGTGAAGTGCCTATTATGATACCTCGCTTACTTGAGCTAATACCGGACGCACCGCCGGACACGAAGCTGATCCCATACAAGGCGAACTCTCTATATGACAAGATCAACCGCGTATGCCGGAAAGCTGGGCTGCCGGAAGTTGGCGTACACGGTCTGCGCCGGTCGTTCGCTTCTCTGGCGTATCATCTCAAGTGGGACATGATGACCACAATGCGTATTGGCGGGTGGGATGATGATAAAGTAGTCCGGGAAATCTACACAAAACTTTCATCCAAGGACATAGACAAGGACGTCAAGAAGATGCTCCGCTTCTACAAAAATTCCGAACAAAAATCCGAACGTAAATAATTTTTGCTGATTTTGCAGCGTGTTTGAGGTTTTCTTCACGGGTTCGACTCCCGTACCCTGCTCCATAAAAATAGAAATCCCGTAGTCATTGAGACTACGGGATTTTCTTTATATTTCAATGGTTTGCGGGATTTTGACGCTATCGGAATCACGATACATTTATCTCATTCCTGATAGTTCTATCGGGGATTTAAGGTGCAATTTTACGAACGGATTTACGAACGCGCAACTATGCTGTGATAGTACGCCGAAAGTTTTTCTTTCGGATCGGGGCCGTCCTTATCGAAGAGAAATTCTTTTGCAAGCTCTCCGAAAAATTCCGGAGTAGCTACGCCGAATTTCATGGCGGTGTTGTAATAGTCCGAGAACATCATGTTCATGGCGGCATTCCAACACCATTCGGATATGTGCTCGAACTTCACGCCGAGTGTGGCGGCAACGGCGTTTGTCTGGTCAACTGTCCAGTGCCCGCCGGTCGTTCCGTCATCGTTCTGCATCTTGGCGTACCAGTGCATGACATCTTCGTGTGTCAGAGCTTCGGTATGATATCCGCAGTGCTCCAGATGCTCGACAGCATCCAGACACTCTATCATACTCTTTACCGCCTCAGCGGAGCGCTCGGTGATGGGCAACTCCATAAATTCGGCTAATCCCTTTTCAAGACGCGCTTTGTAGTCGGTGATATACTCTTTATTCATGTGTTTAACCTCTCAGAATCGCCCACAATCAACTTTGCATGATGTGGGTATATAAACTGTCTACATCCTGCTCCGTAAACGTCAGAGTGCCCACAACGGGCAACGTGATAGGTGCGGAGCATTTCGCCGCTATCGGCTTCAAGTGCTGATACACCTTGTCGATATCAACGTTACCGGCTTCGTCGATAAGATTCAGCGCGGCAAAGGCTTTGTTTTTGCTCAGCTTCCGGAGCAGTTCCGGAGCGTCCGAGACGTAAGCCGACGCCGCAGCCGCAACCAGCCATTTATTTACGCCGGACATCTTTGCAATGATCTCTGTATCAAGATACCGGGCAACCCCGGCTTGGACTCTGTCTATACTGACCATGTTTCAATTCCTTTCATTACAGCAGGGGAGGCGTACGCCTCCCCCGGTTTGCTATGGTTTAGGTAGTCGCGCCGGCGGCGGGCGTCACGATCTGAACCTTGACGTCCCCCCAGCCGGGGCAGACGTTCCCGTTAGGAATGACGGTCTTAGTTAGACCCATGAGCGCGGCAACCTGAGACTGAAGCACGCTGACAGCGGCGTTATTGACGCCGTTGTAAACGAGCTGCTGTTTCTCGAAGTCGTTGAAGCGATCCTTCAGCGCCCCGACCTGACCGTTGATGCTGTTGTACACGTCGACAAGCTTCTTATCAACGTCAGACTGCGCCTTGAGAATGGCGTTTTCCTGGACGAGACCGAGCTCGTAGCGGCTGACGGGCTTGTCCTCACTGCAACGTCCGCCCGCTCCGAGAGCAGCGGCGAG
>OIYG01002077.1_pt1 | contig 13553 bp, 11 predicted proteins | sample 1587861 | NCBI WGS metagenome assembly OIYG01 (sample SAMN03283272) | human gut metagenome | biome: human-associated habitat; material: feces | host: Homo sapiens | place: Peru | collected 2012 | reverse complement strand
GGCGAAGAAATCGCCCCGATGCCATAATATTACGCCAATTTAAGGGATTTTATAGATTAACATTGTGGTTTTTACTTTTTTCTATATATTTGCATCGTTATTTTAGAAAAAATAACACTGTTATTACTAAATTATCAACGACTTGTGAATAACCATAGCATGGACTAACATGCGAAAGTCTATATTACAGGGTAATTGATTAACCTCGGTGCTATAATTACTAATAGCGAAAAACGGTCAGCATTACAGCAATGAGTTTTTGAGACTTAATTTATCTCAAACATGAGAAGCCTGTGGATGATAATATTGATTATTTTATGCGCAAATACTGGCAGAATGGATGCTCGATCCGAAGCTGGTAGTAGTAGAAGCATTGTGCCATCTGATATGGCTTTTGATGCCGACACTTTGTGTTATTGCCATAAGGCGTGCTTTGCTGAAGTTGATTCTTTGGCGAAGGGCGCTGATTTTTTGTTTGTGAAAACCAATCCTGTGGGGTGGGGGATGCTCATTGGCAATGTGGGAGTGGAATATCAGTTTAGCCAGCGTCTTTCGGCAGAATTGTGGATTTATTACTCAGCCTTGAATTATTTCCACCGCACCACTAAGTTTCGCACGTTTACCTTAATGCCAACCTTTAAGTGGTGGTTTGCTGGGCAAAATGTGCAATGGTGGGCTGATGCGCATCTTGGTTTGGGCTTTTTCAATTATGCAAAAGGCGGACAATGGCGCTATCAGGACCGCAATGGTAACACCCCTGCTTTAGGTGGTGGCTTGGGTATAGGAGTGCGTATTCCCCTCTGCAAGAATCATCGTTGGTGGCTTGAACCGTCGCTGGGAGTGGGAGTATATCGGCTGAATTACGATAAATTCGAGAATTGCCCTGACGGAAAACTCGTGGATACTTGCCATCGCACATTCTTCGGGCTCGATCGTGTGTCGCTCGCCATCAGTTATCGCTTTCACGTGAGTAGATACATCAAATGAAACACATGTCTCACATATTGCTCTATATGTGCATCGCCATATTGGCTGTGGCAGGACTTGTGTCGTGTGATGTCCACGAGTTTCCTGACGATGGAGAGCAAGGTGGTGGCGAAACGAAGGAATTTGTACTTCTTCTTGACTTTACCGATGCCCTGAAATGGGGATTTCACACCGAAATCGACTATACGCAAAACCGTGTGCCATCGATGCTCCCTTTACGACCTGCCGATATTGATGTTCGCTATATAGTGAAGGCATATCGTGTTGACGCTAACGGCTCTGTCGCCTCAGAGCCTTCTGCTGTGGTGATGGAGGCTGGCACCGACACCACAAATCTTAACCATACAGTCACCCTCCAGCTTGCCCCTGGCGCATATAAGTTCCTTGTGTGGACCGACTATGTGGAGCATGGCAAATTGACTAACCTATATTACGATCCCTCCAACTTCATGGAAGTGACCTATTGCGACCGCGAAGGCTATACCGGTAACAATGACCTTCGTCAAGCATTCCGTGGCGAGTGTGATGCTGTGGTGCATAATTCTATTACCGAGGGAGTGAATACTGCCACAGTATTTATGCAGCGTCCGCTTGCTAAATACAAGTTTGTAAGCTCCGACCTTGAAAAGTTCCTTGCTATGGTGGTGGTGTCGAGGGCTGGCAAAAATGCACCTATGTCGAAAACTGACCTTGAGGTGGCTATGAGTAAAATCAACATTGCCGATTTCAAGATACGGTTTATTTACACAGGTTTCCTCCCATTCTCATTCAATGTGTGGACCAATCGTCCCAACGATTCATGGACTGGCATTTCGTTTGACAGCGGTATGAAAGTGCTGTCGGAGAGCGATACAGAGCTGGGGCATGATATGGTGCTCGTGAATGGACACGGGTCGAGTGTGTCGGTGCGTCTTGAGGTGTTTGACCGAGATGGCACTCTGTTGAGCAGCACCAATCCGATAGATGTGCCCATTGTGCGCAACAAACTCACTGTGGTGCGAGGGCATTTCCTCACCACGAGTGCTTCGGGTGGTATAGGCGTAGTTACCAAGTTTGACGGGGAATACAACTATGAAGTGCTGTAGTATGAAAATGTAATTGGATAAAATGATTCTCTTAAATAAATTAATTAACTCAAAAAATTAACCGAAATGAAAACTAAATTATTTTCAATGTTTGCCGTGGCAGCCATGCTGCTGACGACATCGTGTTCGAACGACGAGACCCAAGAACTCGTAGGTGGCGAACCTGTGACCACATCATTTAAAGTGCAACTGCCTAACAGTATTGGCACACGTCCAAATAATGGTGCCAAGAAGGCTTTTGCCGATGGAAAAACTGCAACCGTGTTGAAATACATGGTTTTTGATGAAAACAACAATCGTGTTACCACAATTCCAACAGGTGAAAAGGCAATCAATTTGAGCACTGATGTCCAGCTTTCGCTTATCACTGGCAAGAAGTATAAAATTGTGTTCTGGGCAGCTAATGCCGCAGCACCTTACACCATCGACGAAACTGGTAAGGTGATTGTGAACTATGAAGGTATGAAAGCCAATGATGAATCTCTCGACGCATTCTGCCGCTGCTATGAATATACTGCTGGCACTGAAGTGGAGAATCCTGTGAAACTCTATCGTCCGTTTGCACAGCTCAATGTGGGCACCAAGGACATGAACAAGGCTGTGGAACTTGGCTTTAAGAAGGCTGATGCAAAAACTAAGGTGCAGGTTAGTGGCATTGCCAACGCTCTCAACTTGCTCACTGGTGAAGTGAGCGGTGAGACTGAAGTGACTTGCGACCTCAACGCCATTCCTACAGGCGAAACTTTCCCAAAGGAGGGTTACGACTATTTGAGCATGGACTATCTGCTCGTGGGTAAGGAAACTAAGAGCGTGGTGGATGTGAAGTGGCAGATTACCGACGGCGTAACTACCGTTGACCGCACTTTCACCAATGTGCCATTACAAGGCAACTACCGTACCAACATCTATGGTAACTTGATTACAGCCACAACCGACATGAATGTGGAAATCGACCCTGCTTTCACTGATGCCGATTACAGAGACCCTATTGAAGATGAATTGATAGTTGCCAACAATGACGAACTTGCAACAAAACTCGCTACCGACGGTGCAGTTGTGAAATTGGCTCCTAACACCACTTATAAGTTGCCAGCTACCGTGGGCGACAATATCGACATCATTGGCAACAAGGGCGCTAAGATTGAAGTGCCAGCAGCAGTAGCATGGCATAATAAGACAGCTACATTCCACAATGTGGAACTTGTGTATGGACAGAATGATTATGTAGGCATTCAGCATGCAAAAACCATTAAATATGAAAACTGTGAAATCGTGGGTAAGATGTTCTGTTATGCCGAAAATTCCGAGTTTGTGAGCTGCACATTCACCCAAACTGCTGTCGACTACAACATTTGGACATACGGCAGCAAAATCGTTAAGTTCACTAATTGCATATTCAATTGTAAAGGCAAGTGCACCCTTCTTTACAACGAAGGGTCAAATATTGGACAAACTGCCACTTTCGACCACTGTACATTCAATGCTTCCCAAAAAGCAGAAGGTAAAGCAGCAATCGAAATTGACTCAAGTAAGGGCACAACTTACGATGTGTATATTAAAAAGTGTGTTGAAACCGGATTTGATCTCGGTAAGGTAAGTGGCAATTCACTTTGGAACCAGAAAATGGGCAACAAGACTAATCTTTGGGTTAACGGTGTTCAAAAACTGACAAGAGAATAAAAAGAAGTGATTGAATAACTGTAGGGAGGAGAAATTTTTGAGATTTCTCCTCCTTTTTTGTCTATCCACCTCCACGAATTCTTGAATCCTCGAATTTTCGAATTGCGCGCCCCTCATGTCCTCGTTGACCTGTTGACTCGTCGGCTCGTTGACTCAATCTCTCGTTGACTCTCCTTATTATTATTTTTTAAACTAATTTTGTACTTTGCAAAATGTGCTTGCTCTGCCATGCTCTCGGTGCGATTTTTTGCGTTAAAAGTCGCTCTGTGAACGTGGTGGCACGCTTTCGGTTTTTGGCATTGTGGTCATTTATTCGTAACTTTGTGAGTATTTTATTAAGGAAAAAAGAAACGATGAGAAAAATTTTGTTTATCGCATTATCATTTTTAGCGGTTTGTGCTACAGCCGCTAACCATGTGTATGTGAGGAGCAAGCAGAATTTGCGATGCGAGGGATATTTCCCACAACTCAGCCCCGATGGCAAAAAAGTGATTTCTGCTCCTACTGATGCGAAAAAACTCTACATATACGACCTCGACACTCAAAAGCGCGACGTGGTTGCCGATGAAGGTGTGCCTGGATTTGAGGCTATCTTCGGCAAAAACGGCAAGGTGTACTATGTGTCGATGAAAATCAACAAAGACCACCTTATTTTCCGTTCGGGCAGGGAATACGACCCCGAATCTGGCTCCGACCGTGAGGTGCTTTCGCCTCAGCATGGCGCAGTTCACGCCATTAACGGCACTGATGGTACAGCCGTGGTGGGCGAGCAGAAGGAATGGAACACTCGTGATGCCGGCACCTTTGCTTGGGCACTTGGCTCAAAACTCTATATTTATCGCAATGGCGAGAAACATACTTATTCACCAGTGAATGTGCAGACAGGCTATCTTTGGGTGGATGTGTCGCCCGATGGCAGCAAGGTGCTTTTCCATGTGCCTGCTATGGGACTTTACATTTGCGACGCCACCAATGGGCGTGTGCTCAACAAACTCAGTGGTTGCTTGATGCCAAAGTGGTATAACAACGATTTGATTGTGGCTCAAGGTCGTGGCCGACTGGGCTACAACATCATCATTTTCCGTGCTGATGGCACTGGGGGCATTCAGTCGCTTGCCAGTGGCGAGTGCGTGATGCCTTCCGTAAGCGGCAACCACGTGATCTACACCACCAAGGGCGGTAGCGTGAAACTGCTTACGCTCGAAACTCCAGAAGAGCGTGAGGTGCGCTTGGAGCAAGAGCGCTTGGAAGCAGAGCGCATAGCGAAGGAAAAGGCTGAAGAGGCCGCACGAATCGAAGCAGAGAAGCAGGCTGCCGAAAATCAGGAGGCAAACCAATAAAGGCTGCTGCTAAAGGCTTGCTCAAAACAATATAAGGAATAATGAAATTTATAAAATATTCAATAGCACTCATCACTTGCCTCGCCCTGTCGGTGCCAGCTATGGCACAGCGCAGCACTCGTAGCCAAGGTGAAGTGCCACCTCCAAAAACAAAAAAAGCAGCGCAGGAGCAAACCGTTCCACATCGCTCAAAAAAACGCAGCCCACAAAACACTGGTGTGGTGGCTGGGCAGATTCGTCCACGCGTGTTTTTGAACCCCGGTCACGGTGGACACGACAGCGACGACCGTCCATGCCCATTCTACAACGAGGGTATGCAGGCTCGTGTGGAATACTACGAGTCTGACAGCAATTTGAAAGGCGCTATGGCTATGAAGGATATTTTGCGTAGTCGTGGCTACGAGGTGTTTATGTCGCGTGTCAACAACACTACTGACGACGATTTGAACCTTTTCGAAATTCACCAGTTGGCGCTCAATAGCGGTGCTGATGTGTTTTTCGCCATTCATAGCAATTCTTCAGGGTCTGCCACTCGCCGTGTGAATTTCCCATTTGCCATTTATCGTGGTTACGACGGTGGAGGCACTGCCGAAGGAAGTGAAGAACTTGCAGGAATAGTGGCATCGAACCTCGCCGACTGCGAGGCCACTTCATGGAGCCGTGGAGGTCTTACTCATGGCGACTGGTCGTTCTATCGCAATCGTTCTGGCTTGGGCGTGTTTAGATGGAACAAATTGCCCGGCATTTTGGTTGAAAACTGTTTCCACGACTATCAGATAGAGCGCGAACGTCTGCTTAACAAAGACTATTGCGGACTTTTGGCTACCATCAACAGCCGTTCGCTGGATAAATTCTTCAATCGCCCAGCGCAGCAGTTCGGCATGGTGGCTGGCATTGTGCGCTACGACTATCCACGCAAGGGCAAAAGACTCACTTCTTTCGGTAAAGATGCTTACCAGCCTCTCAGCGGCGTGCCTGTGGAGTTGTGCGACTTGGAAGGAAATCCTATCCAAACCTATCAAATCGACAACTACAACAATGGCTTCTACTGCTTCACTCGTGTGCGTCCCGGACGCTATTTGGTGGCTATCGACGGTGTGGAAGACTACGAATTGGAGGTGAAAGCCGACAAAACCACCTACTACAACGTGACCGTAGTCACCCAGCCCGACGCTGTTGAAGTCGAAGAAGAAATTACCGTAGTCCACAGCGAAACCACCGAATCCGACGAATCCGCCATCGCCAACGGCGAAACCGGACAGTAGCCTTTTTGAGAAATTAGAAATTAGAAATTAGAAGTTAGAATTTTGTGGATAAGGGCAGGGAACCTCACACAAGATTCAACAGATTCAACATAGAAAAAATATTCGTGTAATTTGTGAAATTCGTGGTTAAAATCAACCACAAATCACCACAAATTTTACACGAATTTTTTTGTGACCATAAAGACATCATATAATCTAAATTCGTTAGTAAAATAGCGGAATGTGTAGATTAAACAAACTTTCCGCTTGTTTACTCACGAAAAAGGGTGTGTTTATTGGAGATCAATGTTGGGAACTCCCAAGTATAATACATGGTGCGGCTTGGCATTTGAACGCACTTGCCTGGGGGATGTTGACCAAATTATTCGTTTAGACTCACAAGGTGACATAGTATAGGCATCCAAGTAATTTTTTTGTCTGATATGTCATGGCATGGTTCAACTGACCTCAAGCAAGAATGTGTCACCAGTTGGACAAAACTCTTTGCCACGAATGATGTACAATTCACAGACAAAGGCATTGACACCTTTTTCGCTTTTGTTGACCACATGTCATGTAGCGCAGTCACATATGTTTCGCTTGGTGGCTCCAATGGCAGTGCTGACCAGTTGACTAACAGGAATCGAACACAAAAAGTTGGATTGGGTATATTCTATAAAGAAAAAAGAAATCTCAATCAAGATAAAGGGTTCTGGTTGTATGAATAAGCAATATACCTAAAATACGATAGATATTACGTCGGATAATTCGGACTAAACAATACATGAAGCCTTGTTTTTTAGCCAAAACAAGACTTCATGTATAATAAAGTGAAATCTAAATCATACAAGGACATTTGTATATTTTTAGTTGCTCATAAATTGAAATGGAAGGGCATAGAACCTGAAGTGCACAATCCTTACATTCCAATTTTTTATTTCGTGTGAAATACCAATAGCAGTCTTGTGAACCAACCCAATTATTAATAATACAAGCAAGGTCTCGATATTGTAAAGACTCAATTTGCTGATTTACACAATAGACCATCCCGTCATAATTGATTGTTATATGACCAAAGCATGATGTATTTATGTAATCTTTTAAATAACACTCTTTTAGATTTTGATTGATTTTAAGAACCTCGTCTTTGGCTATAACCATTTGTGGCTGTAGGGAAATATTCTTTTCATCCAAGAAAACAGGACATAATACTACATTTTCTTTTGTACCCGTAAGCTTGTCTAAATCAGAATTATTTGTTACAATATATTTTAGAATTAATCTTTCTTCTCTTAGGTTTATAATATCTAGGGGGGTAGCTGAATCGATAAGCAATTCTACCATTATTGTTTGATACTTGCGCAACATATCTTGTATATGTTGAATAGGATAAACCAAGTGATGGACTCTAAAAACAACAAGTAGGTTTCTTGTTTGGGCAAGATTTAAAATTCTTTCCAACTTATCGCATGAAATTTCTCCAGACAAGACAATTCTTTCCAAGTCAAAAGAAATAAGTTGCAGTAATATTGTGTCTATGTCAATCTGTATATGATTAACGTTTGGATACTCTAATTGCTTGTAAGCGAATGAATTGAGATTTATAGACAATGTGTTGTTAAGTAAAAAAGTGATAGATTTCAACATCATATTTGTATGTGATGCCAAGTTGTGCCCTAAAGCTTTGTTTTCTTTATTTAAGGAGGTCATTATTTGTAATCCTCGTTTTGGGAAATAAGGCATTGACTTGTTTGGTTGTATGAAATATCCGAATCCGTTGTTGGCGATTTTTTGCAAAATAGACTTGTTGTCATCGCATTCTTCCATATAACCGAAATGATTTAATGTATTGGCGGCTTTATATGGGAGGGCTATATTCCTCATATATAAGCTACTAAACTTTATTGTATCATATATGAGCAATTCTTTTGATGTAGCCTTGATATAGCAATGTGGAAAAATTATGTACAGTCTGTTCATTTTATTATAATATTTTCTTTAAGTACTTCTATTATGTCTGGATGAGATTCTATGTATGATACAGCATCTGACAATAGTTTTGCGAATTTACTTTTTGAAGTAAACTCATCACATTTACCATTGCTGTAACAAAAAGAACATTTAGTGCAACAAAATTGCATGTAGCATTTCTTGCATATAGATGAAACTTCGGCGATTCTTTTCATAAATCCATTTGCTACTTCATTGCAATCAATATGAACACAGCCACTATTATCAATATATCCTAACGGAGAATCCCTATTGACTTTTTCACATGGGTGTATTTTTCCATTATAGCTTACGAAAAGTCGTTTTGAAAATGGAATACATGTACCAGTTGGCAAGGTACTATTCTCTATACTTTCATCTACGAGTAGCTCACTCTCTTTGCTAACTGAATTATTCAACAACCTTGTAGTAAAAACCAAAATTCGATTAAAGACTGGATTTTGAGTGATTAAACTTGGAACCAACTCTATATCCTTTGGAATTTCAAATGTTTTAAGCATAGATAGAATTCTGTTTCCATCTTTTGCATCCTCTGTGGGAACATGAAGGGGGCTAAAATTCGGCGTTGTGTTAAATTGCATCTTAAACCAATCAACAATTTCCCTTACATCACTTTTATTTGTGAAAACCGCATTATAGCGAAATGTTGCGAACCATTCTGGATACAAATTCTCAACACACTTCAAGTTCATCATTACGATGTCAAACGAAGGATTCCCTTTAGGAGTTATTCTATATGAGTCGTTTTCCTTGTTGCCATCAAGACTAATTAGCATTTTAAATTTGTGACATGACAAAAAATTCGCATATTTTGATAGAAGCATTGCATTTGTTGTCATTGTAAAAAACAATGAACGGTTGCGAAATTCTATACGTTCTGCATATTCTACAATTTGGCGCACTACATCGAAATTCATCAATGGCTCGCCCCCATAGAAACTAATGGCAAAAGGTTCTTTAGGTGCATTTGATAGAGGCTCTTTCTGAAAAAGAATAGCCAAATAATCAATTATGCTTTTGGCCGTTTCAAATTTCAGATTGCCCAGCATACCTCTTCGGCTATCAAATGTATCATATCCTTCGCCATAGCAACAATATTCGCATCTAAGATTACAGAGTGTTGTAGTCTCAAATATGATTTGTGACAGTTTTACCAATACTCCTTGTATAGTATTCCCTGTTATATAACTATCAAATGATGAAGTATATTTATCAAGATATCCATATTGCTTTAACTGTCGAAAGGTTTCATCTTCCTCAATTCTGTCGTTTGAAATTATATCGTACACATTCTTTGATAATGGCAATATTGTCTTTTTCAAAGGACTATACAAATAATAATTTTCGTTTTGAGTTTGTAATACTATAGCTTCCATATGCGTAAAATAATGAAAGCCAAAGTGTTAAACAATGGCTCTCTCTTAATTGGTGATTCTTTAATCAATGTTCCAACTTCCAGCAGAGGCAACATCGTCACACATTGTAACTTCGCCTTCTCTGATGAAACACTCACAAGGACAATAACAGTTGCTAATGCGAACAATATGTCCTTTTTGTCTAACAACTCTTAATCTGTTTTTGAGTTGTTTGTTCTGTTCTTCTAAAACAGACAGTTTTAAAACTCCCATAAATATTCTTTTAACCCCTTTTGTTGTGTACAAGTCAATCGCAGGGGCATTGCGTTTCGACTTGCTTGTGTATTGCTGTTAAATATTCATCCATAGGAATGTATATATCCGTGTTGGTATAAAGTGCATCAGTAAAAGTCTTTGGAAAGGCTGTATAACCGATTAATGCCCCTCGGAGCATATATCCATACTCTTTACTATCAATGCCTCTATTTTGGGCATATCGGTCAATTTGGTCAAAACCAAAAGGTTTGACAAAGAAAGCCATCAAGGATTTCAATACAACCAAGTTGGCGGGAATGCTAAATGATGAGCATTGGTTGTGCTTGTATGACCAAAATTCCCGAAGAGTGCTAAGTATTTGCTTACCTTTTTCTGTGTTAGAGCATTCTAAGCACTTATATTTGTTGGCTGATTCAACAATAAGGTTCAATACAACTTCGTCAGACAAACCTCTTTGTTTGCACATAAGAGCTTCATTCATTATGACATCAAGAAATACTTTTTCTTCATCAGAATTCAGTACTTCAATGCTTATAGTTAAGTTCTTTAGCGAGAAACAAGAGTAATCAATGTTTCCGTTTGCCTCACCAGATACTTTTGCTTTGCCGATAAGATCATTCATAATATCACTAACACGGACAAACAAAGCTCCTAAAGTCGTATCATACATAGATGAACCAGATTCTATGTTCGTTATCTGTTGTTTTATATCTGCGATCTGCTGCTTTATGGACTTAAATTCGTAATTTTCATCTTCGTATTTTTTGATTTCTTGTTTAAGATACTTCTTACGCTCATATTCCCAAGTTCCCTTTTTGAAATATTCACGTTTTTTCCCCATTTTGATACCATTATCACGTTCTTTCTTTTTTATAGAATTAAGTTCTTCTATCCAATCAGAAATACCATTGTGACATTCCATGCTGTAAAGTTTGCTTTCTAACGCATCCTTTTGTGTTATTAAGAAATCTCTTTTGTCTGTACTATTTGCTTGTTTATTCTGAGATATTTCTTCTGCACGAGCCTTTGCCAATTTGACAATTTCAGAGAAATGTTGCATAAGAATATCAAACAAGTTTGTCCTTGTCTTAACAGTACCATTATATATCCCTTTAGCCGTTTGGATTAGAGAAATATATTTACTCTCATTTGAAACAGCTATTTCAGAAACCATAACTTGTGTATTTAATCCAGCAAATGAATTTTTTAAATCACGCAATATACACATTAGTTTTTGTTCTTGGGGATTTTTTGCAAACGCCATTGCACGAGTAAAGGCAACAATCATCCCCTTTAATCTGTCATAAATACAGTCTTGTGCAACATATTCTTGAAGTTGAAAAGATATGGCATTTGCTATTTTTCCTGTGGATATAGGCAACGCATTGCTCGTCTTTACGATAAATTCAGACTTGTACTTTTCAATACATTTTACTTCAAATAATATTTGCGACTCTGCAACAAGAGATTCCAGTAAATCTCTTGAAGAGAACAGAAAAGCAATAGCTCCCTTTTTGTAGTAGATTGTCTTATTGTATGTAAATAGAGTTTTACTATTTTTGACAGGAGCTATATTTGATTTGTCAAGAATTTCATCATTGACTTTCAAGACATAATCACCATCAATTTCCTTTGTTGACAAAATTAGATAATTAGCCCTTTCATTTGTTCCATCTAAATAACGGCTCAAATTATTTCCATATCCTCTGACTTGGTAGAAAGAGAATGGTGATATACTTTCTGAAACGAAAGATTCCAGTAAGTTCCATGAGTTTGTACTTATATAATAAAACATAGGTCTAATTATTTTCAATTTCAACTATATTTTCCTTTGAAACATCTTTCAAAAAGGATGTTCGCTTTCCTGTGTAGGAGATATACAGATTGCGTGAAGAACGAGTGCATGCCACATAAAAAGCATTTCTTTTACAAGTGTTCGCCTCATTAGCAAAAGGCACAAAGACATTATCAAATTCAGACCCTTTTGCTGCATAGTATGTCAGGATGCATGGTAGGTCATTGTTTGAAAAGTCCAATGTGTTGACAGTTCTAAACGGAACTACATTTCCAGTTCGATAATGCACTTGTGTATTTACTCCTCTTTGATTCAGAAAATCATTTACTTCACGTACATCACTCTCGTCAGGAACAAGAATTGCGACATCATCTAAATCTTCCATTTTTATTCGATTTAATATGCCTTCCAATTCTTTCTCTCTAGATGAGTATTTCGTGACAATCGGTTTGGGATAATTAGGATAGTCGCTATTGCCACCATCTTTCATGTTATTTGTCAACAAGTCCACCTTGACATCTTGAATCTGCTGAGCAACTTTAGCAATTGTTTTTGGTAGACGATAATTGTAATCCAAAAAGAGACGTTTGTAGACTAAAGTGTTAGCAATCTCATCTATTGAACTTCCTTTAAAATTCATTTGTTGCACAGAATCTCCAAATAAAGAAAGACTTTTCCCCTTATGAGGTATTATCCTTCCTTGATAGTCTGAGATGTTAAAATCTTGAGCCTCATCTATAATAAGATAATCAATTTTATCTTCTGATTGCTTATAAATTGTTCCACTTGGAATCAACTCGAACTTATTAGTATTAGTCACACTAAACCCTGATAGGTATGGAACTTCTTTAAACCAACTAACCCTGCGTCCAAAGGCTGAGTAAAATTTGTAATCCACCCAATCTGCAAAATCTATTCCATAAGCCGTTTTGTCCTTTTCGGTACGTTCAAACTTTCTGACATTTAAATCATTTACCAGATAGAGGGTATTCCTATTGCCTTTTTCCCAAAACACATCTCCTGTTAGGTCAAAGCCACGATGAGTCCATGCCCATTCGTATGCAATGCGCTCTTTATCTAAACCGAGAGCCTGCATTCCATAAGCTATCATTCTTTTCAAAGCCACAGTAAAAATAACTATGGCGTAACTTCCTTTGTTCTTTGCCTGTAGTGCACGATGGATAGCAAGGTTAGTTTTTCCACTACCTGCAGCACCTTGTACAATGATATCTTCGTCTATACTTTGGACGATGATTTTTCTTTGAGAATCATCTAAGTTTGATATAAACCACTTTTCTAATCTCATGCCATTTCCATTAGAACAGCAGCTCCACTCTGTGTTGTTTGACTGATTAATGTTTTGAATACATACGAAAAAGCGCGGAGCCTGTTCTGTCACTCGTTCCACGCTATAAAGGCTCTCGCATTGCCCGACAAGTCGAAACGAGCAACGCCGAAAGCCCCACGCCAGTGTAAGTATATAGAAAGCACTCTTGACAACGAACAATAGAATCGTCCGAAGCCAATAAGGACTGTATATAATACACCTCATGAGGCGTTCTTTGTTGCTTTGTTCTTGACTTGTCGTTGAATTTGCGAGATTCTTATAGCGTCAAAACCAAAGCGTACAAAAACGCCTTTTACCATATGTATGTCTGCCCAACCTCTGCCCATCGGGGCTTCCGGTATGGGTATAGACGAAGCAAAGATAACACTTTAACTATCCGAAAGTACGTATTTTTTATAAGTGATTGAGAATGAGATAAGTTTTTATCTCATAA
>OIYG01002074.1_pt1 | contig 13568 bp, 11 predicted proteins | sample 1587861 | NCBI WGS metagenome assembly OIYG01 (sample SAMN03283272) | human gut metagenome | biome: human-associated habitat; material: feces | host: Homo sapiens | place: Peru | collected 2012 | reverse complement strand
TGGCAAAACCTCCTCTCAACTTGAAGAAGAAAGAAAAGCGCAGCAATATCAAAATAATAGCTACTATTCAAACTTGCTTTTTGGATCTTCAAACCCTTTTAATGTTCAAATTGTTGGTTTGTTAAAATCAATTGTTGTTGCAGTTATTATCTTTTTAATAGTTTCAATTCATTCTTTGTTTAATAAAAAAGAAGTTAAACAACCGGAATTAAAATATTCTAATCAGCAAGAGCAATCTATTTCAAAAGAAAACGTTAATGAATTAAAATATTCACCTGAAGCGATAAGACCTGAAAAAAAAGAAACTGAAGAAATAAGTAAAGAAGAAGCCCTAAGTCAATTAAATAGATATGTAAGAGATGTTGAAAAAAGCATTTTAAAAAATTGGACCCCGCCAAAACAAGATACAAAATATAGAATTATTGTTAGTTTTACGATAAATAAACAAGGTCAATTAATTGATTATGAAATTAAAAAGTCATCAGGGAATTATAATTCTGATAAAGCGGCAATACACGCTCTTGAATTAACTCAACCTTTTAAACCGCTACCTGAATTTTATAAAAAAGATTCAATGGCAATTGAATTTACATTTGATTTAAATAGAGCGTAAGCCGGTGCGACAATCGGCAAACATTGCGTTTGACGATTTAGCACTACGATAACGACGTGGAAATCTTTGATTTCCTCAGGAGTTTAATAAACCAAAAAATGAGGATGAATAATCTTGAAAAAAATAGTTTTTCTTATAGCTTTTATTTTTCTTTTTCTAAATAACGCTTTTGCATATCAAAATTTTTCAAGTTACGAAGAAAGAAACAAAGTTTTAAGCGAAAAAATTGTTGCAATTTATGATAAAAAAAGCCCTGCTTATGGCTATAGATATATTTTATATCCCCCTATTAAAACCTATGTTGGACATAGAAAAGTTATGCAAAACAGCATGAATGGCTTTCTAGAACCTATCCCAGAAGGTGGCGAAGGCAGCAGTGTTCCTTGTTTTAGAACAATTAAAGAAGCAAAACACTATTATTACCCACAATGGTATTAATTTTTTAACCTATTGGCAAAATGTTTTTATTAATTTTAACTGTTCGATTTTGTTTTACCTTGAAATAGAAATTAGAGATAATTGTTTGTCAGTCTAAGTGTTCAAAGGTAATTAAAAAGGTTGAAAGATAAGGACTTATATTAAAAAGTTTAATCTTTAAAAACTTTAAATGTGTCTGGAATATTTTTAGTTAAATCCATATTATGACTTGGATTGTTTTCTTTTTGCAGTTTTGTTTTATTATTTCTTTTTTTAAGAATAATTGCTAAAAATGCCAATATAATTCCTGCTATAATTGGAATGATTGTCAAAGTTTTTTTATTTGTATTTTTTACAGTATTTTTTATTTTATCTTTATTTTCCTTAATTTCTTCTGGATTTTTTTTAAATAAAACTTTGATTAAATCTTCATTTTCAGGTATTTCAACTTGATTATCGCAAAAGTCATAATTTTTAAATTTTTCTTTAAAATCATTTAGTGTTTGAATAAAATAATTTTTTTTATCGCCATTACTATTTTTAATTCCATTGTTTAAGACACTTAAAAGGTTTGTATAGGCACTTTTTATTTTTTTTGAATTTTCTATTGGGGAGTTTAAACTATCTGTCAAATTTAAAAATGTTCTTAATTGAAGTTTTGCAAGTTCTACTTTAACTACATCTTCATTTGGATTAGATAATATTTCTTTAGCTAAGGTTTCATAATTTATCGCTTGTTTAAGTTTATCTTTACCTATAGCTATACATTCTTCGCTAAATTCTCCAGATTTTATTTCATCAAAACTTAATGTATTTAAAAAATTTTTCATTTCGGAATGATAAGTTTCAGCTTTTGCTTTTAGGTGTGTTTTAAAAAATTCAAGTGGATTTTCTTCGCTGTTATCAAGTAAATGGGAATATAAAGTTCTATACTCAAAATTCGTTGCATTGGAAAGTACTTTTAAATATGGATTATCGGCTTGTGATTTTATATCTATATCATTATTTTGTAAAAAAGTTTTTAAAAATCTTGTTTTTCCATCCAATGAAATTAAATCATTTATTTTGCCATTTGGTTTAAAGAAATCATTGGAGATATAATCTGAACTAATTATCTGTCCATTATCTAAAATATGGCTATATGAACCAAAATCAATTAGTCTTGTTTTGTTTTCGTTTAATAAAAATATATTTCCGCTTTGCAAGTCATAATTAGTTATGCCGTTAGTATCTAATTTTATAAATTTTGAAAATAAATCTTTTAAATGTTCACTTGAAAGATGGTTTCCTTTCGGATGTTTGCCATCGATAAATTCTTCAACTAAATAATAAAAATTTTTATTTTTAATTAATCCTTTTGGCTTTGTTGTAATGGCTGGATTAAGTTCATTGATTTTATTTAAAATATAATACTCTTTTAAATTTTGAGCTTGATATTCTGTTTTTGTTGGCACTTTTATTATTTTATCGTCACAAGAATATATACAAGATGTCCAACCAGAACTTATTTTTTTGTTTGATTTAATGGCTTCAATAATCTTATTAAATTCATCTTCTTCTATATCGCCAAAAATGACTTCTGGTTTGCTATTAAAAATATCTTTTTCGCCTTTAAAAGATATTTTGTTACCTGTCGAATTTCTTTTAATGCAAGAAATTGAATTTATATTAATTGGGCTTATTTTATTTAGCAACACAACCTCATGTTTGATCAACATGTATATTAAAGCATAAAAACTAATTAATTATCTAAATAATTAATTTTCTTAAAATTTATATCTTGCTTTTGCGTCTGTGTTTAATTTGATATTCAATTCCAAACTCATTAATCAAAAGCCTGATTGAATTATGAGATGTGTTAAAATATTCTCCGATTTCTTTTTTAGTTTTTTCGGGGTGTGCTTTAATATAACTTTCAAGTTCTTCTTTTGTAACGGCTATTTTTGGTTTACAAGTTTTATATTCAATGTTGTTTTCTTTAATTGCAAGTCTGACTGTTTCTTTAGAAACTCCAAAATAATCTGCAATTTCTTTTTGGCTCATTTTCGGGTTTTCTTGGATAAAGTTTTTAAGTTCTTCTAGCGGCAATTTTGTTTTTTGCCTTTTTTGTTTAACATATTCAATTTCATTTTTATCAATAAAATTTTTAATTGTGGTTGAATCGACATTAAAATTTTTCCCAATTTGAGATAAATTATCGCTTGGATGGGCTTTGATATAACTTTCAACTTCTTCTTTTGTTGTTTTTAAGGGAACTATTTTAGACTGATAATCAATTCCATATCTTTTAATTAAATTATGAATGGTTAATTTTGTAACGCCAAAATGTTTTGCTATTTGAGGCTGTGTTTCATTTGGATTAGCTTTGATATATTCTTCTAAATCTTCCTTTGATACGCTAAATCTGCTTTTAAAGGAAATATTGCTTTTTGAAATATTAGATAACATATCATAATAGCGAAAATAATCACTTTCGCAATTTTTAATTTCATAATTTGAAGTACTTTTTGTTTTATTCTGGTTTTGAAGATAGCTTCTTTTAAAGTTTATAAGATTGATTTTCATTATTATACCTTATTTAATACAATCTTATAAAACTTGTGAAGAATAAATTTTGCCTTAAGATTAGAATTATTTATGTATTTTACGGGCGTTAAGTAAGCCTTGAAGAAGCAAGTCAACATTATTAGCGTATATATCTCTAACTTTTTCAATGGTTTCGTCATCAATTCCTTCAGGTTTTGGCAATTTTCCTTCTGATAATTTTTGCCAATAAGTTGCTTCACCGTTTCTTGCGCTAATTTCTGTTAAGTTTAAATAATATTTTGCATTATTATTTCCATGATAGTCCGTAAAAGCATTTACAATGTAATCAATAGTGTAGCTAAAATTTTTGATTTTATTGCCTTCTTGGGTATTTTCGACAAATTTTATTCCGCTATCATATAATTCATTTGGTTTATAGCTAAATAAGAATGGGTGCGCTTTTCTTAAGTCTTCATCGGATATATTAGGAGAACTTTTCTTATATCCTTCTATTAATTTTTCAACGCCACCTTCTGTACTTAAAGCACTTTGATATTGTTTAGCGTGAGTTAATTCATGGTATAAAATTGAACCTTGTGTTGCAATAGATTCACCCACTGTTGTTTTTCTGTTTTTTACTTTATCAATTGGAGAACCGGTTTTTGCATATTCAAATACAGTGTTTAATTTTAATGTTTCATCATTTACAAAACCATCCAAACTTGTTAAATCTTTTTTAATAAAAGGTTTATTATTTAAAATTGATGTATTTACTGTAACTGTGTTATAGTTTGGCGTATATTGTGCGCCAACGCCTTTTCCAAGTTTTTTAAAGACTAATTCAGGCTTTTCAAAATTTAAATTTGTTTTTGAGGCATCTTGTGCTATTGAATCATAAATTTCATCATATAATGCAGTTATTTCTTTTTTGATTTTTTCAGTATTTTTTACTTTTGCAATTGCTAATCCGCCAAGAACAACAGCACCAGCTATAGCACCAAAAGTTAAAAGTTTCTTTTTATTAATTGAACTTTTTTCTTTTTTTGTGGATAATTCAAGCGTGTCAGCTTCTGGTTGTGGTTTTAGTTTTGGTGCAGTAGCATTGTTATTCACAATAGGAGCTGCCGCTTGTTGCGCTTGTAGATGATTTTTGTTAACGATATTTGAACTATAATCTGAAAAATTTATGTTCTGCATAAGATCTCTTAAAATAATCTTTCCTATAGTATATAAAAACCTAAATAATAAAATTATTGCTACAAACTTCTAGGAATAACAATGATTTTGCGCTTTAAATCAACCATATTTTAAAATAAATTTTTTACAAAACTTAATAATACTTTTTAGGTTGATTGGATATTGTGTTTCTTTTTAAGAAATTCTAAAAAGGCACTGCAGCCTTTTGTAATATCATCATAAGTTTCATCGAAATTACCGGTGTACCAAGGGTCTTTTATGTTACGAGGTGTTGAGGTATAATCCAAAAGTCTTTTGATTTTATTATTTTCATCTTCACCTATAATGTTTTTAATATCGTTAATATTTTCTAGGTCCATAGCTAAAATATAATCATAATAATCATAATCTTGCTTTTTAATTTTACGAGAATAGTGTTCTTTAAAAGGTATTCCATTTTTTCTTAAAACTTCTTTTGTGCCAAAATGAATGCCGGCATGGCAACTTTCATTAAAACCTTCCGTTCCAGCTGAATCTATTTCAAAAATATTTTCCAATCCAAGCTCTTGCACCATATTTTCTAAAATAATCTGCCCCATCGGCGACCTGCAAATATTCCCAAGACAAACAAATAAAACTTTTATCATGACTTTTCCTTTTCGGTAGTGTTGAAATAATTATAGCATTCTTATAATTTTGTTTGAAGACGTTGATTAACTTTGATATTTCAATGAAAAATGCTATTATAAATAAAGGTATATTTGAATTAAAGGCTTAAATTATTCAAGAATTTTGTTAAAAAGATTATTTAAAAATAAGGTGGTGTGGGTGAGTATTGTGTCTTGGATAACGGTAATTTCAACAGTTGCAGCGTCGATAGCTACAATATTTATGGCTATTTTTGCCGGAGTTGCTTTAAATGTTTGGAAAAATGAACAAAAAAGATTAAAATTGGTTAATTTACTAGAGGGGTTAAATAAGTATATTCAAGAACTTCAACTTTATGAATTAGAATCAATACTTTATTCAAAACAATCTAAATATCAAAAAATTGATTTATCAAACTTGGAATTTTTAAATAATGAAATCAGATTGATTGATTGTGAAACGGCGCAAGAATACGGAAATTGTATCTTGCTTTTAAAAAATTGGCTAATAGATCATGATGAACATAAACAAATTTTGAATGAAATTAATCAAAAAATGCAAGCATATAGGGTATCAATCTATGAACTTAATATGGTGAAAAAGGATTTTGTTATTAAAAAATCTAATACAGCTAACATAATGTATGATAAAATACAGATTACTAAGTCATTTGATAAAGTTAAAGAATTTCAAAAGTTGGCTATAGGTAAAAGAAATGATTTAGAAAAAATAATTGATAAATTTAAAGAGTTAAATAAAAAACTATTAAAATAAATAATTTTATATAAGGTTACGATAAAATTCGATAACTTTTTTATTCACCTTTATTTTATCTTCAGAAAACCCTTTTAAGTATAAGCCGTTTAGGCTTTTAACTCGTGATAGTGCGACGTAAGTTTGTCCTTCTTCAAAAATTTTATTACAATCGACTGCTACGTTTTCAAGGGTCATTCCTTGTGATTTATGAATTGTGATTGCATAGGCAAGTTTTAGTGGAAATTGTGTCATTGATGCAATTTTAGTGTCGTTATAATAATATTCAAATTCATATTTTTCAATATTTTTTTCAATTCCATTGTCAAATTTAACGCTAATACTGTTTTCATTAAAAGACATAATTTCACCGCAAGAGCCATTCATTAAGCCTTTTTCAAAGTCTAAATTGATTAAAAGCATAACTCTACATCCTTGTTTGAATGAAACAATGTCATTCACTTTGCAATTTTTTTGAAATATATTCAGGCTCATTTCTTCTTGTTTTGTTAAATTTGTGGTTATAAAATTTGAACCTCGATAAACCCCAAGAGTTGCTTTGAAGGTATGAATTTCAGAGTTTATGGAATTAAATTTTTTCATATTATAATTATTCGCTTCATCGTTTCTTGAGAAAATATGTAAAATAGATGAATCGGTTTCATCGTAATCAATTTCTCTTGATTTAAGTAAATCAATATCTTTTTTGTTTATTTTGCCTTCTCTTATGTCGTTTAAAACTTTAATAAACGATTTATCGGTTTGCCTATATATTTTTTCAAGTTTTACAGTTTTTAAATTTAAATCCTTCCAAGTTTGAGTTTCAAAGCAAAAGTCCTTTTCATTATTATTTAATTCAACTGGTGGAAGTTGGAAAAAATCTCCAAATAATAAAACCTGAATTCCGCCAAAAGGGATATTTTCCTTTCTAACCATTCTTAAAACTTGATCTATATAATTAAAACTATATCCATTTAACATAGATATTTCATCAATAGCTAATAAATTGCATTTTCTTATTTTATTAACTAAAGTTCTTCTTTTTAAAATATCATCAACGCAATTTTGAATTGGTTTTTTACAAATGCCAACTCCACACCAAGAATGGATTGTGCTGCCTTTTATGTTGACTGCGGCAAGCCCTGTTGTGCTTGTTAATTCAAGTTTTTTCTTAAATTTTTCTTTCAATTTGTTTAATAAAAAGCTCTTTCCGGTTCCAGCATTTCCTGTTACAAAAATATTTTTGCCCTGATTGATTAATTTAATGATTTTATTAAAATCTTTTAAATCTTCTTTAGGATTATTGTTTTCTAAAATTTCATTTTCTTTATCGATATCATCTGGCGCAACAAAAATTGTGTAATCTGTTTCAAAATCTATTCTTTTTGTTTTAAACCCTTCCTTTTTAAGATGACTTCTTATTAAATGGGCAACTGTTGATAAATTATCGGTTTTATCAATTTTACCTCGTCTTTTTAATCCTAAAAATGTTTCAATTTCTCTTACATCAACCCATGAATTCTTGTTCAAAATAAAATTTCTTATTTTATCAATACTTTCTTGATATTTTACTTTTCTTTCAATTTTTTCATTAGATGAATTTTCTTCGGGTAAACATTTTTTATCGATAGCTTTATCTATTATTGAAATTCCATTATCTTTTTTTTGATTATTTCATAATGTTCAGTTAAAACATATTTGTAATTGTTTTGCTTAATGTAATCTAAAATTTTTTGTATTTGTGAAACAGGCACACCGATTTTATTTTCAGATGATTTATCTAAAAATAATTTATATCCAAATTTTTTAGATAATAACTTGGCGCCCTCGCCTCTTATATCATAAAAACATCCGGCTTTTTGTATGATAATATAATCATCATACTTGCTTTTTAAATCTCGATAGCTGTTCTTTTTGACCATAAATTTAATCACACACCTTGGGTTTATTTTATCTTAACATGATATTTGTAATTATGATATGGTTTTGAAGTTTGTAAAGATTAGTGATAATAATTTATATCTTGTTTTAGTCAACATATATTCCTGAATCTGGATCATGAAATTCTCTTGGCTGACAAAAGGCTTTGTCTTTAACAAAACCGTTTATTGTTTCTTTATACTCTTGAGGAATTTCTCCGCTCGTTTTATCTTTAAAGCCGGCTAATACACACGCAAATATGCTCCATAGTGGTTCAAGTTCATAATCTTTTCGCATTTCTGACATTTTTTCTAAAGTAAAATCTAGAGTATCAATGTTAACTGTGCCATCTTCTATGCTTATTGAATCTATAATATTTGGAACCCTGAATTCATTAAAAATATAGCCATTATTTTTAGATTTTAAAAAACGTGTGCAATTTTCTTTTAATATATATTGAGCTGAAAAGTAGATAGTAAGTGGAGCATATAGATTATTCGCCTTCTTTGATTGGAATAATTGTTTCATCACCACAAATATTACGTACTTTTAATCTCAATGGTTTCTTTTCAGATTTAATTGTTCCATCCCAAAATTCTTTTTTCTTTTCGCCATTAATTATTACGTAAGAAGTCTTGCCATCAATTTTTATTTCGCTATCGCTATGCCATATTCCATCTTCATTTGTACAATCAAGAGAAATATACTCTATTGTTTCTAGGCCTTCTTCACTTATAATGATAGGAATATATTTTTTATTTTTTCCTTTAAGGGATTGTGCGTATTTGTTTCTATTATAATCTTCAATTCTTTTAATAACTCTATCGCTTGTGAAGTTATTAATTGTTACTTTATACTCTTTGAATAATTTTTCTTGCATTTCTTTTATATTAAATTCTACAACATCTTCAACAATAATATCATCAAGAAGTTCTTTTAAATCTCGAAGTTCTATTTGAATATCTGTTGAATCATCCTCTGCTATGAATTTTTCAATTTCATCCATGTTGGTAATATCAATATAATAAATAATTACCTTTTTTACACCATCCGGTAAATCCGGAATAGCTTTATGTATGATTTCGTTCATCATAGGTATATCTAGTAATTTTGTTGTACTGTCTATTAAGTTTGGTGTATAAACTGGAACCATTCCATCTTTTGAATCTTGAATAGCGCCTTCCCAATATTCATTAAGAGAATCTTCATTTCTTAAGCCTTGAATAATAGATTTCATTTTATCCATTGTTTGAACCGGATTTCGATATAAAGAAACTCCGTCTTTGATTTCTTTTACTGAAAAGTTTGCATTATCAGCAAGTAATCTATCTCTTGTTGTTTGTATGCTGTTTATTCCAATATCACAATGGATAAAACGACGATTTAATTTATTTGCAACAGCTGCTGTTACTCCGCTACCACCAAAGAAATCCGCAACGAGCATATTTTCATTAGAACTTGCTTTTATAATTCTTTCAAGTAATTTTTCAGGTTTTTGTGTTGCATAATTTACCAATTCTTTTGAACTTGTTGCCACTCCAAATCCCGGAATGTCTGTCCATAATGAATCCATCATTAATGTATATTCATCTAAGTAGTATTTTTTATATTTTTGACCAGTTGAGGAAACATATATGTAACCTTTTTCTTCCATCTTTTTTATAGATTCTTCTGTGTAACAACCAAGAGTTGTTCTTTTAAATTTCCGACCATCAGAATCTGTGTATCTGAATTCATTTAATTGCTTTTTTGTTAAATCTGCATATTGTGTATTAAAAACAGGATTGTTTCCGTATGATATTATTGTGTCAAATGTTCTTGACCAGTATTGAGCTTGTTTTTTCGCCCCTTTTCCCACTGCGTCTTTTTTCCATATAATTTCAGACTGATAACAATTTTCTCCAAAAATTTCATCCATCATTATTTTAACATAGTGCACAATTCTGTAATCAAGATGTACATATATTGTTGCGTTAATTGACATAATGCTTTTAATTGCCATTAAATTTTCATACATCCAGTTTAAGTAATCTTCTTTATTCCAAACATCGCCATACATTTTTTCTTCAAATTCTTTAAGAGTTTCAAGATCTAATTCTTGTTCTGCTTGAAATATTGCTTCTGCAACTTTCGGATTTTTTCTTATATAAACTTTTTTTGCGTAATCAGCACCACTTGCAAAAGGTGGATCAATATATACTAAATCTACTTTTATACCATTGTCTTTTAAATATGCACAAGCTGATAAACATTCTCCTCTGATGACTATATTATCAGATTCTTTACCGACATTTTCAATTGTTTCAACCTCGTATAACGGCATACCTCTTTTGAGTTTATCTTTAACATCTAAACAACCTTTGTATTTTAGGGTTCTTGAAAAATTATCAAGTATTGCTTGACCTTCAATTGGTTCAGGGAAATAAGGTATATATTTAATTGCCATTATGCATTCTCCTTGAAAAAGTTGTTTATTTTATTGTTTGCTATTGTTATTAAATCGTTATCTTTCATATCATCTTGTAAGTATAAAAAATCAAAACGATTATAACCAAATTTTATGTTATTTTGAGGAATGAAATCTTTTTCCATAAATTCTTTCTTTTCTTTGAAATTTTTTGCAAAACCTTCGCCTTTGGTCTCAACAATCATAATTTTATGAATATCCTTGCCTTTTCGTTTAATAATTAAAAAGTCAGGTGTATATGTCCCTAAATATTTCCAATTATTTTTAGAGCCTTTGTAAGTTTTTATTTTAAATTCCGTCAATACTTCATCACCATTATAATAAATTTCTAAATTATCATTATTGAAAGCTGATAATGTTAAAATTTTTTCTAAAAATTTTTGTTCAAAAGAACTGTCGGTTTTATATGGAAGATAGTGATAAGTTTTGTCTTTTTCTATATTTGGTTTAAACTTATTTTCAATTTCATTTGCTTGTTTTTCAAGTCCATTATCTCGCAATGTTTTTATTGTTTGGATCATTTCTTCAGATAATATAAGCCCGCCATTATCTTCTTTTATTATGGATTCAACTTTATCTTGTGTTGGAATAAAATCTTGTGGTTGCGAGGTTTCAATTGGAGATATTAATTTTTCAACAACAAGGAGATTCGCATTGTCTTTTATTGTTTCTTCTTTTGTATTAAAACTTCTAATATCAAAAAATGCCTTTCTAATATTAGCCTCTATTTGAGTTATATTATATTTTGAACTAAAGTATCTTATATTGTCTTTTGCATAAGTTATTTCTTCAAAAATTGCTATTAATTCTTTTCTATATTTATTTAAATCTTTTAATGTAATATTATTAAAACTACCTTTCGAAATTTTATGTAACCATAAATTAAAATTGGCGATTTCTGTGCCCATTTCTTTAGCGGTATCTATTTCAATATCTTGTCCTGTTGTAATATCCCAAGTTTTAATTATTCCATTATATTTTTGACCTAATGTAGTATTTCTTATTGAATCAGACACATTCGCTTTTTCAATAACTAAAGTTTCATATTGTACTGATAATTGATAATATTCAATAGGTGGTAAATTCTTTTTGTCCATTCTATTATATCGATTGATTAGCACTTTTTGTTTTTGAGAACCTTGCTCAAATTCTTTTATGTTGATGTGATGCTGTTTTTTTAATTGAATATTCAATTTATTAGCATTGCTTTCATTTAAGTATATTAATGCTGATTCAACTTTATTTCTATCAACCTGTCTTAAACATCTACAAGAAGTTTGTAAAACCATATTTACAGGGCAATCACCTTCTTGTGATAAAATAACGCCTGTTAAACTTTTACAATCCCAACCTTCTTTACCGATTTGAACTAAAAGTATAATTTTCTTTTTTGAAATTGATTTATCAAGCGTATCAAATTCTAATTGAGCATTTTGTAGCTCTGGATATTCTTTATTTCCTTTATGAAATTTTAATATAATTTCATTTGGATTAAGTTTATAATCATTTAATATTTCGCATATTTTAGGATAAATACTTTTTTCTAAATTTTCAATAGAACCACAGTATATGGCTAATTTTGCAATCGTGTTATCTGAATATTTGGTATTATTGTATTTGCCCAAAAATTCTCTTACTCCGTTTTCAATTATCTCTAGTCTGTTATTACTATTAGAAATTTTAACAATAGGTTTTTTTAGGAAGTTTCCAATAGCATCAACTAAAGGATAATAGTAAACAATATTAGAAATTTCTTTATTTTCTATTCTTAAATCATCCGTGATTTCTATTTTTTCTGCTTTTTCAAGGTAAGGAGTGCCCGAAAATCCAACTATAGAATTAATTGTTTTATTTTTAGTCCACGCATTAACAACACTTCTTAGTTTAATTTCATCATTTACTGCATGGTGTACTTCATCAATAAAAATAGACAAATTTGGAATTTTTCCGATTAAAGTTCTTAATTCATTAGCAGCACGACATTTTGCTTGTTCATCTTTTGGCAATAGTGCTAATTGATTTTTATCTACACTTTCTACTCTATCTAAAATAACCTTTTCTGCATTTGTAACAGCGATTAATCCAAATAATTCAGATAATGGTTGATGTATTGCAATTTTTTGAACATTTGGATTTTTAATTTTATTGCTCTTTTTATCAGTTTTAGACTGGTCCAAAACTTCAAATTTAATCATTCGTCTGATTTCGGTTGCAGATGGTTCAGGGATCACCCATGCTGGATTAAATTTTTGAATAGTTTTTAAACTTGGAATTACAGAGCTTTTCAGACCTGATGGAGCAAAAATAATAAAATTATGCGCAAAGGCTTTATTATTTGGTTCATTCAGAGCAAAGTACAAATCTAAATATATAAAACAAGCCATCAAAAAAGTTTTTCCTGCACCCATTGGCAAACTAAATAAATAATCTGTATAGTCTACATTATAAAAAATATTTTTAAAAATTTGTTCATAATCAATTTTGTCAAAATGGTCTTTTATTTCTTTTTCAAGTTTTGTTGATACTTGTTCGCCTTTATTATTCTTTGCTATAGCATATTGGTAAAGAGATAAGGCACAAGGATTTTCTTGAAAATAATCTTTTAATTGTTGTTTTATTTCTAATTCAGCAATATCTAACGTAATAAATGCGCCATCATAAAATAATTTCCACAATGGCATATTTTTGCATTTTATCTTTAAAAATAAATATGTTTTAATTGCATCGACCTGAGCATCTCTTAGCTCATTTGTTTCTATTATGTAATTCAACAATTCTTTTACAGTGCACTCCTGCGAATCATACCATTCATCTCTTTTATTTTGAATAATTGAATAAAACAATAGATTGTACTCCTATTTTTTTTAATTTTAGCATAAATATGTTTATAATTTTTATAAATAAAAATCAATAAAAATCGAATATCTTATTTATGTATTGTTTTGTAATTTTCCATACTAAAACAGGTCTTAAAACTAGCAAAGACCTGTGTGTAATTGGTTGCGGGAGCTGGATTTGAACCAACGACCTTCGGGTTATGAGCCCGAC
>OIYG01002072.1_pt1 | contig 13578 bp, 15 predicted proteins | sample 1587861 | NCBI WGS metagenome assembly OIYG01 (sample SAMN03283272) | human gut metagenome | biome: human-associated habitat; material: feces | host: Homo sapiens | place: Peru | collected 2012 | reverse complement strand
AAGGCTGTTTTTTATGTTTTTTGTTTCGGTGCCCCCAGTATTTATCCACTGAACCATTTTTTAGGGGGGGGGATAGACGGTGGGGGTGATGAATGAAAATAAAGCCCTGCGACTTTTTGGGGAGTTGCAGGGCTTTTTATTTGGGGGTGTTTTGTTGTTGTTCGGGGAGGGGGGAATTATACTGTTTTTTCGTTGAACATTGTGCCGGCTGTTTCGGCTTCGTATGTGTTGGTTTCGTATTTGCCGTTGAAGCGGATGCCTTGGTCGATGATGTTGAATTCCACGTCTTTAATTGTAGCGTCGGACACGTTGCCTACACCTGTGGTGGTTGATTTCACCATTGGGGCGGTGATTTTGTAGCCGCTGCGGGTGAACTTCACGTTCAAGCCTTCAAACACTGCAATATTTTCTGATGCTTCCTTCTGGTCTGCGTCTTTAGCAAAGCCTACGATGGTGACGGTAGCAGTCATATTGCTCTTGTTGATACGGAAGTCGTATTGCGTTTTTTCGCTTGAGAAGTCTTGCTTCGTTTCATCGGTAGGGTCGATGTTGGTCTTGCAGCGCAAGAATGGGAGAGCGGCTGTGGCGTGCACAGTCTTGTCGGCACCCACATTGTAAGTCATGTACAGCACACCCACTTGCAGGTCGATGATACCTCTGAAGTTGGTGATTTCCACGCCTTGGGTGGTGGCAGCTGGGCAAGAGAAGCGGTAAGCTTGCATACCTTGGTCGGCGGTGAGTTGCATATCATCAATCTTGAATTGGATAGTGTTGTCTTTACCCACGGTAGCCATTGCATTCACAGAGATGGTGCTATTGGTGTAGTTGATTTTGAATGCGGCGTTGTTGACATTAAACTCAGAAACGTCTTCCGAACCCATTGTCACGGTGCGGTTATACATCGACAGGGTGAAGTTTGTTTCGTTGTTTTCATTGTTGTCGAGGCATGAAGTCATGCCCATCAGCATCATGCCCATTAAGAGCATTGAAAAGATTTTCTTCATAATTTATAGTCGTGATTTTAGTTATTGTTCCTATTAATTAGATCCAACTTCACCTCGCCAATGTTGTCGATGGTGTAGGAAGCATCAAAGTCGTCGAAAAAGTCGATTTCTGCCTCGAAATCCTTCAACTTGTACTTAGCGAGTGCCACATCGCCATTTGTGGTGGGCGATGCCACGCTGGCTTTAATCTTGTAGCCATTGTCGCAAGGTGCGAAGTCGAGGTTTTCGTATGTGAGGGTACGCTCCTTGCCAAGATTGCCGTCGTAGTCAAGTCCGGTGATGGTGATTGACGCCTTCTTGGTGGTAGGGTTGAGCGTGGTCACGACAGTGCCGTTGGAGAGTGTGCGCATATTGCCGTCGGCATCCTTGATATCGGCTGTAACACCAGTGAATCGCATTTCGGCGATAGTGGCATTCACCTGATAGTGATTCTCCAAGATGAATGAGAAGTACGATTTTGATGTGGTGTTGCTTGTCAGGTCGATGATGCCTGAAAAGTTGGTCACGACGTATGAGCCTTGAGAGCGAGTGTCGGCGGTTTGCTTGATGTAGTAGCCGCCAGTCTTAGCGTCAACGCTCAGCGACATGCCGCGCAGGTCGATTGTGCCCATCTTGCCAGTAGGCAGAGTGATGCGGCAAGCCACGTCGGCTTTACCATTTTCGGTGTCGAGAACCACTTCATATACAGCAGCGTCGGCACGATATGTGCCAGTGTATTCGCTTTCAAACGCGGCGATGCCTATGTGGTTCACCATTTGTGCTTGAAGATACATAGTTTTGTCGCCTCCATTGTCGCAAGATGTGACAGCGAAGCCCAAGAGAATTGCAAGAATGATAGTTGCTTGTTTCATTGTAGTATTGGTTTTCTATAAATTTATTAATTAGTCACTTTGCCATTAGCAGTTACGGCGATGCTGCCCAACTGCATGGTGGCTTCGTACTTGTCGTTTTCCAAATCGATAGTGGCTTTCAATTTCGAAACTGGATATTGAATGTTGGTGGTGGTGAGCTTACCGTTAAACTTATATGTGGTGGTAGTGGGAATCGTGGTTTCCGATTCAACCACATAGCCTTCTTTGGTAACGGTCACCTTAGCCTTGGTCAGCGTTTTTACGGATGTGAGCGTGCGCTTTTTCGACTGGTCGAGAAGATACATCACGGTCATGTTTGAGGTGAGCGAAGCTGGGTCGATGCTGAATTGATACATTGTGCCGTCGCTCTTCGATGTGGTGCCGTCGGTATATACGCATGAGGTGGCGCACTCGGTGCTGAAAATTTCGGGCATGGTGGAAATCACACGGTAAGTGCCGTCTAAATCATAGTTCACACGAATGGCGCCCTCGTTGAAGTCGAAGCGTCCGACCAGGTTTTGCACGCCGTTGCCGCTGCCCTTGAAAGTGCAAATCTGGTCGCTGGTCTCGCTCTTAATGTCGGTGAGCTTTACAGTGGTCTCAGCCGCGCCGTCGATAGCCACGCGAAGGGTTACTTCGGTCACTTTGCGATTGTTGCGGTCGATGGTGTAGTCGATTTTGCTTTCCGACAGGGGAAGCACCTCGCCACTTGCCGATTTCACAATGTGGTTGATCATTTGCGCAGAGCGTGTAACGGTTTCGGGTTGTGGCTCTTTATTGTCGTCGCCACAACTTGCCACAGCGAAAATCAGGGCAAAAACTGACAGTATGCTAAAAAATTTCTTCATCATGTATAAAAGTGCGTTAATTTAATATCACGCAAATATAATATAACTGCCACAATAATGTGTGAGCGTATCACACATTTTTGCATTGTGGCGGTTCTTTTTAATTATTTTTCAAAGATAGAGCGAGCCTTTGTCGCTGTACTGTTCGCCGAAGCAGTCGAAATCGATGGTGAATTTGCGGTTCACCAGGTCCACAGTGCCCTTCACATTGGTCATCTTGCGGCTATCCATTGGAATTTCGGTAGCTCCATCCTTGTATTTGAAATAAGGGGTGATTGACGCGCTTTCGAATGTGTAACCTGTGGCGGTGTTGGTGATGGTGCTACCATCTTCGTCGTTAAAATATACCGCAATTTCCTTGATTATAGGCATCGCTTCAACAAATTTCATATTCATCATAGCAAAACGCAGTTTCTTCTGTGCGCCCTCGGTCGATTGCTGGAATGCGTAGCTCTTTTGAGTGTCGGTGCCAGAGGGCAGATTGTCGGAGCAGTTGTATGGGCTGGTGAGCAGCACTTCGTAGGTGGCGTTAACATAGAAGCTTATGTTGTAAACCTTGTTCTTTGTGTCGATTTTACCTTTCAATCCACCCACGGTGTAGCCTCCCGAAGCCTTCACCGACGATGCCTCAAATGTAAACACCGAATCTTCTTGTGTGAACTTAATGCCCTCAATCACAAAATTGACCGCTGGCATTTTTTCAGCGAATTTCACATTGTTGAGCGCGAGAGTCGCGGTTTTGTCGGCATATTTTGCGGTGAATTTTGCGGTGAAGTCGCAGTCGTAAATCAGTACGCTGTTGATGCGCGTTTTAGCACTCATGGCAAGGAATTGGGTGGTGGTCATGTCTTCACCTTTATTGTTACCATTGTTGCCGTCGCCGCATGAAGTGAAGCCGGCAACCATTGCGAGCATTGCAAATGCAAATAAGATTTTTTTCATCATAGTTTTGAAATTCTGTGTTATTTGTAGATTATTGTTGATTTATCAGATGTTTACGCGCAGGGTGGCACCCATCGATGCACCGTGTCCACGCTGGAGGAAGGTGTGCCCAATCGACACGAAATAAAATGAGCTGTACTTCGTGCCAGTGATGTTTTTGCCCCACAATTCCAGCGAATATTTGTCGCCGGCGAGAGTGGCTGATGCGCCCAACAGGCAGTAGAATGGCTGGCGCACATCGTTTGCCTCGTTCCAGTAGATTTCGCCTGTGCCACGCATGTTGGCGCCGATGGTGAGAGAGCGCACCCACTGGTTGCCACTGTTGAAGTCGAATTGGTGCAGGGCTTCTACAAACAGCGTGTGGCTGGGGCTGTAAGGCACATATTTGTCTTTATAGTCGGCCTTGCCGTCGTTGTATTTCACGAATTTCGCATTGGTGTAGCCGTAGCTCACGTTGAAGTTGGTGCCACGCCAAGGGTTCACCGTCATGGCAAACTCTGCGCCGATGGAGCGAGTTTTGCCGGCGTTGGTCATCACACGGCCTGTGGTGGTGCCGTTGGGGAACACGGTGAGCTGACGATCGCGGCAGTCGAGATAGAAAGCGCTGATGTCGGTCTTCACTCGGTGGTTCCAGCACTCGAAGTGTCCGCCCAGTTCGTAGTTCCACGCTGTTTCGGGCTTGTAGCCCACCACCTCGTCGATGTTGTAGCTTGCCCCGATGCCCATAACGCCCATCAGCTTCTGCTGAAGCACATCGCTGAACATCTGTGTGTTGAAGCCGCCCGATTTACTGCCTTTTGCCACGCTCAGGTAGAGCGAACTCGTCTTGTTGCCGCCCACCATGTAGGTGATGGAGATTTTAGGCAACAGTTGCAAAAACTCTTTCGAGATGCGACCTCGTTCGTTGATGTCGATATTTTCGTGTGAAAACACTTCGCCAGTAGCCTGTGAGGTGATGGTGTAGCCAGTGTGCGTTTCGCTGTGATATTTCAGCGACGCATGCTCATAGTCGAGGCGCACACCGCCAGCAAAGGTGAAGTCGCCCAGCTGGTAGCTCGATTGGTGGTAGAGTGCCACGCCGTAGGTCTCGTTCTTGAAGTCGCTGCCAAGCACAAAGTCTCTTGTGTCCCACGAAATGGGGTAGGAGGGCATAACGTTGTTGCGGTTGCGCTCAATCAGTTGGCTGATGCCCTTGTCCTTAAAGGTGACGGGCGAATCCATATCGTAGTGGCGATAGAAGCCGAAAGTGCCAAACAGCCAGCTATATGCCCCTGTCGATGTGGAGCGAGCCACGATGTCTTCGGTCACGGCGTGTTCCTTCCTGTCTTGGGTGAGGGTGAAGTACGGATCTACGGTGAAATCTTGGTCGAGCGTCATATTGTCGTCGAGATACTGGTAGCTGGTGATGCCACTTATCGAGAAATTCTCATAATTCCGCTTGATGGTCAAGCCGTCGAGAATGCCGGTGCGGCGATAGAAGCAGGTGTCGTTGTAGGCAATCACGTTCTTGCCCAACTGCTCGTAGGCGTAGCCGCCCTCACGGCTGTGGACAAACGAGAACACATTGCTCACAAACAGGTCGGAGGCTGGCATCCACTCCACTTTCACGCGCGCTCCGGTCTGCTTTTCCCAGTCGGTCTTTTTGCCGTTGTACTCGTTGCGAAATTCACCGTCGGTGGCATTGTGTAGAATGTTGAACGCGATGCCCAAATTGTTGGCTAATTTCATGTAGTGGCTTGCGCCGATTTTATAGGTGTTGTGCGAGCCGTATTGAATGAGAGCTCTGGTGCCGGCATAGCTCAGTGGCGACAGGGTGTAGATGTTCATCACGCCCGCCATAGTGTTGCGGCCGAAAAGTGTGCTTTGCGGACCACGAAGCATTTCCACTTTGGCGATGTCCATCATGTCGAAGTCGTAGTTTTCCTTGCACAGCACAGGCACATTGTCGATGTTCAAGCCCAGAGCAGGCTGGTCGATGCGCGTGCCCAATCCACGCACATATATGGTGGAGGTCATGCGGCTGCCGTAGTCGGGAATGTAGATGTTGGGCACCATGTCGGCTGCCGACTTTGTGCCAGTTATGCCGTTGCGCTCCAAGTCGGCACGTCGGATTTCTGTTGCCGAAATGGCAAGGTTGCGTATGTCGGTGCCTTGTTTGATAGCCGTCACGGTCACCTCTTGCAGGTTGAGCGTGTCGGCGGTAGTTGATGCGCTGGCTGTGAGGGCCATTGCGCCGATAGTTGTTGCTGTGAGAGCCAAACGTTTTTTCATAGGTGCAAAATTACACCATACCATCATAGCCCACAATCACTAAAGTTAGTGATTTTTCACCCCGAAATGGTTAGAAAAGAGTTTAGAAATTAGAAGTTAGAAAATAGAGATTGGTGGTTTATGGGGAACAAAGATAGCGGAGAGTGGACAAAGCCAGCGAAAAGCTCACCGAAAGCGAGATGCTTCACGACAGCACAAATATAAATTAGTTCCACTTTGTGTTGTATAACATATTTAAATATTTGTGTATATCAAGCCAAATAATTAATTTGGCAGAAATTTAAGATTGTGTATTTATGAAAGCAAAATTGATGCTCTCTTTTTGCGCTATTGCCTTCTTTGCGTTTTCTGCTGCAAAAATGTTGGCTGGAGGAAATCAACCACTACTACCCAAATTGGGGACTGATGGCGCGGGCACCAAGGGAGTGCAGCCACTTAAATACAGCGCAAAAGAGCTCGACCGCGAAAACGGCCTCGACCTCTACGACTTCCACGCACGACAGATGGATCCAATGGTGCCACGCTTCACAAGTATCGACAAAAAAAGTGTATTGAAATGAAATCATTACCATATATTGTAATCGTCTATATGTTAGGACTGTCCTCTTGTGCCCCGAAATTATTAAAAGAATATGCTGGATCGCCTCGTACCTTTTACGAAAAAGATACAACAGAATTGAAATTAGATATTGACAGTGTGAAACAATATAGCCGTGTATTAAGTTTTTTTGGTGTCAAGAACAATGAAAAATATTGTATTTTCATTGATAGTGAAAAGTGTGGCCAAAACTTTAATAAGAGCCGATTTTATGGAATAGTGAGCGCTGTTCGGCGTGTTCATTTAAGCCCTATTGGTTATGGACATTATAAATATTATATTTGTTTCGGAAATGACACAATACCTATAGACTTGAATATCAAATATTATGTTTGCCTAAAACATAAATTATTTAAATAAAAATATAATGGTGGCAAATCATGAAGATGCAAATAATTTTTACAATAATAGTATTATTGAATATTGTTGTTGTCCCTATCATATCGCTATTCCCTTTTATGTATATTTCATTATTGGGAGTATTAGTGATTCATATTTTCATAAACAAACATTGGATTAGATGTATTACAACAATGGCGATACTTTTACTGTCTGTTTCTGTACTTGTTATGGATTTAATTGGTTGTTTGTTTCTCATGCAAAATAAATATCTTTTTTATTCATTGGTAATCTTTTCAATATGTTCACTGCTAAACGTATTTTTCAGTGTAAAATTGTTTATTAATGAATTAATTATATTTTCACAACCAGCCCCTAAAGCTAATAATTGCAATGAAAAAAGTGACAGAAAGAGCCAATGACTTGACCTACACCGGCGCAATGGGCTTTAAAGGCGAGATGAATAAACCAAAGGGACGGTTCTTCTATGTTGTAAACCAAGGGATTTTGGTAATTTAATATTTATTTAACATTTTGAAGAGCAATAGGATAGGTGTTTCCTTGTCCGCCTATCATGTTGCGTGACAGCGCAATAAGTTATCGTCCTGCACGTTTTGCGCAGGAAGACGCGAGAGCGAAAAAACCTATTAGACAAACTTCTATAAGAGGTCGCAGCGCATGTCTGCGCCTCAATTTACTTCTTCAGAAATATAGGCAAGACGCAACAATCTTTTGAGAGATGTCACCCCCACCGCTAATGTGGGGGCGCATCCAGTCTGTCCCTAGGAGTCGTCTTGATAGAGGTCGCCTAATAGGTGTGCTCTGCATTTGTCACATATTCCTTCTGTATGGTTCATATGTTCTCACGCATCTCTTCTGTATGGTTCATACGCCTTTCTCGTCTTGAGCACTGCGAATATGATGTTGGAGAGCTTTCTCGCTATTTTTATGATGGCCTTCTGTCCGGCCATGCGCCACCTGTACTCGGTGTACATCCTTCCCAGCTCCCGGTCGCGCACGATGAGCACCCACGAGGCCTCGACCAGCAGCGGGCCGATGTGCTTGTTGCCGCGGAAGGTCATCTCGCCGTGCGACACCCTCTCGCCGCTGCTGTGGCTCGTGGGCACGAGCCCGAGATAGGACGCGAACAGCCGCTCGTTGCCGAAACGGCCGATGTCGCACACCTCGGTGAGGATGGTCATCGCCACGGTGAGGCCGATGCCGGGGATCCCCATCAGCAGGGCGCAGTCCTCCCGGTAGCGGTCGGTCCTGCTCAAGGCCCTGACCCTGCGGGTGGCCTCGAGCAGGTTGGCGCGCAGTGTCTCAACCTGCAACAGCAGCAGCTCGAGCGACCTCCGGGTGTCAGACAGCAGCCTCACGTCCTCCCTCAGCCAGGCGATGAACGCCCTCGACCAGTGCGTGCCCGACCTTGAGAAGCGCTCGGGCAACTCCACGCCGTTGCTGTGGAGCAGGTGCTTGATGCGCGTCTTGTAGCCGCCGACCTGTATCTGTATGGTCTTGCGGATACGCAGCACGCCCCTGTCGTCAAGGTTGTCCTTCGGGCGCACATAGATTCCCCTGACCAGGCCGGCACGCAGCGCCCTCGCCAGCTTCTCGGCGTCGATGCGGTCGCTCTTCATCGTCAGCTCATACTGTGACGACGGAATGTCGGCGGCATGCGCCACCACGCAGCTGACACCCAGATCCGAGAGCGCGTAGTGGGTGGCAAAGCCGCTGAAGCCCGACTCGTACACCGCCCGGTAGTTCCCGTCCGGGTAATGTGACTTCAAAAATTTAAAGAGCGCCTTGGCGTCTGCCGCGGTGGAGAGGCGTTCGGTGTAGCCACTCTCTGTGATCACGGCAACCTGCCAGTTTTTCTTGTGGACATCAATCCCGATGTAGATGTTTTGTCCTTTGAAAGTTTTTTTGTTTCTTTGCATTGTTGGAATGGTTTTGGTGGTTCATATTATTTTTTTTCAAAATTACCAAAATTTCGTTCCAACATTTTTTTATTATGAATAACACACCAGAGAACGCCCAGCGGCAAGGGGCAGAGCCCGGTCGAGCGTCCACACTCAACGCCATCCCCAGCCCCAAACCACATTTCCACTGCAAACATAGTAACTTCTGGTTTGCACATGCCAAAAGCAAACCAAAAGAACCGTCCCTTTGGTTTACTATACTAAATATATAACCGAACAGCACAAATGGCCATTCTGTTACATTTCAAATAGATGGTTTGAGATTACCATTATTTTCAGACTCGATAAGAACATTCAATATTCACTCTTGAATATACTTTAAGAATGGAGTAATATACATATCTCTCATTCGTTTACATCTATGTTTTGCACTCTCTACAAATGATTTAAGGTATTTGCGAGCCCACTCTTCTCGGGTCTGTTTCCAAGATTGGTCAAGATCACTAACATGGAATTGTATTTGCATAGCAGCAGCCCAATTGATGTATAACTTTGATGGATCTGCCTTGAATAAATTTCCATGATGAGCGCTAACACAACGCAACACTTCTTTCTCTTCAACCCAATCAACTTCGACATAATCAATAGTGATATTGTCATACTCCTCATTATCAATCATTAAGGCACACATTTGAGCGAGCTTGTATGCTGAAATTATGTTTGGAGGCATGGCTGATTTGCTTCGATTACGAGTTTTAACATCTATTATATCATAGAATCCATCCTCATAAAAAAGAATGTCAGCAGTATCGTTTTGTTTCTCTTCAAATATGTTAGCAGGACTCCAATTTTTTATGGCATTGTCACTTCTACTTAAAAGGAATAGAGCAGTTGGTGAGTTGAAGAGTGCATGTCGCTGTTCTAAAGTTATGTGTTGTGGGTTACGCAGATAAATATCATTTAAATACTCATACTGCTTGAATATTTTTCCAGGATACCATTCCCTTAAATTGTGATATACACATTTTTCAAAGGGCTCACCTGCTGCATGTCCTGACAATGTGCCAGAATCTGCTCTATTTGGTCTATCAACCGTCTGGTTTTCCATTTTTGAGACCAATCTGGGGAAATCAACTCTAATCATTGAATAGTATATTAAATAAATTATTTATTTGTGTTAGATGTTCTACACAATCATCTTTCAGATACTTTCTAACCTCTTGCGTTATTTCATTATGAACTTCCATCTCAACCGCATTTTTCCAATTGATAGGTCTATAGGGTATGCTTGCAATTGGAGTTTCAGAAAACTCTACAATTGCACCTTTTACTATGCCATTGAATGTAAGCCATTCAAAAACTCTTTTGTTGTTAAGAAACGCAAGCAGATATTCTATGGACTCTTTACAAGTACTTTTTTTGAATATAGCTGTTACATCTTGGGTAGGATAAACACCTTCAGGAGCATAACAAAAACGGAAATAATTTTTATTTGAGATTCTTTCTTTGCAGGGAATAAATATGCGAGGTTCTTTTCTCTCGAATAATTTTTGATTTCGAGGAAAAACGAATTCCCAGTATGGAATATCTCTATTATAATTATATCTTCCTTCAAGTTTTTCCATATAAGGAGAGAAATGCTTAACATAATGTGGGTACTTGGTTGAAAATTCTTCCTTACTTATGTTTTCTTGAATGAAAATATATTTTGTACTTGAAACATTCTTGTATGCTTTCAAATCTTTGGCTTTCAACACGTTGATAAGTGTGGATTGTTCGTTTTCATTTAAATCCTTACAATCCTTAATTTGAAATGCAGCATCTAAACCTGACACCATTCCATTGCCAATGTCACAAAAGTCACCTATTCTATAAAACTCATAGTTAAATAAGTTATCTGTCTTCTTACAACTTTCTTCAAACGAGCGTAAGTCGTTCTGAACATCTTCACTAGCAAGAATCCAACGACTATATTTCTTAAACTGAGGAATTTGCTCGTAGTTAAAGCAACTTTTTGAATACAATTCTTCTTTTGATGGTAAACCTTTATCCTTGTTGTAGTTGTACAAATTAATTGTTTTCTTATGCTTCTTTGACTTTACAAACTTGAATATAATGAAGGAAGCGGTTACCTTTTCAAACAATGGAGTTTCCTTGAAATGATATATTTCTTCGATGTAACCATGTTCGCACATGTAATTTCTCAGCGAAATAGAGTGAGTCGTATTCATCCAATACTCGGTGCAAATAAAAATCAACTCTCCATTTTCGGTCAGGTGCTCAATGCTTTTTAATATAAATATAAAAAGATAATCACAAAGACTGTTGAAATACGTGTTCCATAAGGAATTAGATTCTAATTCCGTTTTAAGTTCGGGCTCAATGTTTTTCCATCTAATGTAAGGAGGATTGCCAATTACAACGTCATATTGTTCTGTTATTGGAACAGACAAAAAACTAGCAAATTGTATGAAATCATATTTTGCGCCTAAGGTTGTATCTATTTCGTAAGCTGATATATTTTCAAATTTTTGATCAATCAGTTTATCTAAGAATACGCCTTTACCACAAGAGGGTTCCAAAACCCTACTTGATTTGGAATGCGAAATCAATGATACCATAAAATCAGCAATAACACTGATGGTGAAATACTGACCGTATTTATTCTTTTCTGCCATATATTGTGTTGTTTTACAATGCTGTTGGGTTATTCGTTGAATTTTATTTGACTCCAAATTATATTTTCTAACGAATCCCTATATTGTCCTAAATAATTTTGAGAAAAAAGTGGGCACTAAGGGAGAAAATTACAACCTTAGTAATGAGTCACCTTTTCTTCCACTTACTACGGCAAATTTAACACTTTTCGCACAAATAATCTCGCTTCTTCCCAGAGAAAAAATAAGGAAAATTATCAAGGAACCAGGAACAGACAAACAATGTAAGGTCTACAACACATGGAGCCAGTTTGTTAGTATGTACATCAATCCCGATGTAGATGTTTTGTCCTTTGAAAGTTTTTTTGTTTCTTTGCATTGTTGGAATGGTTTTGGTGGTTCATATTATTTTTTTTCAAAATTACCAAAATTTCGTTCCAACATTTTTTTATTATGAATAACACACCGGGGAACGCCCAGCGGCAAGGGGCAGAGCCCCGTCGAGCGTCCACACTCAACGCCATCTCCAACCCCAAACCACATTTCCACTGCAAACATAGTAACTTTTGGTTCGCACATACCAAAGATAAACCAAAAGAACCGTCCCTTTGGTTTGTGGTTTGAAAAAATCATGCCCGCATCAGACAACGTGTAACGCATTGGTTTACACTGGTTTGATGCGGACATGGAGTTTCACGTCCCTACCATTATATTTGGGGCTTTTTGCCGCATGGGATGCGGCAAAACGTTATTCTATTACTTGTCCTTGCAAATTGTATTTCACGCCGTTTCTCTTGATAACAAGTTGGCCGTTTTCAATCATTTTGACAGGCTTTCCAGCATCTTGGTCGGCCTCAATCGAATTAATACCGGTGGGTTCAGTAAAACCTTGACCAAAAATTCCTTGCAAGTAAAGGTCGGCGTTGGTGAGTGTGCAAGGTCCTCTTTGTGGAGAAAGGTAAATACGCCATGAGGTGCCTGCCGACATGCGTGGACCATTCACAAAGAAGAAAGCATAGTAGTTTAATGTGGCTGAATTACCGCCCACAAAAAACTTTCCGCCCGAAATCTGTCCAAAATAAGAGATGGGGTCGTCTTCTTCGCCCCAGTGGCATGTGCGCTCTATAGAGGCTTGCTGACTTTCAGTCCAGGTGTTGCCGCCCAGCCCGTCGAAATTACAGAAAGAATCCACACCAGATTTCAGCGTTTCCAAATCAATATTAGTCACCACATAGTAACCAGCATACCAGCCATTCAATTCATCTGGCACGTGAATCTCCTGCGCCAAAGCGTTAACACTTATTGCCACAATAGCAATCACAGAAAGTAAAAATTTTTTCATTGTAGTAATATTTTTAGAGGGTATATAAATAAAGGAGTTTAGTTACTTTCTAATAATTAAGGAGAGTGAATCAAAATATCAACAAGCAGCCCTTATAAATCACTGAAATTAGCCGAATCACACACCGCGGGCAACCGACCATATTCCAATCCTTTCGACAAACTATTTTGCCCCACTTTCAACAAGCACAAATATACACAAAATGTTCGTTTTCACAAACATTTTCTTCAGGTTTTTAATTTTTCACCCACATTTCCCGACTTTTTATCAACAAAACCTTTACTTCATCCTCTTTTTTATAACGCAAGTTCGGGATAAGTGTGGATTGGAAAGGCACGATTCGGATGCAGACATTGTGTCGGGCGACCATGGACGTGGCCGCCTGATGCGCTTTTGAGAAATTTGGATTTTGGGCTATTGCCAAATGGTGAGCTGACCACCTGACTTCGGCACCTCGTAGTCGAAGTTGGCTGCTGACTTAGACAGGAAGAAGCAGTACGCCCCCATTGCCGCGAGCAGGTTCATCAGAAAGTTGTGCATGCTGCGGTGCCGTGTGTGCACGAGCCGCACCACGTTTTTAAGCATATCGTTCACGGTCTCAATAATGCTCCTCTTGCGCAGCATTATCTTGTCATATAGAGGCATCAGTCGCTGCTTCATGTTAGAGTGAGAGGGATCTGTGTGAGCCTCAAAAACCACAAAACGCCCCACAGAATCATCCGTGAGATTTCCCACCAGGCGTGCAAAAACTGCTTTCTATGTTAATTTCCAAATTTTTTGTTGAAAAAATTAGTCCATTGCGTA
>OIYG01002071.1_pt1 | contig 13595 bp, 14 predicted proteins | sample 1587861 | NCBI WGS metagenome assembly OIYG01 (sample SAMN03283272) | human gut metagenome | biome: human-associated habitat; material: feces | host: Homo sapiens | place: Peru | collected 2012 | reverse complement strand
TTGTCTTTGCTCTAAGATGTGGTTACACAGATACAGTATTAAGCTGCTCTATAGTTATTCTGGTTATTCTTATCTTTACAGCATTATCTTACATCTTTACTGAGAAGAGAAAGATAGACTATAAGGTAACTGTTACCCTCTTTTTACTTTGCTTTGTAGCTTACTATCACTTCCATAAGAACTTTGGAAATAACTACCTGTCTAACTTTATCATTGAGCAACCTCAAGACAAGGTGTTACCAAAAGAGTACACTCCATCAGTTGCTTTTAAAGAAGGCAATGAGATTGTTTGGCATTATGGTCTTCAGACTGAAACTCCTAAAATCTTCTTTGTTGGAGATTCAAATTTAATTCAGTATGACTACTATCTAAAAAATATCAACAAAAGATCAGTATATGTATTAGAACATGCTGCTATGATGGCTTACGGAAGCTATTTTACAAATCTCAAAACAATATTCTTTAATTCACTTGAAGATAAAGAAAAATTCTACAAGCTTTATAAAGAGACCTTAAACAAGTTAAATGATGGAGATAAAGTAGTTCTTTGTGGGAGATGGGATATCTTGTACAGATCTTATTGCACAGAAAACAACTTACAAGTAAATCAAACATCACTACAAAAGTACACAGATGCAGTAATTTCAGATCTAAATGAACAGATATCTCTTCATCCAAATTTTAAATTTTACATTGTTGGATGCTCTTTTGTCCCAAATAAGACTGCAGTAATTTGGTCAAAAGTAAATACGAATAGCTCTTTCTTAAAAAATATCATCAACTTTGATCTTTTTAAAATTACAAGCGATTTTGAAGAAACATACACAACTGAAATAAACACCAAAATCATTGAATTCTGCAAAAATCAAATTAACGTAGTATTTATAGATCGCAACTTACCTCTAAAAGAAGGTAATAACAAGTATTCCCTATACAAAAAAAATAAAGGAGTTTTTGAAGATCCTCTTCATTACTCAAGGTTTGGTGGTTCTATCATTGGCGAATACTTGATTAACGAAGTTTCAAAAGAGTAATTTTGCGCTAAAAAGCTCAAGTAAATTATCTGAATTTTCTTTTTGACATGACATCAAGTGGTTAAAACACTCTGTCAGCAACTTCTCTTTCGACGTTTAAATAAATCACAATGTCAGGTTGCTCTTTTCTAATCTCATTGAGAATTAGACCTAAATCGTGCAAACGCCTATTCATATGAATTACAGTCTTAAAGTAGTCCACTGTGTATGGCATAAATAAAACTCCATATGAATCTGTGATTAGAAAAACTTTTTTATCAGAGATTGGAGTCAAGTTAACATACTTATAGTTTAAATCTAAAGAGGAATTTACATCAAAACTAATTACTTTTGACGTATTTGAAAACAGATCTTTTGCCTTTACAGTACTTTTTCTAACATTATCAACTAAAGCACTGTCTAAAATTTCTCTTCTTGGATTCTTAATATTATGTACAAGATCGCCATTTTCATGGTGAGAAAATAAAAATTTATAATGTTGCGAGATGTATGTAGGCTCTATAAGTCTCATGACATTTTCAAAAGCAACATAAGCACCATATTTATTCCAATGAGTATCATCACCGTAATAAAGAGAAACCCTCTTATCTGGATCTTTTGAAGATACTAGAGTTTCATAATTATCAATGACTGTTACCCCATTGACTTTCAATGCTGTCTTTACTTTATCAAAAAATCTATATTTACCTGGCTGTAATATATTCTGATTCATAAATTCTGGATAAATACCATGTTTATCTGGACCTACAACAAAGTACATATCACCTTTAAAAGAATCGCGTATTGCCTGCAAGGTAAAAATTTTCTTTTGAATTTGGTTTTGATTGAACTTAAGATCTTTAGTATGCTGAGAATAAACATAATCAGAGCTGTCACCCGCAAACAACCAACCACTATTGCCTGCAACAGAAAACTGACTTGATGAAAAATTAAAATCATTAAAGTAATTATGAAAATCAGCGTACAGATTCTCATTTACCTCTAATTTAAACAGCAACCTGTCATTAAACCAATTGACTAATTGAGAGTAGAAGTTATCTGAGTATTCTTTAGGAAAGTGGTTAATAACTCTGTTCTCACCTTTTACCACTGTATTATTGTCAGTAATGATAAATCCGATTGCTGGTACTGCAAACATAAGAAAAACAAGACAGAACTTTAAATACCTAGTCATTTATTTTTCCTTAGAAGTTAAAGTAGATAAAAGGATTCTGTGCACCAAAATACAATACAAGTACAGACACAAAAATCAAAACGAAGTTAACAAAATAAGCATAGTTATGAGTAACAGCTTCTTGTGTATTAGAAGAGTTAAATGTTTTCAACTTTAAGAAAACTATAATACAACCAACTACTAAAGCAATATAGTTTAAAAGCTGAGCCTGACAGATGATCTCTTTATCTAAATTTGATAATCCAAACATTACGGATAAATAATCAAATGCTTGAGACAAACTGACTGCTCTAAAAAATACCCAACCAATTAAAACTACAAATACGGCATACAGGTGAGTAATTAACTTTGGAACTCTAGATAGAAGATCACCTAAAAATAATCTTTCTAAAATTAAGAACAAACCATTATAAAGTCCCCAAATTACAAAAGTCATATTAGCTCCATGCCAAAGGCCGCATAAGAAGAAGACTGTTATAAGATTAAAGTAAATTCTATAGGTTGGTACTCTAGAACCTCCTAATGGAATGTAAACATAATCTCTTAACCATGATGATAAAGAAATATGCCAACGTCTCCAGAAGTCTTTAATTGAAGTACTTAAATATGGCTGATTGAAGTTCTCTGAAAATCTAAAGCCTGCCATAGCAGCTAATCCGATTGCCATGTCTGAGTAAGCAGAGAAATCAAAGTAAATCTGAATCATGTATGCTACAGCTCCTAACCAGGCATCGGCTGTTGAAATACTTGCAACATGATAAGTAAATGCCATGTTGGCTATTGGAGCTACAGAGTTAGCAATCAGGATCTTTTTATTAACACCTAAGATAAATCGGTAAAGACCATAGGAGAACAGTGACTGGTCGTAAGTTCTATTTACAAGATCGTCCTTTACCTGCTTGTATCTAACAATAGGACCTGCAATCAAATGAGGAAACATGAAAAAGTAAGTTAAGAAATTTACAACATTACTTTTTCCGTTTAATTCTCCTCTGCTTATATCTATTAAATAACTAATGGCATGGAACGTAAAGAAACTGATACCTAATGGAAGAATTTGAGGTTTTGCCGTTATGTTATCTGCAACACCATAGTCATGCAGAAGATTTACAAGCCAAAAGCTGTATTTATAGAAAACTAGAGCCAGTAAGTTAATTGCAACAAATAAGATTAAAGCTAAATTTTTTAAAATATGATTTTTTGATTTTACATACTCTAAGATATAGCCCAAAAAGAAATTTAATACTCCATAAGCTAACAAGATCTTTAATGAGTGAGTACCACCATCAAAAACATAGAAGAATAAACTTACTAGGATAATGAAGAAATTTCTAATTAGATTTTTCTTTTGAGATAAAAAATCTAAAGCAAGAAATAATGGGAGAATAAAAAAGATAAAAGGTAAACTTGCAAAGACCATTACTAAAATTTATTCCTGTTTATCGGAGCTACCACAACACAAAGCTCATTCATCTAAAAAAATCTTATAGCAATTAAGACAGAACTACTAATCCACACATGATGAAAGTTCTTTTTTCACTTTTTCAATATCAAAATTCTCTACAATTGACTCAGATTTTTCTAAGTAATCATTGAGATTATTCGCATTGATCTCATTCTCTTGATTTGCAATGGAATCAATCATTAAAGAATTAATTTTATCAGAATAATGCATAGGATCTTTATAATTCTTTAAATCTGAAATAAATGCTTGATCATCAAATCCATATAAATGACAGTTTGATCTTTTATCACATTCAGAGACAAAATATTTTAAGAAATTACGTGTCCAATCGTACTCATTTTTTGCAACTGATAACTTAATTTTATAGTACAGAGCAGAATATGGTGGCACTACAAAATAGAACTCTGTTTTATTGTGCTTATCAGTAAGTGAGAAAACATTATCCTCAGTATATTTGATTTGGTATGCAAGATTATAACTATTTATGGCTATTGATTTTTGATAATTATACAAACTGTCTTTTAGAAGAATTTTTGACTTTATAGGCCATGAGCATAGTCCATTAAAAGTATTTGCATATTTTGGATCAATAATCCAAGCAGAGGGTCTATCCAATCCAACTTTTGAGCCAATACAATTTTTGCTTTTAGACAAGGTTAACAGGCACTGCAAAGGCTCCTTTCTAAGGTAAATAAGAAAATCATTAAAAGGATTACTATCATATAGTTTTTGCCAAACATCATTTGTTTTGGGAGCAAAATGAAGAGGTGCTAAATCGATAGAATATATTACTTTTTTGATATCATGACTTGCAAAAGCATAATTTAGAACTAACTTGCGCTCTACAAAGGATGAACCTTCTAAAGAGAGATTAAAAAACACGTTATCAGTATCTAGAAATAACTTTTTACTAGCATCTACAGATGAAGTGTTCTCAAGCATGCTTGATCCAATAATTATTCCAGAAACATTTTGATTTTCATTTAGATATGATCTTGCTTGCAGCCTCATACTTTTAGCGAACAAATTGTCCGGATTTCTGAAAATATGGCTAGGATCATAAAGATAGATTGAAAGCAGATATAAAGGAAATAGCAAAAGATAAGCTATAAATACTGTCAAAAAAATCTTCTTATAACTCATTTTATCTTTACTTTGAGATAAATAAAAAAACAAAACTAGAAAGTCTGGAGCTATACTTGAACGCAACTAAACCTCAATTACTTTTTATGAACTTTAAACTTCATCTTTAAACCTAAAAGACATAGCACATAATGCTCATGATAATAAGTTAAAGAGAAAAGTCTTTGTAGTAATGTCAGATGCTGATGCTCAACACCATCGTACTTAATACAGTACTTTCTATCAGACTTAAAAAGTTTCTTAATAAACTTTGAGCTATGAGATGTCAAAGACTCTAAGTGTTTAACCTTGAGGTTAGTGATTAAATAGTTTTGTTTTCCTGCCTGCTGATTTCTTCTAAAAAGGAAATGATCACCATAGAATACCTTTATTTCATTTGGTATTTCAAAATAGTTCTCTTTCTTACCAAAGTAAGCTGATCCCCAAAAGCCAGCCATCTTATCAGACTTTTCAAACTTAATCTCTGTATCTTCCGGATATGTATCAAATTCACACTTAGGAGTATTAGTTGCACAGTCAATGCCAGCTAGACCTACTGTTTCATCAGATGTAGATAAGAACTTATCTACAGCATTAAAAAGAATCTTAGGAAAAATAATATCATCATTTAAAATTCCAAAGAAAGGAATATCTTTTGAAGATAACTTAATACCTAAATTCCAAGCGGGATTTACAAAAAGATTTTCCTTTTGAGCAAAAACTTTGACTTTTTTTAAATCAGTCTTAAAACCTTTGCATGAATTATCAATAACTAGAATTTCCCATACTGAATCATCACCATCTAGTTCTAACAACAGCTTATTTAGAACTTCAAGATCTTTTTGCATTGTGGGGATAATAATTGACAACATTATTTTATCCTCAATTTAGAAATTAATATTGAATTGAAATCTTTTGACAACAACTTATAGACATTCATTAAAGTCAATAAAACATACATAAATAAATGACTAATAGTCCAAGAATGAAGATAAAAGCAGACTCAACTAAACATAGCTTTTTATACTTTTTGATTTTCTTATCTTTTTTATAGAAATTTGCCTTATATTCAGGATCAAATATTCTTGAAATACATTCTCTGCTGTCGGCGTAAAGTTTTGTATGGTGTAACAATAACTCACGTCTAGCAAAATAAGGATCTTTTGCATTTAACTGAGTTCTAGATCCATTTTCAAATTTTCTATAGTTAAAAAGCACTTCATCAATTCTATAAGGAAGCAACCCCGCCTCTACAAAAGACAACCATAGATCGTAATCCTCAGTCAAATTGTACTTGTAAGACTTGTATTTACCTACTTTGATAAAGTCCGACTTTCTATATAATGCGCTGTTTACAATACAATTATGGAAAATGAAACTCTCTTTGTTAAATTTTGGAAGATTCAAATCCTCGTTTACTGCTCCGAAAATTCTAGCTTTACAGTAAACAAAGCCGACGTCAGGCTTTTCATCAAAGACCTTAACAGCTTCTTCAATATATGTAGGCTCAATAGTATCATCACCATCTAAAGGTAGAATATAGAAACCTTTGGCAACGTCAATAGCTTTATTTCTAGAATCTACTACACCAAGATTAGTCTCATTTTTTAAAACAACAATATTGGTATACTTTTTCTTTAATTCGTTCACTACTTCAAGGGAACCATCAGTTGAGCAATCATCTATAAAAACAATTTCGATATCTTTATAGGTCTGGTTTTCAGCCGACATGATCGCATCTGTGATGAACTTTTCTTGATTGAAACAAGAGATAATTATTGATACTAATTTTGACATATTTATGTTCTGTTAAATTTATAAATTGATCTGATATCTTACCAAAGACTTTAAGCTGTTCTAGGAAACAGAATTTTAAGCTATTTTGGTTACATTTACACTCTCAGAGAGTACAAACAATAAACATACTGTATTTTTCTGTTTAGCAATAATGCTACACTAAAATCATAAGATTATGCTACTTACTTTATATAGGAAACCACAACATTTCTCAAAGCTACAATGTATTTTGCAAATTCTGCAAAAACGATTTTTCTCTCATCATTATTTGCAAAGTTTACTCCGATAAACCTGTTGATTTGATCTATCTCATTTTTGTTTTTTTCTGAACTTTGATACTTAGTATCTTTTCCAAGTTTTTGCAAGATAGAGTCTTGATCTCTTAAAATCTCAGTCCGCTCAATGCAATCATAAAGCTTTTTGAACGTAACTTTTATAAATCTTCTTGAAGGGTACAAGGTTACTGAAATATTACCAATTTTGCTCATTCCTGCACCGAGTTCTACCCAACTACATGTTTGAGGTTTAATTTTTGTAAAAGTGCGAGAAAACTCTGAATTCCTATACGAAATATTACTAAATTCATTCCATAATTGGATAAATTTCAACTGTGATTTAGTGTAATTACCAGCATATTGACTACTGTTATCTTTACCGTGAGAATCAGATGCCGTTGTGCTCGAAAAAGCTAAAGTCTCAATAAAATGATTCAAAGCTATTTTATTATTATAACTGATATCATGAGAAGAACTACCGTCACTTTCATCATTATCGACTTTCTCTGTAATTTCAATCTTAGCTGTTTTTAAGAAAAAATCACAAAAAGACTTTCGATATAGATCTAGATCATCTGTTAAAAGATCAGTCCCTTCGACATAATTGATGTCATTGCAATTCACATCTTCATCGTTTAGTGCACATAGAAGATTGTATAAATCAGATATACAAATCTTAACTTGAGCCTCATCATTCAGATCGCATTTACAATGAGACACTATGAGGTTGTAGATCTTCTCATTGTATTGTTGCAGACACAGTGCTGCAAAAAGAAGTTTCGCCTTATCCTTGTTATTGAGATCGATTGAACCTTCACCAATGAATGTAAGCAGTAAAAAGGCATTTAACAGTCTTTTTAATGATCTTGGGTTAGAACCTATAGAGCTTGCACAGAGATCGATGTAATCTTGTAAATCGTTATCATCAATCTTAAGGTTAATCTTGTTAAAACCGTCCTTTAAGTAGTTTTTAATATCGTAGACAGCTACTGGTACTTTAAATGGCACCTGAATGATCTTGTCAAAGAAAGACTTACCCTTTTCATACTCTCGATTGCGTTCTTTTTCATCAATTTTTTCAGAGTTATATGAGGCAAAAACCGTACTTTTTAATAGCACCTCTGATTACTACCTCATAATCAATTGCCAGCACAAAGACACACTGCTTACAATCTAGGAACAACTTTAATACTTCAAGTAACTCAACTGCTTTAGATGGAACCAATCTATCCAAATCATCAACAAAAATCACTACCCTATCTTTATGTTCTCTTTCACAAGCACGGTCTACTACATCTTGAAAGTGTTGATGCAGAGTTTCAATCTGCTCTGCGTAGTTATCATCAGCAGTCTTTTCTGTACACTTTTTTAGATCTACATTGATGTTATAGATAGATACAGACTTTAAAGCAGTAGTTAAGGCATTACTGCATACAGAGGTAAAGTGCTTTATAAAACTATCATCATCTTGAAGCTTATTTAAAAGCACCTTAATCATTGAAAAGGCTAATGCGTTACCTATCTCAAACTGAGAGAACTGCCAGGTATTAAAGAAAACTGGAATGACATCTTTTTCAATCTCATGCTCTACCATCTTCATGATAGCGGTCTTACCTGAGCCCCATGAACCTTGAATGGAGATTGTCATTGGAGTGTTACAGGCTTTAATGAATCTTGATAAACCATCTAAATATTTATTGATGTTAAAAAGATCAACTGTTGCAGCCTCATCTGTTAGACCTTGTTTCTTGATTGCTTCAGTACTCATTTAAGCCTCGTAAAGAGTTATCTTTGTATGTTTGTTTGTAAATTTGATTAAAAGCCATAAATCAAAGTATATCAACAACTATAAACCAATGACATCACAACAAAAGCCGACTGATAATGTCGGCTGTGACCTAGTGGTTACAAGTATGAAGATTAAAAGCAGCACCATCTTTTAATGATTGAAAATAGTATTGCCTTACTTTTATATACTTACCTAAGATCTTTAGCAAAAACGCCGAAGATCTTGTTTAAGATTATTAGAAATTGATGATCTTTCTCTGAATAGGTGCCATAAGAAAACTTGAATTACATATTTACCAAAAGCAAATCTGTATCCTGTTTTTTTATGCGAAATCGTTGAAAGGTTTACAACGTCATCATGCTGTTGTACAGCGATAGCACCTGCCATAATTTTTTTACGGAGTCAGAAGCTCTCAAAAAAAGCCGCATGGACCGAGAAGGATCATCTCTTTAAGAATAGGTGATTTTGATAAGAAGTGTGATTGAGCGAAGAATGCCACGCTTTCATTAGCTGTTGTGAACGAACTCTCCGCTCATGTTATTTTTTTTTTAATTAAAATAGATCAAATTTATTATATGAGATCAACTCGTTATATATTTTCACTGCGTATCGATCGGTCATTCCAGATATAAAATCTATTATTGCAAGAAAATACGATTTTTTTGAAGACAATGAATTATAGATTTTTTCATTTTCATAATTTTTTTCATCAAACTCTATATGTATTTTAGATTCTTTTAATTTATCTACTACTTCAGTAGAAGAATACTGAATTATGAATGATATGAAATCTGTAATAAGGTTAGGATAATATGATTTATATTGTTTTAATTTTTTATAAAAATCACCGTCATTGTAGGTTTCAGCCAAAATATCAAAAATTGAATTTAAAACTAAATCTGCATACTTCTTGAAGTTTGTTAATCTATCATTGTTATATATGTGATCATAATTAAATTTCTTAATTTTTTTTAAGTTTCTGTATCCCTCTTCACTTAGACATATTCCTATGTCAGGAGATGAATTATTACAAACGTCAATAATTAAATCATGCATAAAAACTGTAGAATTTATGTGCATATTAGAATCAATTTTCATTGGTTCCAATTCTAATTCATTTAATGTAGTTTCATTAAGAAAATTGAGTCTTTGAGCATCATCGATATCTCGACCAAGATATGCTATCTTATCAGCAAACTTTACTACGCATCCTTCCCACGTTATCGGATTGTGTTTGTTTGGTTCTGTAAATTGTTCTTCCAAATCTAAAAATTCGTCTCTTGGTTTAATACCATTTTCATCAATTTCTCCACAGTGCGATATTATTCCATCTCTGACAGCGTATGTTAATTTTAAATTTGTATAAATATCATCTTTATTCTTTAAGAGCTCGATTTTATCTACAAATCTAACTCCATTTTTTTCATGCCAAAAGTGCTTTTGAGGAGTTGTGGAAATGAAAATTTTCGTATTCATTATTTCGTTAATTATTTCTTCTCCACAATGACCAAAAGGTGCATGTCCTAAATCATGGCCCATAGCAATAGCTCTAGTCAGTTCTGAATCTAATCCAATATATGTTGCAATTGTGCTGCTAACAGATTCTACATGTTGAACATGTTCCATTCTGGTGCATATATGATCGTTGTCTATATTGAAAAATACCTGAGTCTTATGCTTTAATCTGCTATAAGCTGTTGAATGCAATATTCTAGTGAAATCTCTTGCGAATTCAGATCTTATGTCAGAAGCTCTTTTATATAATTCATTTTCTCTTTCAATTAACTTTTCGTATTTATTATTTTGTGCTGTAGCTGCAACTTTTTTAAAGCGACCTCTTTTCATAAAAACTCCTTATTTTTTTGTCTCCATGTCATTTGAAGAAATTAAAAGAAAACACTAAAAAATATACTTTTCGTAACTATTCAGAACCCTCTCCCAAAATAATTTTAGCATTACCGGAAAAGCAGCAGTTAAAGCATCAAATGCGTTAATACCATGCTTGTTTCCGGTACTGATGAAAGACATTATTTTTAAATAGTTCTGAGCTCTTTTAATACTTCTAAAACATCCTGAGACTTTCGTCTTTACTTTTACATTGCGAACATCACGTTCTGCCTGAATGTTATCAAAAGGCACAGCAAAGTTATGTGCAAAACGGCACACGTCATCCTTGAACTTTTTGAGTCGTTCAATCAGAGCTCTGGTCTTATCTCTCCTTATTTTGCCTCTTTTCCGTTCTTTTGGAACCTCAGGAGGAGGAAATTCCTTATCGGCATGGCTCATAATATAGTCATATTCTTTGGAAAACTCTTCTAAAAGCTCTTTTCCAAGGAACTTCTGCCCCAGAGAAATGGCAACCTCTTTAGCTTTTTTCATTCTGATAAGGAGTTTCTGAAAGCGCTCTGCCCAAATATGATTTTTCTAATTTTCTCTGACAGCATTAAGCTCTCTTAACAGATGAGCACAGCATAAGGCATAGAGCCACGTTTCTCATTAGCTGACTGATAGGTATATTCATCATTAGATGAGTTATGTACCCAAAATAGTTTGCCTAAGGCTCTTAATCCTGTTTCATCGAAGTTGACTACATCAGAATCTTTTAGAAATTCTCTGATTTTCTCCATAACAGGAGCTATCTTATCCGAGCATCTCTTTACCATGGAGTTTATGGTTCCAGTCGATGTAAAGCTAGCTCTTTAGCATTATCACTGGTACATAAAGCACTGTCAGCTACCAGATATCTTAAGTTTTTAAACTGCTCTTTAATTAGAGACCTGTAAGTAATAATGCCATCTTTAAAACTTGTCTTATCACTTGTGTGGACACTAACACATTTTTCAAATAATGGTATATGACTTAACTCATCATATGGCCAATCCACCACTTGATGAATGTCACAAAGTTGTAAATTGGTAAAATTTAAAATTAATATAAATTAATCAGTTAGTTAAAACACTAACCTTGCTCTTTCAAAATGTGATTCAGAGATCAAAACTGTTCTGAGAATAATTAATATTCTTTGTATGTAACTAATGAACCAATATAAGAATATCAGTATGTCAGATAGTAAAGATACCTCAATAGATTTAAAGTCAAATGAATCCTGTTTCCTGCAGAGACAGGTTGAATTAAATTTAAAGAGAAGCACTTCTCTTATCGTCTATACTCTGTATACCATTGTCACTGTAATTATCCTTGCCAGAATGGCAGGCTGTAATAACAGCAGAAAACAGAGACTGTTCTGGCAGAAGAACAAAAGCAGCTTCAGTCTTTAATCTACGGTTTAGGCGATGAGGTTCCATCAGAGCAGTCCATAAGACGAGTGGTAGCACTGGTAAAAGCAGATGAAACAGTAAAGTTTCTTTCTGAGTATTTTGTCTCCCATAGAGAGAACATCTTAAAACCTCTAGGCTCAGTTCCATTAGCTCAAAGAGAGGTAATAGCTACTGACGGACAGAACATCAGAGCCACAAGAAGCTCTAAAGAAGGTAATGACTCAAGAAAGAACGGTGGCTATGATGTGGTATCACTGTTCTCATCCACCTATGGTGTAACCTTATGTCAGAGAACTGTAGATAAAAAGAACAATGAAGCTTTAGCCATTATGGAGATGATTAAGGATTTAAACCTTGCAAACTCCATTCTCACCTGGGATGCCATCAACACAAGAGCTGCAACACTTAAAGCTGTGACTGGAGCTGATGCAGACTTTCTGGTCTGTCTAAAGAAATGCAGCGTAAATGGCCTTACATTAAAAGTCTTATCAGAGTTAACACCACAAGAACTTATAAATGCTCAGGTGTCTCCAATACAGATGATGTAGAGAGCAGATACTTTGTAAGTTCAATTATCACTGACGGTCTTGATAAGAATTTTGCTGACACCATACAGGACAGCATTCTTGCAAGATGGCAGATTGAATCAAGACACTGGGTGATTGATGTTGCCTTTGACCAGGACAGACTTCCTTTACGTAATCAGGATTACATCAGAAACTCTAATGTCTATACCAAAATGGCATGTAACGTTTTAAGCTACATCAGAGACAATGTTCCTCTGTATCAATCCAAGCCATGGTCTTTTGACAGCCTGCAGATGTTAGCATCTGATGTTGAGTATGGCTTTATGTTCTTAAAAGCTTTCTTTACTCAGGATATGTCTGAAATAGAAAACGATGAAAGATTCATCGGTCTATTTTACAAAGAGCCTGAACCTACTGGTAATGATGTCCCAGACAACCTTGAGGTAAACGGCTTTGAGAACACTATCAGTGACGATACTCCTTTAGGCAGGTTTGCAAGGACCCGCAAAAAGATTAAAGGTAAGCGTTAACTGAACAGTTTTTTACTGAATTACATTTTGAAAGAGCAAGCCTATGTCGTTAAGACACAGGCACTTTGTGCTGGCTGTGTAAAAACAGCACAAATTTACTAGCAGAAAACTCTGCTAAAACTTATTAAAACCGGCTCAAACACATATGTGATTAAGATCAGATCGTGTTGTCGCCATACATGTAAGATAATTTTGTACCTTTATTAGTCTTATAGTGATCTGCATAAACAAGATCTAGTGATCTGTTAGATCAAGAACTATGCTCCTTTATTGCAATGTTTTCCATTTGACCAATCCATCTTTATGTCTATCATTGAAATAAGACTACTCACTGCAAAACTCGCACTTAATCCTGTTGATAAGAGGATATTACGATATTTTGAGAACGTTTATTAGGTCTAAAAAGTCGCAGTGATAAGTACGATTAATCTGATACTTAAACATATTTTTAATAAGCAATACCCTTGGCCTGCAAAGGTACTATGTGCAATCAGGCATTCAGTCAGTACCTCTCAAATCTTGTGATCTGAAGCTGTTTGACTGTTTTGACATTTTGATGATTTTACTTTTATTCGCTAGCTAAGATGCTCGTTTAACATCTTCA
>OIYG01002064.1_pt1 | contig 13644 bp, 6 predicted proteins | sample 1587861 | NCBI WGS metagenome assembly OIYG01 (sample SAMN03283272) | human gut metagenome | biome: human-associated habitat; material: feces | host: Homo sapiens | place: Peru | collected 2012 | reverse complement strand
AATCTATGGTTTGAGCTAAAAGAGCATCAAATTGCTCCATAATAGAAAAAATTCCTCCAAAAGGAGTGAGTTTCTCGGATTTTATTTGTACTTTTGCCATGTCATTCAGAGTTTTATTTGTTTTTTTAAGCAACACTAAGATAAGTGAAATTTCTGACATGGCAAAATCCTGAGCAACTTATTGTTGCTCAGGTGCTTATAAAAAATATTAAATTATAGTGTTGCGGAAATAAGGAACAGCATTTCTGCTGCTGAGAAGGAATTACTTTTTATGAGTTCTATCAATCTATCCATGTACATACTAATTTAAAAGTGTACCACTCAAACCCACTTGCAAAGGTATACTTAAATAACCAAACATCCAAATAAAATGCATAAAATCATCTGTTTTGCTCATTAATTTTCTTAGTTTCTTTTAATCAGTATGACTCCCTGTTGGAAAAGATTTCAGAACGAACCAGACCAAATACCTTAAGAGGGCAACTGGGACTTTTGCAACCAAGTTGCAGAAACCTTTTCGTAATTTTGCAACCGAAAAAGAAAAAGGAACTGAATGTTCCTGATTATATAGAACTAAAAGTATTGCAAAATTATGGAAGAAATGAAACATTCTCACGAACATCATCATGAATGCCATTGTGAAGATTCTCACGAACATCATCATGAGCACAATCATGACTGCTCATGCTCCACAGAAGAACATGAGCACCAGGGGTGCGGTTGCCACCACCATCATCATCATGAAGAAGGCGGTTTGAAATCCAAACTCTTTCTGATTGGAGCTACCATCATCCTCCTGATTATCGCAGTTTTCATCGAAAAGAATTACGACCTGGCTACCTGGCAGTTACTCCTCGTCTATCTCATTCCTTATTTATTAATAGGACACGAGACGCTGGGCGAAGCTGCAGAAGGTATTGCCAAGGGCGATATGTTTAACGAAAACTTTCTGATGGCTATCGCTACCATCGGAGCCCTTTGCATCGGATTCTTTCCTGGATCAGACACAGAATTTCCGGAGGCAGTCTTCGTGATGCTCTTCTTTCAGGTGGGCGAACTCTTCGAAGGATATGCGGAAGGAAAGAGCCGCGACAGTATTTCGCATCTGATGAATATCCGACCAGACGTGGCGAATGTTGAAAGAAACGGAAAGGTAGAGATCGTTTCTCCTGAAGATGTAAAGATTGGAGAAACGATTGTAATCCGTCCGGGAGAGAAAGTGCCTCTGGATGGCGTTGTCATTGAGGGCAATTCAGCCTTGAATACCATTGCCCTGACAGGTGAGAGTATGCCACGGGATTTGAATGAAGGCGATACCATCATGTCTGGTTGCATCAACCTGTCGGGAGTGGTTCGCGTACGCACCACCAAGAGTTTTGGCGAAAGTACCGTATCCAAGATTATTTCTCTGGTAGAGAGTGCAGACAAGAACAAGTCGAAAAGCGAGGCTTTCATCACCCGTTTTGCCCGAGTCTATACTCCTATCGTTGTTTTCGCAGCCATTGCCCTGGCTTTTATTCCTCCATTCCTGGCAGCAACAGGAATCGTAGGTGAAGGAACCTTTGGCGAAAACTTCCCATTATGGCTCAACCGCGCCCTGATATTCCTAGTAGTTTCCTGTCCTTGCGCCCTGGTCATCAGTGTGCCCCTCACCTTCTTTGGCGGCATCGGCGGAGCATCCCGGAACGGTATTCTCATCAAGGGCAGCAACTATATGGATGCTTTAGCCAAGGTGGGAACCGTTGTGTTCGACAAAACCGGAACTCTGACCCACGGAGAGTTTGCCGTAGCAGCTGTTCATGCAGATGCTTCCTGCCCAGACCATCCATCCCATGATACAGATAATGTGCATATTGGCGAATATTCTGACAAGGAGAAAATCCTGCTTCATCTGGCAGCTCATACCGAGCATTTCACCACTCATCCTATCGGAGCAGCCCTGCGTACTGCCTTCCCTCAAGAAGCAACGGATGGCTGCGAGGTGACCGATGTAGAGGAGATTGCCGGACAGGGTATCCGTGCCCAAGTGAACGGAAAGGTGGTTTGCGTGGGCAACAAGAAGATGATGGAAAGCATCGGCGCAAAATGGCACGACTGCAACCAGGTGGGAACCATCATCCACGTCGCCATTGATGGCAAGTACGCAGGACATATTGTGATCGACGACACCCTTAAGGAAGGAAGCGCCCATGCCATCAGAGAGCTGAAAGAACTGGGAGTAGAGAAAACGGTAATGCTGACGGGCGACCGCAGAGAAGTGGGAGAAGATGTTGCCCACAAACTGGGACTGGACGAGTGCCGCGCAGAACTGCTGCCAACCGACAAGGTTTCGCATGTAGAGCAACTGCTAAAGACGAAACCTGCAGGCAAGACGCTCGCTTACGTAGGCGATGGCATCAACGATGCCCCTGTATTGAAGCGTGCCGATGTGGGCATTGCCATGGGTGGACTTGGTAGCGATGCAGCCATCGAAGCAGCCGATGTAGTACTGATGGATGATGACCCTAGAAAGATTGCCCTTGCCGTGAAGATAGCTAGGAGAACCATTCATATCGCTCACGAGAACGTGGTATTTGCCATCGGAGTGAAGGTTGCCGTACTGATTCTCGCCACCATTGGTCTCGGCACCATGTGGATGGCTGTCTTTGCCGATGTAGGTGTTACGGTCCTGGCTGTATTGAACGCCATGAGAAGTTTGGGTAAAAATCGTCTTTTTTATCGTTAAATACCAAAATAAGTTGTATCTTTACAACCGAATTGTAATATACAATACTGAATGGTTATGTATAAAAAAGACATTTTGACTATGAATAAGATTATCAAACTCATCTTCGTGCTCTGCTGCTTCTGCGGCATTGCACAGGCTCAGCCTCAACGCCCTAAGCTCGTTGTAGGCATCGTTATCGACCAGATGCGATGGGATTATCTCTATCGCTACTACGCCCGCTACGGCGAAGGCGGATTCAAGAGAATGCTCGGCGAAGGATTCAGCGTAGAAAACTGCAAGATTCCTTATATCCCTTCCGTTACAGCCATCGGCCATTCTTCTATCTGGACCGGCTCCGTTCCTTCTATCCACGGAATTGCCGGAAATAACTTCGTGAAAGATGGAAAGGTAGTGAATTGTACTGCCGACGATACCGTCAACCCGGTAGGTTCTGACAGCAAGGCTGGCAAGATGTCGCCTCGCAACCTGTGGGTAACCACCATCGGTGATGAACTCCGTCTGGCTACCAACAACCGCTCTAAGGTGATTGGTGTAGCCTTGAAAGACAGAGCATCCATCCTCCCTGCGGGCCATCACGCCAATGGCGCTTTCTGGTTTGATGACAAGTCGGGCAAGTTCATCACCAGTACTTTCTATATGGATAAGTTGCCTGAGTGGGTGAACAAGTTCAACAAGCAGAAACTCCCAAACAAGTATCTTTCCAAGAAATGGGAGACGCTCTACCCTATCGATTCCTACAAGGAGAGCACCAGCGATGACAACAACTACGAGAATGGAATTGCTGAGGGCGAGAAGGCGGTATTGCCACTCGATCTGCCTACCTTATATAAGAAGCATGGCTACAAGATTCTCCGCAACACTCCATTCGGCTGCAACCTGACCTTCGATATTGCCAAGGCTGCCATCGAGGGCGAGAACCTGGGTAGAAACACAGATACTGATTTGCTGACTATCAGCTGTTCCAGCACCGATTACATCGGTCATCAGGTGGGCGTGAACGCCATCGAAACAGAAGATTGCTATCTCCGCCTGGACAAGGCTCTGGCTGATTTCTTCGCTTATCTCGACCAGACCGTGGGCAAGGGAAATTATCTCACTTTCCTCACCGCCGACCATGGAGGCGTGAACAACGCCACCTTCCTGCAGAATCAGCGAATCCCTGCCGGCATCTGGAATAAAAAGGGATTGGTAGAAGAGCTGAATCAGATTCTGAAGGCTAAGTTCAATACCGACAAGGACCTCGTGAAAGCCATCATGAACTATCAGGTATTCTTCAATACCAATACCATCGAGGAACTCGGTCTGGATTACGCAGCCATCAAGCAGGCGGTGGTAGATAGATTGAAGAAAGACAAGGATGTGCACTATGCCTTCGATATGGAGAAGACCTCCACAGAGAGCATTCCTGCAGAGCTGAAGTTCCGCGCCATCAACGGTTACAACCGTGAGCGCAGCGGAAGCGTCCAGATTGTTCTGAAGCCAGCCCACTACGAATACGGCAATGCCAAAGGAACCAGCCACGGCGCATGGAATCCATACGATATCCATATTCCTTGCCTGTTTATGGGTTGGGGCATCCAGCACGGCGAGAGCGCCCAACCTCACTATATGACGGATATTGCCGCTACCGTCTGTGCCCTGCTACATATTCAGGCACCTAACGGCTGCATCGGCACACCGATATTTTAAGTTTCTTAACAGACTTACAGGATAAGATAACTAAGCCTTTCAGATAAAATCAGTAAAGGCTAAAATAATAAATGAAGCTAAAAAACGCCTCTTTTTGCCCTTCTTTCGGACAAAAAGGGGCGTTTTTCGTAATCAAGAGAAAAAAAAGTCCATTCCCAAAAACAACATAACACAAAAAGCTCTATCTTTGCCAACGGAAAAATAAACCAAATATAGTATAAACAAAATAAAATAGAGCTAACATGATTACCGAAACATTACAACTATCCAGAAAGCAAATTTTGCTTTCTTCGGTTCTCGCCACTATTGTATTAGGTACTACACCTATTCAAATGCAGGCAGAGATTATTCCAATGAATGTAGTTCAGCAGAACCAAGCCGTCAAAGGTCAAGTTCTTGACAACAATGGTGACCCTATCATCGGTGCAACAGTCAAGGTGGAGGGCACAAAGAATGCGACCGTTACCGACCTGGATGGTAATTTTACCCTTAACAATGTTACGGGCAAAAAATTACAGGTGTCTTACATCGGCTACCAAAATCAAGTTGTTGATATCAACAACCGCAGCAACATCAAGATTACCATGCATGAAGACAACAAGACTTTAGGCGAAGTCGTTGTCGTAGGTTATGGTACCCAGAAGAAAGCCAACTTGACAGGTGCCGTATCCAGCGTATCTGTAGAAGATATGGGCGATCGTCCTATTACCAATTCTTCTACCCTGCTGCAGGGTACAGCTTCAGGTGTGTATGCCCTCCAGAAGTCAGGTCAGCCAGGAGCCGATGGTGCCAACATCAACATCCGTGGTGTCGGAACGCTTAACAACAGCGACCCACTGGTTTTGATTGATGGTTTCCCAGGCAACATGAGCGATGTAGATGCCAGCGAAATCCAGAGCATCTCCGTACTGAAGGATGCAGCTTCTGCATCTATTTACGGTAACCGAGCTGCCAATGGTGTAATCCTCATCACTACAAAGAAGGGAGCATCAGGCAAAGCCAGTGTATCTTATACCGGCTACTATGGCGTACAGGAAGCAACCCGCTTGCCTAAGACACTGAACTCCTACGAATATGCCACCTTATATAATGAGATGTGCCAGAACATAGGACAGGCTATCAAGTATTCTGATGAAGAACTGGCTAAGTTCAAGGATGGTACAGACCCAATGTACCCAAACAACAATTACTTTGATATTTACTATCGTACTGCCCACATGCAGAATCACCGTGTCAACGTAAGTGGTGGTTCTGATGCGTTCCAGTATGCCGTCATGTTCGGTTACCTCGACCAAGAAGGTATCTTGAAGTGCACAGATTATAACAAGGCAGACTTCCGTGCCAATCTTGATTCTTACTTCCTCAACAAGAACTTGCGTGTATCTACCCGCCTGGCAGGAAACCTTGGCAACAAGACACAACCAACAGACCTCTGGAGCACCATCTGGTATTCAACAAACGCACCTATCTATCCTGTAAAGAATACAGCAGGTCAATGGGTGGCATTGAACGGTGAGCGCAACTATTTAGGTGAAGCCATGGAAGGTAGTACCACCAAGCAGAAACGCCATACCTTCAATGGCCAGGTAGAGGCAGAATATAAATTCCTCAACGGTTTCAGCGCACAGATTACATATGGTTACAATGCCGAATTTATCGACAATAATGCATTCAATGCCAATGTAACCCTTGCCAACACCGATGGTTCTACCAAGAGTTTGGCTTCTAACCTGACCGTTACAAACACCACAAACATTCAGACTCTGTTAACAGGTCTGTTGCGCTATGACCATACCTTCGGCAAGCATACAGTAGGAGCGATGGTAGGTTACTCTGAAGAATACTTCGACTGGAAATGGAACTCTGGATACCGTTCTGGTTTCATCAACAATACACAGCGTGAGCTCAACTTGGGCGATGCATCCTCACAGACCAACAACTCCGGTCACTACGACCTCGGCTTGCAGTCTGTTTTCGGCCGCATCAACTACAATTATGACAATAAGTACCTCTTTGAGGCAAATGTTCGCCGTGATGGTTCATCACGCTTCTCCAAGGGCAACAAGTGGGGCAGTTTCCCTTCATTCTCAGCAGGTTGGGTAATGACCGAAGAGAAATTCATGAAGGATACCCGCTCTTGGCTCGACATGCTGAAACTCCGTGCATCCTGGGGTAAGCTCGGAAACCAGAATATCAACTCTTACTATGTAGGAAGCGACATTCTCTCTACCGGCAACAATTACTCATTCGGAGGCACATTGGCATCAGGTGTAGCTATCAGAGACCTGACCAACAAGAATGTATCCTGGGAGACAACCACACAAACCGACCTCGGTTTCGATGTGAACTTCAGCAATGGAATCTGGGCAACATTCGATTACTTCATCAAGAAGACAGATGATATCCTGATGCAGACCCCAATCCCATTGACTATGGGTAATCTGAGTCGTCCATACGCCAACGTAGGTAAGGTGGAGAATAAGGGTTTTGAGTTGACACTCGGCTACAACAAGATATTTGCCAATGGATTGAAGCTGAAGACCAATGCCAACTTCTCTCACATCAAGAACAAGATTACCGATCTTAATGGTGCCAGCCCTATCATCAACTCGCCAAAAGTACAGAAAGAGGGTTATGCCATCAACTCATTCTATGGCTATGTACAGGATGGAATCTATCAGATCAGCGACTTCACCTGGCAAAACAACAGCGATCCTACCATCGCACACAAAGACCGCCAGTATCAGTTGAAAGAAGGAGTGGTTCGAGTAAATGATTTCAACCCTCAGCCAGGTGACATCAAGTACAAGGATCTGAGTGGTGACGGCATCGTTGATCTCGACAACGACCGCAAGGTTATCGGTAAACAGTTCCCTGACCTCTCATACGCATGGTCTGTAAACCTGGATTGGAAAAACTGGGACTTCAATATGTTCTGGCAGGGAGTAGCTGGAATTGACGGTTATACCTATTATGAGATTGCTACCTGCTTCAGTGGTTTTGCCAATATGGGTGACTGGTGGCTGGATCGCTGGACTCCGGAGAATCCAGGTAATAAATATCCACGCCTCACCAACGACGGAACCCGCAACAACATCCACTCTACCTTCTATATGGAGGATGCTTCTTACTTGCGTCTGAAGAACATCGAGCTGGGTTATACCTTCGACAAGAAGTTGCTTCCAGCCCTTGGTGCTTGCAAGATCCGCCTCTACGGCAGCATTCAGAACGCCCTGACATTCACCAGCTACAAGGGATTTGACCCTGAGCAGGAGACAGGCGAGACACGTGCAGAAGCTTATCCACAGACACGTATTTATACAGTAGGACTTAGTGTAAACTTTTAATTGAACAGACCGTTATGAAAGCATTAAAATATATAGCAGCAGGCTTATTGTTGGTATCATTAGGCAGCTGCAAGAGCGACATTCTAGACCGCGAGCCATTGGATAGATTGTCACCAAATACATTTTACGAGAACGATACCCAGTGCAAGATGGGCCTAGTAGGAATCTACAGCTCACTTCCACCTATTGCCACAGTGGCATTCTGGTTTCAGCAGGACTTTATGTCAGACGATGCATACTGCCAGGACTCATGGCAAGGTTCCAGAGAAATTGGCGAATGGCAAACCAACTCATCCAGTTGGGGACCAAATGCCAAGTGGACACAGCAGTATCAGACCATCATCCGCGCCAACACCTTCCTCTTGAACCTTGAGAAGGCAACAGCTAGCGAGGAGACCAAAAAGCAGATGGCGGGAGAGGCTAAATTCCTTCGTGCCTATGCCTACTCCGACCTGATCACTTTCTTCGGTGACGTGCCATTGATTCTGGGCGACCAGACTTTAGAGACTGCCAAAGTTCCTCGCGACTCCAAGGAAAAGGTACTTAATGCCATCATTCAGGACTTAAACGATGCTGCAGCTGTGCTGCCAGAGAGCTACAGTGGTTCAGACGTTGGCCGTGCAACCAAGGGTGCAGCTCTCGCACAAAAATGCCGCATCTTGCTCTACAACGAGAAATGGACAGAAGCTGCCGAAGCAGCCAAGCAGGTAATGGATCTGAACGTATATAGCCTCTATCCTGATTATGGAATGACATTCGATGAAAGCAACGAGAACAACTGTGAGGTTATCTTCGATATCCAATATATCAAGAATTCTCAGGCTCAGCCTTGGCCTAGTGCACGTCTTTCATTCGTAGATTGGCCTACACCAAACGTAACTGCCGACATGATCGACTCTTACTATATGACCAATGGTAAAGCCATCACCGATGCAGGCAGTGGCTACAACCCTCAGGATCCTTTCAAGAATCGCGACCCTCGTATGGCTGCCAGCATCGTATTGCCAGGTTCACTGTGTGCTTCTGGCACATTCATCCCTGCAAACGACCAGGTACCTTGTGGAACCCGTCCTCGCAAGTATGCAGATATCAAGGGAACCGACTCTTACAATGTTGGTCTGAACCAGATTGTTCTCCGCTACGCAGACATTCTTCTGATGCGCGCCGAGGCTTTAATCGAGCAGGGAAATACCAGTCAGGAAGTTTACGATCTGATTGACAAGGTAAGAGCACGCGTGAATATGCCAAAAATTGAAGATGCCGAAGGTACCGGTCTGACACAAGAGCAATTACGCAAGATTCTTCGTCATGAACGTCGTGTAGAGTTCTTCATGGAAGGCACCCGCTACACCGACATGCTCCGTTGGAAAGATGAATCTCTCGTACACGATGTTTACGGCTATGTCAAGGACAAGCTCTCAGACCCAACCAACCCATCCAAGTGGGTGTTCGAAACAGAAAAGAAAGCAACCCGTAATTTCGATTCCAAGAAGGGATGGCTCTGGCCTATCCCACATGATGAGATTCAGAACAACGACAAGCTGACCCAGAATCCTGGTTATTAATCAACCTGAAGAATCATCTTGTCTTTAATGGAGACCTTTAAACTAAGGATCTCATACACAGCAAAGCAGAGACTCTCAACCTGAAGGGTCTCTGCTTTTTCTTTTGAGTTATTTTATGCAAAGAAAGCTCACTATATCAGATTTTTTTTGTACTTTTGCATCTGTTTCACAATCAAACTTCAGTAACCATAAAATAATCAACAAGAAATGGCTATCATAAGACAATACAAACTAAAGATTATCCTAGGGCTAATGCTCTGCATAATGAGCATCACAATATGCGCAAAAGACGAGTTCAGAATCATCGACTACCGACTGGGACTGAACAGCGGCACCATAAACCATATTGTCTTTGACAAGCAGGGCTTTGCATGGCTCAGCACTCCTGACGGGATTATCAGATACGATGGTGTACTGTTTTATCCTTATACCCATCAGTCAGGCAATGATCATTCACTCTATAATAATAATGTTATAAAAACATTACCAGCTACCTGTGGAATGTGGATAGGAGCAGGAAACGCCCTTCAATATTACGACTATCACACGGGTAAATTCTATATCGAACAATATATAGATTCCAACGGCAAAGTTTCCAAGATCAATCAAGACCGCATCATCTCCCTATTCAGACTAGGTGACAAAATCTTTGCCACCGACAACAAGGGTTATATGTACGGAAAACAGGAAGACGAACAATTTTTCTCCCTTCTTCAGAAAGGAGTTTACTCCCTGTGTCCTATTGGCAAAAGCAAGATAGCTGGATTAAGAAAAAACGGACTCTATCTTTTCTCCGCAGATGGCAGAAAGGCCCTAGGCGTCTATAAGACTTCTCCATTACCGATAACATGGAAAAGTTTCCTATATTACAGCAAGAATAATCACCTGTTATACTATGGTAACGGAATCGGCTATAATAGTCAGGCATTTATCATACAAAACAACCGGTTCACCCCTACCCAGCCTAGAATATTGCCGGCTAACCTGATGGCAGTTATCGACTTCCAGGGAGGAGTTGCGTTCGGACTGGATGGTGGAGGAGTTATCTTCCAGAAAGGGACACAGACACAGGTTTTCAACACCCAAAACAGCAACTTAAGCAATGATGCCATTTTCTGTTTAGACGTATCCCCCCAAAACACATTGTGGGTAGGAACCTATCGCGGCGGACTCAACGTGCTAAATCCTTCTAATAAGCAATTCAACATGCTTACCCGAGATAATGGCAGTCTGCCTTACGACATTGTAACAGCCGTATTGCCACAGGGCAACAACATCTACATGGGACTTGATGGTGGTGGACTCTGCATCTATGACAAGCTGCAGAAGACAAGTCACACCCTAACTACAAGTAACAGCTCTTTGCCCGACAATCATGTAATCGGTCTATTGGAGGAGGGCGAGAAACTCTGGCTAGCCGTATATACAAAAGGACTGGTAGAATACGACATTCCAACTGGCAGATTCACCCAATATCCAATACCGCGTAAATCAACCACCGGCAATGATATCTGGACATTCTGCAAGGATATAGATGGCAATATCTGGGTAGGAGGTTATAACCTGAACCTATTCAATACCAAGACCAGGCAGTTTTATACCAACAAGGCATTCCAAGCCCTTGACTGCTCATCTATCATAAGCCAAGGCAACTGTATCTGGGTGGCTACTCATGACAAGGGAATCTACTGCTTTGACCAGAAAAGCAAGAAGGTTTTGGCTCACTATGAGACAGCCTCCCAAAGCCACCACCTGCCTTACAACCAAATCCGTCACTTGTTTCTAGATAGCAACAACCACCTTTGGATAGCTACGCTGAGCGACGGCCTCTACGTGATGAACCTCAAGAACAAGACTATCAAACACTATGGAGAAAAAGAGGGACTCACATCTAACCAAGTTGCTTCAATAAGTGAAGACAGCAAGGGCAATCTCTGGATAGGAACGCTCAACGGACTTTTCCGTTACCACCCAGACACGCAAAGCTTTATGCGACTCGGAGAAGAAGAAGGTATCGCTACCACTTTTACATACAATGCAGCAACCATCCGGAATGGTATTGCCTATATGGGCAGTACCAAAGGTCTCCTTGTGTTCTCACCCCAGAATATCAAAACCCAGCTAGCCTTCAACAAGGTGAGCCTTGCCTCGCTACGTCTGCTGGACGGCAACCAGGAACAATTCAATCTGTATGGTAATGAAGATAAGGAACTGGAATTGAATCATGACCAGAACTTCTTCACCATCAACTTCTCCATACCGGAATATGAATCGCCTAGCCGCATTCATTTCTCGTGCAAGCTAAAGGGACTGGAAGAAACATGGCGTGATTTGGGCAACAAACGCGAAGTAGCATATACAAATGTACCGGCTGGCAAATATGAATTCATGATAAGGTGTACCGGTGAAAACGGACAGTGGCTCGAGCCTACCATCCTGAAATTGCACATTACGCCACCCTGGTATGCTACCTGGTGGGCTTATCTGCTTTGGACACTTGTTGTAATAGGAATCATCATTGCTGTTATCTGGGCTTATCTGCATGAACTCGATATCAAGCACAAGATGCAAATCGTAAACGTACAGCGCAACACGATGAAAAAACTCAATGAAGCAAAAATGGACTTCTACGCCCGTGCCACCCACGAACTGCGTACCCCAGTATTCCTCATCAGCGCACAGATAGAAGAGTTGATGCACATGCCGCAACCCGTAACAGTACCCCTGTCTTTTCTTCACTCTCTATCCAACAACTCCAAAAAGTTGAATGCACTCATCAGCCGGGTCATCGACATCAGAAAGATGGAGAAGATAGACATCGCCCTGAATCTTCAACAACAGGATGTTGTAAAATTCTGCGAAAGATTGAGCGAGGACTACAAAGAACTTTGTGATCAGAAACATATCCTCTATCGTATGAGAAGTGAACCTTCCTGCATTCAACTCGACTTTGACCAAGACAAGTTGGAAACCATTATTACGAACTTGATCAGCAATGCCTTCAAGTACAATAAGATAGGAGGAAAGATAACTTTGAACGTCACGGAGGAAGCAGAATGCGTGGTATTCTCCATAGCCGATAATGGTATTGGCATATTGGAAAGTATGCAGACTTCTATCTTTGAAAACTATTTCCGCACCAAAAGAGGTGAGAAACAGAGCACAGGTGATGGAATAGGACTAGCAACCGTAAAACAGCTGGTAGAACTGCACCAAGGAAAAATCAAAGTGGAAAGCGAGGTTAACAAGGGTTCTAACTTTACTTTCTTCATACCAAAAGGTTTGAATAAAAGTACACAAGCAGAGACCGAGAAGGCTGTTCCTACAGCACCAGTCATTGCCAATCCTGCAGCCACCCACTCTATTCTTATCATAGATGATGAGCATGATACGGTCAATATCCTAGAGCGTAACCTCTGTGACGACTTCAAGGTGTTGAAGGCGTACGATGGCAAAGAAGGACTGGAAATTGCGGCAAAGGAGCTACCTGATATTATCGTGACCGATCTTATGATGCCGAACATCGATGGAATGCAATTTCTACGTACGCTGAAAGAGGACAAGAAATTACAGCATATCAAGGTTATCATCTTCACTGCCAAGACAGCAGAAGAAGATATGTTAGAGGCATTCGACAATGGGGCAGATGCTTATCTCACCAAACCTATCTCATTGAAATTGCTGCGCAAACGTATAGACCGTCTGATAGAACAAGGAGAAAATGCCCAACTCACTGCAGACATTACCAATAAGACGAAGAGTTCCTACAACAAGGAGGAACAGATTTTCCTGTTGCGTTGTAGAGAAGTTATTGACAACAATCTGCAAAACAGTGATTTCAGCATAGATCTCATTGCAGACGCAATGGCGATGAGCCACTCGTCGCTCTACAAGAAGATAAAGGGAATGACAGGTATGTCACTCATTGACTTCATCAACGATTACAAGATTTACAAAGCAGTAGAAATGTTCCGTCAAGGCGCAACCAACGTAGAGACTGTACGAATGAAATGTGGTTTCAATGATGCCAAGAACTTCCGCAATATTTTCAAGCGCAAGAAGGGAGTAACCCCTAAACAGTTCGTACAGGATTTATATAAGTAAGAAACTATCAATATATTAGACGTGATTTTGATAGAAACCTAAAAAGGCTAGGTTCCCGATACAGGAAAACCTAGCCTTTATTATTATCTCATCATAAGAGAAGAAACTCATCTTGTAATTACAAAGATACTTTTCATTCTTATCAAAATTTAATCCTCATTCATGATTTCCATATATTCCTCGTAGGAAATATATCTGCCACCCATCGACT
>OIYG01002057.1_pt1 | contig 13681 bp, 21 predicted proteins | sample 1587861 | NCBI WGS metagenome assembly OIYG01 (sample SAMN03283272) | human gut metagenome | biome: human-associated habitat; material: feces | host: Homo sapiens | place: Peru | collected 2012 | reverse complement strand
GAACCCCCGCCCCCTCCCTCCGGCTATCCAGGTGGACAGCGGTCTTTTTGCGTTTGCTGGTGAACAGTTAGAAAACACAGACGGTTAACCGTGAGTGAAGTTCCGGAACAGTCTCCAGCCCAGAGTTACCACCAGGATAGCACCGGCCACGGTCAGAGCGGTAGGCAGCACAGAACCAATAGCACTAAGCATGTTATTGGCAGTGGTAGACAGAGCGGTGGTCAGAGCGGAAGTAACAGTATCCACAGTAGTAACAGTCTCGGAAAGCATAACAGCGCCCATAGACTTTCTCCTTTCTTACCAGCTCGACACCCAGCGGGCGAAAGCCAGTACAATTTTATTTATCAAGTCCGTGACAACCCCCACAAAAAGGCCAAGCACGAAACCGGATAACAGGACAGTGAGGTTAATCGCATAAACAAAATCATCAAGTGCCATAGCGACCTCTTAACAGATGTAAACCGACAAGCGTACCACAGATGAGGAAAGAACCAAACATTACGGCTTGAAACAAAGAGTTCGTACCACGTTGAATGACTTCCAGATAAACCGGAGCAGTTGGCTCCGTGGTAGGCTCAGTAACATAAATGATAATCGGCCCGGTTGATTCAGTCGGTTCCGAAGGGTCCGCAGCTGCCTGATCAGTGGCAGCGGGCAGCTCATCAGCAGCGTCGGCCCAAGCCGCTGGAGCCAAAAGGAGAAGGACAGCAGCCAAAATCAAGAGGATGCAGAGGGAATCAAAAGTCATACGAGCTTTCCCCCAAAGATAGATAGTATTCATCTGCAGCACGGCAGACGGCATCAGACCAAGGGTCATAGTCTGCAATGGGATCATAATCTTCGGGCGGTTCATCCAAAAGAGGAAGAAAAACATCATCCATGATCAAAGCCCTCCACGACGCCCTCCACGACAGTACGGGCGGCATCAGAAATAACCTGAATAAGAGAAGCTGCAGCAGGAGTAGAACCACGTTCAGAATCATAAAAGAGGAGAGCATGTTCAATATATTGAAGTTGCGCAGCAGAGAAAACAAAGTGAACTTTATTATGACGGACCGAAAAGCTATTACAGTATTCAAGAGAGTTTTCCATAATTATCCTCCTTCAGCTCCTCAAGCTGCTTCTTCATGCTTTCAAATTCACGTTTCAGACGTTCATACTTCGGCGACGGCCTGATAGAACGTTTACCAAGTTCCCGTACCAAATCATCAACCCCAAAGATCTTAAGGTAGCAGTCCAAGGCATTCCCGGCCTGATTGATAACATAATTTGAAAGGTGCCAAAGGTTATATTCAACGCCTGGAGCTGACCAGCAGCGGATACGCTGCACAGTCTGTAAAAAATTTTCCCAGTACTCCGTCATAGGCCAGCGGGACATATTCATATCATCCTGTGGCTCCACGTATCGCAGATAATTACAGAGGACACCGCAGAAATGAGAACCCAACGTGTCACCAGGCATTCCAGTGAGAAAGCCTGTAGCGATATCATCACGCATCTGCATTTCAACACGGACCCAGTGACCTTCAACGTCTTGTTCCGCTGCCTTATCATAAATACGAATCAGCATATCAGACTTTTTCGAACCATGGTAAATCGTAGTGCCTTCGCTGCCATAGTCAACTTCCCATGTCCGGGACTTACTGACATAGTGGTGATCGTCCGTATCATCCCGCAAAACGTCGATATCCAGTAAGCCAGTATGATCATCAAAGGCAACATCCAAACGGGTGATGTTATAGGCATCATCCAGAATCACAGCAAAGAGGTCATCCCAGGAGCTGGTTGAATATGTCTCAAAGGCACGGCAGCCCTTGCCGGACATATCCACACAGATACCCATATCGTCCCGGCCATCATAAAGGATGCTAATTCCTTCGAAGGTCATCATAGAGCGGTAACCATTCCGGCCCCTGGGCATATCCTCAAGCGTGACGGATTCCAGACCCAGAAGGGAGATAAGGGACCCGATTCCGTCACATTTTGTTGTAAAAGTGAGCCAGTCATAAAGAATACAGTTTTCCATTAAAAAATTCACCCCTTGTAAATCATACCCCCCTGTTAGTGGGAGGGGGGTCACCGGAACTGCAACCCACAAGTTCCGGCAACCTGTAAAATTCACGGTTGGGGTACGTCTCACGACCAGCCCAAAAAAGTTTTAATCTGACACAAAACGTTTCAGGTCTCCAAAAGCGATCATAAGCTCTGTGAACTGCGTTCGAAGAGCGTCCTGTGTTTTACGGATATACTTCACGTCATCCTCAATGGATTCCAGCCTGTCAGATGCTTCCAGAAGCTCGACAAGCTGAGAGTAGGGAATCAGTACTTGCGGGTCAAACGGGGCACGTACAGGCCCAGAGACCCTTTTCGGACGGGCTACCATCAGTCGGCCAGTTCTTCATAGCCCATGAGCTTGCCTTTCTGGTTGAAGCGCAGGTCATAGGTGGCGTTCAGCTTCGGCTTAAAATCCGGGAACTTTTCGGAGGAGAAGAAAATTTTAATCGCTTCGGCTCCCTCCAGACCGTCCTGCTTTTCATGATTCAGGACGAAGCAAGAATAACCCTTGACCGTTCCGCCCTCCGTTGTCTTCATGTCTACGTACCTGTAGCCAACGAGTTCAAACATTGGTGTGTACCTCCTTGAATAAGTTTATATCCATTTGGATATTATAGAAGAATTATATATCTGTTTGGGGATAAAGTCAATATACCCGATTGGAAATATGCTAAAATTTGAAAGAAACCTCAAGGAGAGAACAAAATGGCGTATTTAACAAGAATCAGGGACATAAGAGAAGATCACGATATGACACAACAAGAGTTAGCAAATCTTCTCAAAACAACTCAACCTCAATACCACAGATACGAAACAGGCGAAAGAGACTTACCTCTTGATAAACTTGTTTTGCTATGTAGGTACTTCAATGTTTCAGCTGACTTCGTTTTAGGACTACCGGAAGGAATGCCTTACAGCCACAGCAAAACAAAAAGAAAGTAGGGAAGAACCATGACAGAAGAAGAACTTGCATCATTGAATCAGCTCCTACTCACAATTCGAAAAGAATATATAGGCCCCATCAATAACTACCTGAAAATACAATTCAATGAAATAGCAAGATTCTTCAAAACAGTGATTCAATGGCTGGTAACTATTTGGAATGAAAGAATTCCAGATACATTTATCATTACGAAAGAACAGTATGTAATTTTGGTGATTGCATGTCTAATTCTGTGCTTCCACCGAGATAAAAAGAAAAAAGAAGCAAAACAAGAATATAAACAACAAGTAATCAATGAAGCAAAGAAATTGAACCAGCTCAAACAAACCATGCCGAAAGGCCCCAAAATATTGGGGAAAAACTGGTATCCGACAGGCTGGACATATAACGAAGCAAAAAAGCTATGGGAACCCCCCGACTTTCTCAGCGAAGAAGCAAAAGACCGTTGGGTCTGGGACCCAGAAAAAGAGATATGGATTGACCTTTACAAGAACAAACAGTAGCGCAGCCCTGGTGCCAGAAAAACTCCCCTCCGGATTGTCCAGAGGGGAGCGCTTTTATTCTGCCTTTTTTTGTGGGCGCATAAATGAGAAATGAAAATCTTTCAGGATTCCGAGAGGCTGCATGGAAAAGGGCAACATCCGGCCGCTGCTTGGCCCCGAAAATTTTATCGGAAGTCGAAGGAACTATGTCCCCCGTAAGAATGCTGTCCATCTGATTTCCGACAGAAAAAACGCCACTTCAAAAATAATTTTCCTAGGCTCAGAAAAATGAGCTACGGAAAATTTTGGGTGATGCAAGCATCACCCAGGCAAAGCCATTTTTGAATTGTCTTTTTTTCAGTCTTTCAGCAGCTGGACACCCTTCTCACAGTAGACACAGCACCTCCGGCTCCCATCTAAAATTTTCGGGGCCTGCGCTGGTCGCTACGGATGAATCAGAACGGAAGCCCTGGTCAGGTCAAATACATTTCTCCCGTTCCAGCGGGAGCTGCTGCCCACCGGAGTAGAAAAAAGTCAGGACCTAGAGTAACAGCACCCAGCTACCGGGCACTCCGGAGCGCTGCCATGCCTGGGCACCAGGGCTGCGCTTTTCAGCTGGTCCCGTGCTGACCGGGAATGTATTCCCATTCCTTCGGTGCAGGCCGGGGGCCATCTTTGACAGAGGAGTAGGGGAGGGAGGTCCCGGGAGCTGCTACCGTGATGCCGGGGCAGGGAAGAAGCCAGGCACGCACAAAGGCACAAAACAGCAACTTGCACAAAGAACGCCAGGATAAAAACCGTAAAAAGCAATGGCAGCAGAGCTGAAAAAGCCCTCATGAACGCCGCTGCCATCAGTGTCATTTGTGAAAAGTAGCCAAATCAAGTATTTACACCTGTAAAAAGATCTTTGAAGTCTTTCCAAGATTCCAAGATAAAACGATATGTGAATAACCCAGCACTGAAGAAGCCACCGCAAAGAAAAAAATATTCCTTAAGAGAAAAAATTGAGGAAATAGGCATCTGATAGGTACGACAAAAAGCAAAAACAACAAAGAAAACATAGAAGAGATGCACAGCCAATTCTATGAAAAAGAAAATCTTGTATCGTTTGGTAGATTTCATAATTTCCACCCTAATTCATTCCGGCCATCCGGAAATTTTGAAAGATGCCGTCCAGAACCAGAATAGATAATCCAGCGGCCCAGACGTACCGTGCGCACCGGTTCCCGGAGCTTCCGCATGAGTTGTTTTCCATGAGCGTACAAAGCAAGCTTCAGCTGCCGCTGATCCGGCAAGGCCAAGGCTGTTTGTTCCTGGTTTTGTACCTCAGGCAAAGACACAGCTTCAGGCGACGCATCAGAAGCGGGCACGTCTACAGGTGCTTCCGTCTGGAATGTGCCAAAAGTGTCATAGATAGAATAATAGTACTTCCGAGCATGGATGAAGTCGCTGGAAATCTTCAGCTTCAGGGGATACCACATTTCAACCGAAACAAAAGTATTCCCACCAAAGAGCAGCGACATGATTTTCCCGCCGAAGCCATAGTTGCTGAGCTTACGGTGAATGAACTCATACTCGATAAGTCCACGAATCTGGCGGTCAATCATCCTGTCAAACTGCGCTATCAGTGTAACATCATAGCCGTACTTCCGGTGCTGAGAGAAGAAGGAATGCCACTCGTTCCGACCTTTCTGCTGCCAGTCACGGGAATTGAAAAGCAGCTGGCACTCATCAATGACCAGAAGGATTGCTCCTTCCTTGATTTTCTTCCCCTGGAAGAACTTCCGAGAGTAGTTAATTAGAAAATCCGGGTTAAGCTCATAGTTTGGAACATAAGTATAATTCGCTTTTTTGAAGCGGCCCAGGTCAGCAGGGAAGTTCCCAATAACAGGTTTTCCCATACGGCTGCGGTTAATCACATCCCTGGCATTATGCAGGGACTTCCCGCTGCCAGGAGTTCCAGAGTAAAGTCTAATCATATCAAGCTACCGCCCGAGCCCAGCGAAGTACTACAGATATAAGGTAATATGTAGTAATGGCAGCAAGCCAGGTTTTCGTAATGCTTACAAGCGTTGACATAGGGATAAACCAGTTGATATACCCAAGGTAAGGCACATTCTGAAGATACGATATCAAGCCAGTAAAAGGGGAGCGAGGAAGAAGATTTAAAACAGTCTGTAAAGCAGAAGTAATAATTTTAATATCAAATCCCATGTAAACACATCCTTTACCATCTTATAAACTTGCGAGTAGCAACAGCAAGACCAACTACATAAATCGCTATAACCATATTACGGACCATAGCAGCCACAGAATTCCAAGCAGATAAATCAATATCTACAGAATAAGTTTGCCCAAGAAAAGCAGTCGCAAAAGTAAACCGAGGAGCCACAGGGTCAGCGCACAAAGCCTGAATCATCAATGCAAGGTCAAACGGAATACAGAAAGGGAAGAAGTTAAAGAGAGGAACCTTCATACCCTCATAGTCCGGCTCAGTAGAACCGCCAGGCGTATCCGGGTCCGGGTCAGGGTCAGGGTCTGGGTCCGGCTGCGGTTCTGGTTCTGGTTTCGGTTCAGTCTGAGTGGATTCCATGGCTTTCTTCAGCTGGTCAACCATCTGCTCCGGGTCCAGGCCAGGGTCCTTCAAGGCATCGTTACCAGATAGGCCCAGCAGGCCATAAAGGCCAGCCAACGAGATAAACGCAACCTTAGAAAAATCAATCTCCGGCTTCTGGGAGCCGTCCCCACCAGAGCTGCCACCGGGATTCACAACATACAGGGGCGCGGGAGCCAGAATTTCAAGGGCCGATGTACCGTCAACCTCTTTGGATTGTTTAAAAGAAATTGAATCGGAAGCGGAAATCACACGGTAAGTAGGAGCATATGGAAAAATACCACCACGAGTGCGATAACCATTAACTTTACCACTGGAATCTATATATGCAATGGAAAATTCCTTAATAGCATCAATGTCAGTACCAGGAACCACATATAAACAAAAGGTTGAATTCATCGGAATAAGGCCAAGAAATTGAGAGCCAGAGGAACTATATATTTCCATATTCTTCAAATCGGAACCAGGAGATATAACGAAAACACTAGACCTACGTAAACCGTCTGAAGAAGATGATAGAATCTCGTATTTTATACCAGGAATGGCAGGTAAAGTACAATATGGCCTCAGATAAGCATCGAAATCAGAAGAAGACAGATTTTTGTATATATCAGGAGAAATTTTTATAAGAGGGTACGAAGCACCAACAACAAGCGAACCAGACAAAGTGCCCGATCCATTGTCGGTGAGTGTATCAGACTTAAAAAAATCCCTGATATCCGGCAGCACAGACTTAAACACATCCCTAACATCAGATGTCAGCAGAAGTTTAGAGCCATCCACCACAAGCTCTTTGGTCATAAGTCCAGCAAGGGATAACTTCGCCGCTGGTTTAGAGGATAAGAAGCTATTAACTGCCGTCTGAGCTCCCGCACAGGAAGAAAAGGATATCCCAGCCCAAGACATAGCCAGGAGGCCCAGAGACGCAATCAGGACATCATCGGCAACGGCCACAGCGTCAGCCGGCTGGAAGAGAGCAGGGGACAGCGCACCAAAAAGGGTAAGGGCGGCCATCAGACAGCACAGAAGCCGCCGGGCAGAAATACGAGAAATCATAACTTATCACCCCGAAATGAACGATAGGGAAACACTTATAATGCAAATAATGTACCAGAACAAATAAGCGAAATTAAAGAGCTTAGAAAAATACGGAAAATCCTAAGTAATAGCGGAAAAAGCCAGGAATAAGAAGCGTCCAGAAATGAACGCAACAAAAGCGCAGAAAAAAGCATACCTATACCGCCTGAAAATCTGTAAAAACGTCGAGATTGACAAAACTAAAAATATAAGATATTCTAACTACGAAACAATTTGAAGAAAGGCATAAATGCAGCGAAATGCACCGGAATACAGGCCGGATAAGCCTGTAATTGGCATCAGTAGAAGAAATGGGCCGGAAAGGCAAAAAATGTGTTTGAGGCGCAGTTTGAACGCAACAAAATTTTTATTTTGTTGCGTTCAGCTGACAGCTTATATCCATGTTTCAGTAGTTCTCTCGCATACTTCCCTACGCTCCTGTACGGCTTTCACTTTCATTTCTTCTTATAAAACCAATAGCTTGCCGGTGCATTGCTGTATTAAACACAACAATGCAACAATACCACGACTGTCCGCAAATACTGCGGAACTTTTTAACCTACCATGAAAATATCAAGGGCCAATCCCAGTTGACCATCCGGGAATACTATCTGGATTTACGGATGTTTCTCCGGTTTATGAAGCTTATGCGCAGTGAGATGCCCATTGATACGGATTTGGAGACCATCGATATCCGGGATATTGACCTGGACTTTGTGGGCTCTATCACACAGTCGGAGGTCTTTGACTTCCTGTCTTACCTTGCCAACGACCGGGTCGCGCGGCCGGATATGGCTGTGCCGGAGCATGGCATTGAGGCCTCCTCCCGGGCCAGGAAGCTTTCTGCCATCAAATCCTTCTACAAGTATCTGACGGTACGGACCAAACAATTGGTCGAAAATCCCGTTGCGGATCTGGAATACCCTAAATTGCGGAAAAGTCTGCCGAAATACTTGACCATGGAGGAATCCGCTGCCCTCCTGCAGGCCGTCTCCGGAGCGAATGAAAAGCGGGATTATGCCATTCTCATGCTGTTTTTGAACTGTGGCATTCGACGCAGCGAGCTTGTAGGCCTAAATCTGACAGACGTTTACGAAGACCGCATCCGGGTTGTCGGTAAGGGCAACAAAGAACGCTTCGTCTACTTTGGCTCTGCCTGCCGGAAAGCGATTGATGCTTATCTGGAGGAACGGAATCAAATCGAGCTGTCTGACAACCGGGCGCTCTTCGGCTCCCGGGACAAAAACCGCATCAGCGTGACCGCAGTTCATCGACTGGTGAAAAAGGCGCTTTTACAGGCAGGCCTGGATTCCACCCAGTTCTCTGCCCATAAGCTTCGCCACACCGCGGCTACCATGATGCTCTCCGGCGGTGTGGATGTCAAAACCGTCCAGGAGGTTCTCGGTCACGAGAATTTGAACACTACACAGATTTACACGCACATTGAAAATACAGAACTCAAAATTGCCTCTGAGGCCAATCCCCTTTCTAAGCTTGACTTTTCCAAATAAATATTATAAAATTGTAAAAGCAACTGATAGTTTACAGATATAGAGGCAATAAAATGTCAATTGGAGAACGCATTATTGAGCTTCGCAAGTCTTCCTCCCTCTCCCAGGGGCAGCTTGCGGAGCGTATGGGGGTCAGCCGTCAGGCAGTGAGCAAATGGGAAAATGACCTTTCTGTCCCAGACCCTCTGCGGCTCATTCAGCTAGCGGATGCGCTGAACACCGATACGGAATACTTAGCCAGCGGGCAGCATTCCCGTCTGCCCTCCGAGCCAATTGTGATCCGTCAGGTGGAGGAAAAGCCCGTTTATGTAGAAAAAATAGTTGAAAAGCCCGTCTATATCCAGCAGCCCCCAGTCTCCCCCGCCCCAAAAGTTATCACTAAAGAGGTTCCCGTCGAACGGATCGTTGAGAAAGTTGTCGAAAAACCCGTTATCAAAAAGGTCGTGCGTGTGCAATACCGCAGCGATCCTCTCGCCATTGCCATCGGTGCTGTCTGTGGCCTTGTTTTGGGTCTCGTCATTGGGTTGCTGCTGTAACCCCCAAAAGCAAAAAGCAGAAGCCATTTGCTCCCGCTTTTAAAACATTCATGTTGTAATTTCCGTGAAACAGGCATGATTTCGGTCATGCCTGTTTCGCTTTTTGTCCTTTTTTCCATTTTGATTTCATAAGGCTCTTGCTTTCACAACAGCGTACATCAAACGCTCAAAGTTTGGAAGGGCACTTGTCATTCCCTTTTCGACCAGCGTTAAACCGTTCTGCGTTATTTCCTTTTCAAAGGAGTTCCACGACACCATTCTGCAAGAAGTTCCCGCAACCATCATTTTACCCGATTCGTGATTTCTTTCTTGCAGAGTAAACGCTGCCTCGATATCGCTTTGTTTTTCAAATTCACCATCACCCATCGTGCAGATCAGCGCAATTCCATTGTCCCGTAAATGATTGCGTATAAACTCGTAAAACCCTTTGCGGTCAGCATCCAGAACAAGCATGTGAATAACGGCAACCGCATAGATAAAATCGAACTTTTTATCCAATTCATCAGAAAGGCAATTTAAAACGTGGAAATGGTTCTCATATTGTGGCATTTGTTTCCGGCAATACGCAATCGCTTCTTTAGAAATGTCGGTTGCTGTCAAATCGTAGTCATGCTCCAAAACGGCCTTTGCATCCCGTCCTTCTCCGCATCCAATTTCAAGCAAACAATCCTTTGGGCGAATCTTGTATTTTTTCAGAGTCTCCACCACTATGGGCGTGCTGGTGTCATTTGCCCAGCTAACGCCACAGGCATGCGCTGTCCTGTAGCGTTCCTCATAGGCCTCGTAATATTTTCTGCCCTCTTTTGCCATAGTATGTCTGCTCCAATCCATTGCATTTCCCAAGGTTTCGCCTCTTACATTGCCACTTCAATGGCTTCCCGGAGATTGCGGACCTTGTAGACCGTCAGTCCCTCCGGAATTTCCAGCTTTTCGGAGCCGCCCCTGGGAATCACGCACTTTCGGAAACCCAGGCGGGCCACCTCCCCCAGCCGCTGATTCATATGGGAAACCGTGCGGATTTCTCCGGTAAGCCCCACTTCTCCAATGGCCACCAGGTCATCCGCAATGGGCTGCTCCCGATAAGAGGATGCCACAGCCAAGGCAACCGGTAAGTCTGCCCCAGGCTCGTCCAGACGCAGGCCGCCGATTACATTGATATAGGCATCGAATGCCGCCATACGCAGCCCCGCCCGTTTCTCCGCAACCGCCAAAAGAAGCATCATTCGGTTGAAATCAAAGCCATCGGAAGCGCGTCTCGGCACATTTGCCATGGTTTTCGCAACCAGGGCCTGGACCTCCGCCAATACCGGTCGGGTTCCCTCCATCACACAGGCAACACAGGTCCCGCTAGCCCCCTCCGGGCGGCCCTCCAGCAGCATCTGGGAAGGGTTGGGCACCTCCTCCAGGCCGCTTTCCATCATTTCAAAAACGCCAATCTCATTGGTGGAGCCAAATCGATTCTTCGCCGCCCGCAGCAGACGATAGGAGGAATTGGGGTCCCCCTCAAAATACAGCACGCAGTCCACCATATGCTCCAGTACCTTGGGACCCGCGATATTGCCATCCTTATTGATATGGCCCACCACAAAGACTGTAATTCCCTGGGATTTGCTCAGGTGCATCATCGTCATAGTGCAGTCCTTCACCTGAGAAACACTTCCGGGGGAGGAATCGTTTTCCTCCCGATAGAGGGTCTGAATGGAGTCAATCATCAGAATATCCGGCTTTAGCTCCTCAACCGCCTCCAAAATATCCGAAAGCCTGGTTTCCGAGAGAATGTACAGTTCCTCCGGTGATACCCCCAGCCGCTGCGCCCGCAGCTTCAGCTGCCGTTCGCTTTCCTCGCCGGACACATACAGAACGCTTCGTCCCGCACAGAGGCTGTTGCAGATTTGCAGCAGCAGTGTTGATTTGCCGATGCCCGGGGCGCCGCCCACCAGGACCAGAGAACCCGCAACCGCGCCGCCGCCCAGAACCCGGTCCAGCTCCCCCATGCCGGTGGAAAAGCGAATCTCCCCGTCCGTTGTCACATCCCGGATGCGCTGGGGTTTCCGGCTCTGTCCAACAGGCCCCGGCTTTGCTTTTCCGGGCAGCGTGGGCTTTTCCACATGTTCCTCAAATGTATTCCAGGCCCCGCAGGCCGGGCATCTTCCCTGCCATTTTGGGCTTTCATTGCCGCAATTGGTGCAGAAAAATACAGTTTTTGCCTTTGCCATTTTTATTCCCCTATCTTTTTGGGTTTCTCTGATTATAGCAAATTATACAGGGCGGGTCAAGCCAGTTTCCCGCTGACAGCAGCACCAATCACAGCAGCAACCGCCTTTTGATACTCCGGAAGAGATAGCTTCTCCGCCTCCTCCTGGTTAGAAAGGAAGCCGCACTCCACCAAAATACCCGTTTTTTCGCATTTTTCCAAAAGATAGATTCCCTTCCCAGGCTTTGTCTTCCGCCGACTGCCGGGATTCAGCGTAGAAAGGAACGCTGATTGGACCGCATCCGCCAGGAACTTGCTTGCGTCGTTGTCGGCGTAAAAGACCTGCGCTCCGGAATACCGCTCCTGGGGATAATAATTCTGGTGGATGCTCAGCAAAACAGCGCCATCTGTAGAATTGACGGTTTTCACCCGATTTTTCAGGTCGTCTATTTTCTTCTGGGCGATGGTCTCCCCTTTTTTGTAGACCGCCGTATCTGTTGTACGAATCATGACCGTCCGATATCCGAAAAAACGCATCATTTCCTCCAGGCGAAGAGCGATTTCCAGATTATACGTACTCTCCAAGCGCCCCGTGCAGGAGGTCGCCCCGCCGTCCTCGCCGCCATGGCCCGCATCGATGATCACCGTGTGTTCCCGTCGTATGGGAATTCTCTCCTGGATCGCCGCAACCGCCCGCTCCCCGCCCCGCACGCCCAGATACGCGCAGAACGCAATTACGCAATAGCACATTAGCAGCCGAAGCAGCCCCCGCGCTCTCCCCATTCGCACCACCTCTGATGCCAATATACGTGATGTTTCCAGCCCTATGCGCACAGGAATGAAAAAACTACATAGAATGACTCGGAATCACTTTTCCAAATGTATTTCGAGGGGGAATTTCTTTGATTTCCAAAAAGGATACGGCCTCCTACGCCCAAGGCCGCCTGCCCGCTATGGCCCCTTTGGCCAATCCCTACGTACCCTTCCAATTGGAGGGGCCGGTTCGATATGAGCCGAGAAAAGCCATCGTCCGAGGAACGCTCTTCCCCGGACTGGACCTGCCACTGATGGGTATCGTCAACAAAAACCTCCTGCCCGCAACGCCTCTATCTGAGCTACAGGTACTGGCCTTCGCCGTACAGGAGCTGGCGCTGTACCTGGACACCCATCCGGAGGACCCGGAAGCCCTGGAGCTGTACCGGCAATACCAGGAGCTCTACCAAACGTGTTCCGAAAGCTACCAGCAGAAAATTCGGCCCCTGAACCACGCAACCCCCAGTCAGGACGGCAACTATGCCTGGCTGGACGATCCGTGGCCCTGGGAATATGCCGCGAATAAGGGGGAATAAGGATGTTTCAATATGAAAAGAAGCTGCAATACCCGGTAAAAATCAGCCGCCCCAACCCGGCTCTTGCCAAAATCATCATCACCCAATACGGCGGCCCCGACGGGGAGCTTGGCGCCAGCCTGCGGTATCTCTCCCAGCGCTACTCCATGCCCTTTGACGAGCTGAAAGGGCTGCTGACGGATATCGGGACGGAAGAGCTGGGCCACCTGGAGATGATTGGAGCCATTGTCCACCAGCTGACGCGGAATCTGAAGGACAATCAATTCCGGGATCCTGCCTTTGCGCCTTACTTTGTGGACCATACCGTAGGGGTCTATCCCACCGCGGCGGCGGGCTTTCCCTGGAGTGCCGGGTCCATGGCCGTCAAGGGGGACCCCATTGCGGACCTGACGGAGGATCTGGCAGCAGAGCAGAAGGCCCGTGTTACCTATGACAACATTTTAAGGCTCAGCGATGACCCGGATGTGAACGATGTGATTCGCTTTCTGCGGGAGCGGGAGATTGTACATTTCCAGCGTTTTGGCGAGGGCCTGCAAAGGCTGCGGGAGAAGCTTGACCAACGAAATGTATACTATATGAATCCATCTATTGATATATAATTTTAGCAGCCATTAGTTGCTTTCTTGATATTTTCGAATTTTTGCGAATATAATATTGTTCTTTTCCGGGCTAGTGGAACACTATCCACTCTGGATCGTGAGAAAATAAGCAGCAGCATCATCGGCTTCAAAGCCTCTCCCCCAGAGAGGGCCGGGGCACTGAGATCCGCTTCTTGCAGATCTCAGTGCCCCTTTGGAAACGGTATGTTCTGGAAGCTACGGTTTTACCATCCAGAAGGTGGGCAGTCGGCGCAGTGCCAGCCCGGTGAAGATATTGTGCTCGGCAGATTCCGGATTGAACATATGGACGGTTCCTGTTTC
>OIYG01002054.1_pt1 | contig 13691 bp, 8 predicted proteins | sample 1587861 | NCBI WGS metagenome assembly OIYG01 (sample SAMN03283272) | human gut metagenome | biome: human-associated habitat; material: feces | host: Homo sapiens | place: Peru | collected 2012 | reverse complement strand
CGGGCCGCGGAGCAGGTCTGTGCCGCCATTCAGAATGGGGAGGAGTAAAAGAATATGAACGTGTACGAAATCGGTTCTATGGAGGAAAAGCTGTCCTCCAACCGCTATCCCGGCCGGGGCATTGTCCTGGGGCTGACCCCGGACGGAAAGGAATCCGTGGCCGCCTACTTTATCATGGGCCGCAGCGTCAACAGCCGCAACCGGATTTTCGCTTTGGAGCCCGACGGCATCCGCACCGAGGCCTACGATGCCAGCAAAATGGAGGACCCCAGCCTGATTATCTACCATCCCGTCCGCCAGCTTGGCAGGGCCCTGATTGTCACCAACGGCGACCAGACCGATACCATCCGGGAGTTTCTGGAAAAGGGGAAGACCATGGAGGAGGCTCTGCGGACCCGGAAATTTGAGCACGACGGCCCCAACTGGACTCCCCGAATCTCCGGCCTCCTGAGCCCCGACGGCAGCTATAAAATGTCCATTCTGAAGGCCTCTGACCCGGAAGGAACCGGCTGCAACCGCTATACCTATGACTACGAGCCCATCCTGGGTCTCGGCCACTTCCTGCATACCTATGTCTGCGACGGAAACCCTGTGATTCCCACCTTCCAGGGGGAGCCGGAACGGGTGGAAATCCCCCAAGATATGGACCGGTTTGTGGAAAGCCTGTGGAAAAGCCTGAACGAGGACAACAAAATCTCCTTGTTCGTCCGCTATACGGACCTGGCTACCGGCGAATTCCGGCAGAAGGTCATCAATCGCTACGAATAAGGAGGAGCCAATATGAAGCAATTCGAACTGAAATACGGCTGCAACCCCAACCAGAAGCCGGCATCCATCTACATGGCCGACGGCAGCGACCTGCCCATTACGGTTTTGAACGGCCGCCCCGGCTATATCAACTTCCTGGACGCCCTCAACTCCTATCAGCTGGTGAAGGAGCTGAAGGAGGCCACGGGCAAGTGCGCCGTTACCTCCTTTAAGCATGTGTCCCCCACCTCCGCCGCGGTGGGCAAGGTGCTGCCCGAAGACCTGAAAAAGGCCTGCTTTGTAGACGATGTGGAGGGCCTGGACGATTCCTTATTGGCCTGCGCCTACGCCCGGGCCCGGGGCACGGACCGGATGTGCTCCTTTGGCGACTGGGTGGCCCTGTCCGATGTCTGCGACGTGACCACTGCCAAGCTCATTGCCCGGGAGGTCTCCGACGGCGTGATTGCCCCCGGCTATTCCGAGGAGGCTCTGGCCATTCTGAAAACCAAGCGCAAGGGCAATTACAACGTGGTTGCCATCGACGAACACTATGTCCCCGCCCCCCAGGAGACCAAGATGGTCTACGGTGTTACCTTCCAGCAGGGCCGGAACAATTTTAAAATCAACAAGGAGCTGCTTGCCAACCTGGTGACAGAAAACAAGGAACTGCCCGAGAGCGCCAAGGAGGACCTGATTGTGGCCCTCATCACCCTGAAATACACCCAGTCCAACTCCGTCTGCTTTGCCTATGATGGCCAGGCCATCGGTGTGGGTGCCGGTCAGCAGTCCCGGATTCACTGCACCCGTCTGGCAGGCTCCAAGGCCGATACCTGGTTCCTGCGGCAGCACCCCAAGACCCTGGCGCTGCCCTTCCGGGAGGACCTGGGCCGGCCCAACCGGGACAACGTGATTGACGGCTATATCAACGGCAACGAGGAGGACGTGTGCGCCGAGGGCATCTGGCAGAATTACTTCACCCGTCGCCCCGAGCCCCTGACCCAGGAGGACAAGCGGGCGTTTCTGGGGGCCATTCGGGGTGTTTCCCTGGGCTCCGATGCCTTCTTCCCCTTTGCGGATAACATCAAGCGGGCCTATGCCTCCGGTGTCAGCTACATCGCCCAGCCCGGCGGCTCCATCCGGGATGACCTGGTCATTGAGGAGTGCAACAAGGATGGAATCGTCATGGCCTTTACCGGTATGCGTCTGTTCCACCATTAAGCGTAAGGAGATTGCGAAATGAAAATCCTTGTAGTCGGCGGCGGCGGTCGGGAGCACGCCATCATCAAGAAGCTGAAAGAAAACAAATCCGTAGAGACCGTTTTTGCCCTCCCCGGCAACGGCGGCATTGCGGCGGATGCCCGGTGCGTGCCCATCGGGGCTACGGAGATTGAAAAAATTGTGGACTTTGCGGTAGAGAACCGTGTGGACTATGCCGTGGTGGCCCCGGACGACCCCCTGGTGCTGGGGGCGGTGGATGCCCTGGAGGAAAAGGGCATTCCCTGCTTCGGCCCCCGGGCCAATGCGGCCATCATCGAGGGCAGCAAGGTCTTTTCCAAGAACCTGATGAAAAAATACGGCATTCCCACGGCGGAATACGAAGTGTTCAACGACATGGAATCCGCCCTCCAATATCTGGAAACCGCCCCGATTCCCACGGTGATTAAGGCCGACGGCCTGGCCCTGGGTAAGGGCGTGATCATCGCCCAGACAAGGCAGGAGGCCATGGACGCGGTGAAATCCATGATGGCGGACAAGGTCTTCGGCAAGAGCGGGGAGCACATCGTCATTGAGGAATTCCTGACGGGCCCCGAGGTCAGCGTCCTGTCCTTCACCGACGGAAAGGTGGTAAAGCCCATGGTCTCCTCCATGGACCACAAGCGGGCGGGGGACAATGACACTGGCCTGAACACTGGCGGCATGGGCACCGTGGCCCCCAACCCCTATTACACCCCAGAAATCGCGGAGCGGTGCATGAAGGAGATTTTCCTGCCCACCGTTCAGGCCATGAACGCCGAGGGCCGGACCTTCAAGGGCTGCCTGTACTTCGGCCTGATGCTGACCCCCAAGGGTCCCAAGGTCATTGAATACAACTGCCGCTTCGGTGACCCGGAGACCCAGGTGGTGCTGCCCCTGCTGGAAAGCGACCTGCTCACCGTCATGCAGGCCACCACCAACGGCACCCTGGCCCAGACCGAGGTGAAGTTCTCGGAGAAAAACGCCTGCTGCGTCATTCTGGCATCCAAGGGCTACCCTGTGTCCTACCAAAAGGGCTTTCCCATTACCATGACCCAGGAGGCCGCGAAGCACACCTATGTAGCCGGTGCCAAGCTGGATGGGGAAGGGAAGCTCCTGACCTCCGGCGGACGGGTCACCGGCACCACCGCCGTGGCCGATACCCTGGAAGAGGCCATTCGGGAGGCCTACCGGCTTTCTGATGGGGTGCGTTTTGAAAACGCCTATCGCAGAAGCGACATTGGCCGACGGGCTTTGCAGGCCCTGAAATAAACAAAAGGGGACAAGACAAATGGTTTATCGAGTATATGTAGAGAAAAAGCCGGGCCAGACCCACGAGGCCCAGAGCCTTTTAAAGGAAATCCGGGACTTTTTGGGGATCCAAAGCCTGACCGGGCTCCGGGTGCTGAACCGCTATGACGCGGAAAACATGGAGCAGCCGCTTTTTGACTACGCCGTCAACACGGTTTTCTCCGAGCCCCAGGTGGACGATGTGCGCTTTGAGGTCCCCACGGGGGATGCGGTCTTTGCCGTAGAGCCTCTGCCCGGCCAGTATGACCAGCGGGCCGACTCCGCTGCCCAGTGCATCCAGATTATCTCCCAGGGAAACCGCCCTAATGTCCGCACCGCCAAGGTCTATGTGCTCTCCGGCAAGCTCACTGGGGAAGAGATTGCCGCCATTAAAAAATATGTCATCAACGCAGTGGAAAGCCGGGAAGCCTCCCTGGAAATGCCGGAGACCCTGGCCATTGACTATGCCGCCCCCACAACGGTTGCCACGGTAGAGGGCTTTGTTTCCATGGACGAGGCGGCGCTGGAGGCGCTGCTGGACAGGCTGGGCCTTGCCATGGATTTGGACGACCTGAAATTCCTGCAGGCCTACTTCCGGGATACCGAGCACCGGGACCCCACCATTACGGAAATCCGGGTGGTGGATACCTACTGGTCCGACCACTGCCGCCATACCACCTTCTCCACCCATCTGGAGAACATCACCATTCACGACCCCGCCGTGCAGGCGGCCTATGAAGAATATCTTGCCGCCCGGGTGGCGGTCTACGGGGAGGAAAAGGCAGCCGCACGGCCCCAGACCCTGATGGACATTGCCACCATCGGTGCCAAATACCTGAAAAAGCAGGGCCTTCTTCCGGAGCTGGACGAGAGCGAGGAGATCAACGCCTGCTCCATCCACGTCACCGCTGCGGTGAACGGCGAGGACCAGGACTGGCTTCTGATGTTCAAAAACGAGACCCACAACCATCCCACGGAGATTGAGCCCTTCGGCGGCGCGGCCACCTGCATCGGCGGCTGCATCCGGGACCCCCTGTCCGGCCGGGCCTATGTGCACCAGGCCATGCGTGTCACCGGTGCCGGTGACCCCCGGACCCCCTTGAAGGACACCCTGCCCGGGAAGCTGCCCCAGCGGAAGCTGTGCCAGACCGCCGCCGCGGGCTATTCCTCCTACGGCAACCAGATTGGTCTGGCCACCGGCCATGTGGCCGAGCTCTACCATGAGGGCTTTGTTGCCAAGCGTCTGGAGTGCGGCGCGGTGGTTGCCGCGGCCCCTGCTAAAAATGTCCGCCGGGAGTGCCCGGAGGCCGGGGACGTGGTGATTCTGCTGGGTGGCCGCACGGGCCGGGACGGCATTGGCGGCGCTACCGGCTCCTCCAAGAGCCACAATATGAAGTCCCTGACCACCATGGCCTCCGAGGTCCAGAAGGGCAACGCCCCGGAGGAGCGGAAGATTCAGCGGCTGTTCCGGGACGGGAAGGTCACCCGCCTGATTAAGCGCTGCAATGACTTCGGCGCGGGCGGCGTGTCCGTGGCCATTGGCGAGCTGGCCGACGGTCTGCGGATTGATCTGGATGCCGTGCGGAAGAAGTACGAGGGACTGGACGGCACGGAGCTGGCCATTTCCGAGTCCCAGGAGCGGATGGCCGTAGTGGTTGCCCCGGAGGATGTGGATGCCTTTATCGCCGCGGCGGAAAAGGAGAATCTGGAAGCTTACCGGGTGGCCGTGGTCACGCGGGAGCCCCGGATGGTCATGACCTGGAAGGGGCACGAGATTGCAAACCTGTCCCGGGAATTCCTGAATACCAACGGCGCTGTGAAGCACGCCGATGTAGAGGTGCCGGATGCCGGCCGTCCCTTTGGCGTGATTCATGACGAGCCCGTTTCCCTGCGGAAAATTGCCTCCCAGCTGAAATTTGCCTCCCAGCGGGGCCTTGTGGAGCGATTCGATGCCACCATCGGCGCGGGCTCTCTTCTGATGCCCTTCGGCGGCAAGAACCAGGCCACCCCGGCTCAGGCCATGGCCGCCAAGCTGCCGGTGCTGCCGGGAGAAACTACGGATGCCGCCAGCGTTATGGCCTGGGGCTGCGACCCGGACCTGTTGAGCGCCGACCCCTTTGTGGGGGCCAGAAGCGCCGTGGTCTCCTCCATGGCCAAGATTGTGGCCGCGGGCGCGGACTACAAAAAGGCCTACCTGACCCTGCAGGAGTTCTTTGAAAAGCTGAGAACCGAGCCTCTGCGCTGGGGCAAGCCCTTCGAGGCGCTGCTGGGCGCGCTGTCCGCCCAGATTGGCCTGGGTGCCGCGGCCATCGGCGGCAAGGACTCCATGTCCGGTACGTTCCTGGATAAGGATGTACCCCCCACGGTGATTTCCTTTGCCATCGCCCCGGTGAAGGCGGAAGAGGTCATCTCTCCGGAATTTAAGGAAGCGGGCCACCCGGTCTACTTCTTCCCCGTCACCGGCCCTGACTACGATGCCATGAAGTCCACCTGGGAGCGGTTCCACGGGCTGTGCCTGGCCGGGAAGGTCAAGGCGGCCTATGCGGTGGATGCCGGAGGCACGGCGGAGGCCGTTATGAAGATGTCCTTCGGCAATTCCATCGGTTTTGCGGAAAAGACGGACGCTGTCAAGTATGACGGCCCCTTCTACGGCTCTATTATTGCCGAGCTGACGGAGGACTGCGATTTCGGTGAGAAAATCGGTCAGACCACCCTGGAGCCCGTGATTCATTACGGCCATGACAGCGTCTCTATTGAGGAGCTGTACGCCCTGAATACCGCCGTTCTGGAAAAGGTCTATCCCACCAAGACTGAGGAGACCAAGGCACCCATTCCCGCCTTTGATTACAAGGCATCGGCCTATCCCGCCCCTGCCGTCAAGACGGCAAGACCCAAGGTCCTGATTCCCGTCTTCCCCGGTACCAACTGCGAGTATGATTCCGCCCGGGCGGTTCTGGCCGCGGGGGCGGAGGCGGACATTGCGGTCATCCGCAATCTGACCGCCGAGGATGTGGCCAGGTCTGTGGAGGATGTGGCGAAGAGAATTGCCGACAGCCAGATGATTTTCATCCCCGGCGGCTTCTCCGGCGGCGACGAGCCCGACGGCTCCGCCAAATTCATTACCGCCTTCTTCCGAAATCCCGCCATCAAGGAGCAGGTGACAAAGCTTCTGGAGGAGCGGGACGGCCTGATGTGCGGTATCTGCAACGGCTTCCAGGCACTCATAAAGCTGGGCCTGGTGCCCTACGGCAAGATCATCGACACCGACGCAAGCTGCCCCACCCTGACCTTCAATACCATTGGCCGCCACCAGAGCCGGATTGTAAGGACCCGTGTTGCCTCCAATAAGTCCCCTTGGCTGCGACTGACCCAGGTTGGGGACGTGTACAATGTGCCCATTTCCCACGGCGAGGGCAAGTTCCTGGCAAGCGAGGAGCTGGTAAAACAGCTGGCGGAAAACGGCCAGATTGCCACCCAGTATGTGGATTTGGAGAATAGGCCCACCATGGATACCGCTTTCAATCCCAATGGCTCTCTGTACGCCATCGAGGGCATTACCTCTCCGGACGGCCGGGTCTTTGGCAAGATGGGCCACAGCGAGCGCATTGGCGCGGGGCTGTACCGCAACGTCCCCGGGCAGTACGATATCCGCATGTTTGAGGCCGCGGTGCATTATTTCCGCGGATAACCCTTGCACCCCAGACGCTTTGCGCGCCTGGGGTGTTTGCCATTCTGCGAAACCTTGGGAATTTGGCGGCAGTACAAAAAAACTCCTTGACTTCTAAGGGATTTTTTCGCATAATAGGCTTTATGGGCGTTTGCAGAAATTGTAAATTACGGCTGTGAATCCCAAAAAAGGATTAGGAGATAACGTATTATGAAAAAAGCCGGAATCAGATGGCTTTGTATTGCCGTTGCGGCGGTGGTTGCGCTGGTTGCCGCGGCGGGGCTTTTTGTGACCCTGGACCGTCGGGTGATTGTGGACGGAAAGCTCTATCCTAAGGGACAGGCGGTGCTGGACCTGCGGGGAACGGAGCTGAAAGCCGAATCCTACGACAAGCTGGTGAAAAAGCTCCCCGGGTCTACGGTGCTTTGGGATGTTCCCTTCCAGGGAACGACCTACCCCAGCTTTACGGAGGAGCTGACGGTTTCTACATTGTCTTCCGAGGATGAGGCACGGCTTAGCTATTTTCCCCAGCTGAAAATCCTGGACGGAACAAACTGCCAGGATTATGAAACGCTTTCCAAGGCGTTTCGGGACTATCCCGATTGCCAGGTGGTCTACTCCGTCCCCATTGACGGCGTGGATTATCCCAGCACCGCCAAGACCGTGACCTTGGAAAATCTGACCCAGGAGGATGTGGGGATGCTCTCCTATCTTCCGGAATTGGAGACGGTGGACGGGACCGGATGCGCCGACTACTTATTGCTCCAGCAGCTCCAGCAGGACCGGACCGACCTGACGGTGGACTATGCCATCACCGTTGGCGGGGTGACCTTCGAAACGGATGTAACGCTTCTGGAGGCTACCGGTGCCACCTACGACGAGCTGGAGGGGGCCGTTTCCGTGATGCACGACCTGACGGAAATCCGGCTGACGAATCCCGCCGCCACCGGAGAGGAGCTTCTGGCTCTGCGGGAGAATCACCCGGAGCTTACCGTCCACTGGACTGTGAACATCGGCACCGGAAGCTTTGAGGATGATGCCGAGGAGGTGGACATTTCCGGCACCGCGCTGGAGAGCACGGAGGTGGCCAAGCGCTATGCCGCCTATTTCCCGAACCTTACGAAGCTGATTATGTCCGACTGCGGCATCGACGATGAGACCATGGCCCAGTTCCGGGAGGAGATGCGGGACCGGTACAAGGTGGTCTGGACCGTGTACTTTACCAAGAAGTGCAAGGCCCGCACGGATGAAACCAGCTTCATGCCCATTAAGCAGGGCGAATGGTATTTCCAGGACAAGGACGTGGGACCGCTGAAATACTGCGAGGATATGGTTGCCATTGACATCGGCCATTCCCGGGTCCGGGATATCAGCTTTGCGGCCTACATGCCCCACCTCAAATATCTGATTCTGGCAGACACGGATGTCCGGGACCTGAGCCCCTTAAACAACTGCAAGGAGCTGATTTGGCTGGAGGTGGGCTGGGATGCCATTGAGTCCTACGAGCCGCTCCTGGGCTGCACGGCCCTGGAGGACCTGAACATCGGCAGAACCTTTGCAGACCCCGAACCCATCAGCCAGATGACGTGGCTGAAAAACCTGTGGTGCATGGAAATCAGCGGTGCCACCCAGTACGCCTGGCGGCTGGCCCTGCCCAATACCAACATTGTGGGCAAGGGCAACGATGTCGTTGCCTACGGCTGGCGGCGGCTTCCCAACTACTACAAGATGCGGGACGCTCTGGGCATGTATTACATGGATTGATTGCACGCATAGATAAAAAAGTCCTTCGTTTCAGGAATTCCCGAAACAAAGGACTTTCTTTCTGCCTTTATGTGCCCTCCTGCAATTGTTCCTTGCGGAATTGGAGGGTATAGAGCTGGTAGTACCGGCCCTTTTGGTGGAGGAGCTGCTGGTGGGTGCCATGCTCCTGAATCTGGCCGCTGGAGAGGAGGATGATGTTGTCGGCATGCTGGATAGTGCTCAGACGGTGGGCCACAATCAGCATGGTGCCGATGTTCTTCATCTTTTCCAGGGAGTCCTGAATCAGAACCTCGGTCTCCGTGTCGATATTGGCGGTGGCCTCGTCCAGAATCATGACGCTGGGCTTGTGGAGGATGGTCCGGGCGAAGCTCAGAAGCTGGCGCTGACCGGCGGAGAAGTTGTTGCCCTGCTCCCGGACGGTTTCGTCCAGGCCATGCTCCAGCTTTCTGATAAAGCCGTCGGCGTTGACATACCGGCAGGCCTGCCAGACCTCCTCGTCGCTGACACCGTCGGAGCGCAGAAGAAGGTTGCTGCGGATGTCTCCGGCGAACAGGAACACATCCTGGAGCATCTGGCCAAAGTGGCGGCGCAGGGAAGAGATTTTGATGCGGCGAATATCGATGCCGTCAATGAGAATCTGGCCCTTCTGGATGTCGTAGTTCCGGCAGATGAGGCTGAGAATGGTGGATTTTCCGGAGCCGGTGGAGCCCACAAAGGCCACGGTCTGCTTGGGATAGATGTGGAAGGAAACGCCCTTCAGGACCCACTGGCCCGGCTCATAGGCAAACCACACGTCCTTAAATTCGATTTCGCCCTTGATTTCCTCCAGCTCCATGGCATCGGGGGCATCCACCACCTCGGGAACCATATCGAGAATGGTGAAAATTTTCTCCGCCGCGGCGAAGGACTGCTCCAGCATATCAAATTGCTCGGCCAGGGCCTGGATGGGGTTAAAGAACCGGGAGATATACATATAGAAGGCGACCACAATCTCGCTGGTAATGGTCTGGCCTAAGAAGGTGGTGTTCCGGATATAGCCCTTGCAGCCGATATAGAACAAAAACAGGTTGGAGCTGACGAAGAGCATATACACCATGGGGCGGAAGATGCCGAAGACGTACATCCGGTTCAGCTGGGCCCGTTCCAGCTTTTTGCTGCGGACCAGAAATTCGTCCATTTTCCGGTTTTCCTGGTTGAAAATCTGGGTGAGCTTCATGCCGGAGAGGTTTTCCGACAGATAGGTGTTTACGTCCGTCCGGGCGTTGTTGACGCTGCGGTGGACGTGGCGGGAAAACTTCTGGAAGACGATGGTGAAAAACACCAGGAAGGGCACAAAGCACAGGACCATCAGCGTCAGCGCGTAGTTCAGAATCAGCATCCCTCCCAGTACCCCCAGAATCACCAGGGAGTTTTTGGCGAGGGTTACCAGGATGTTGGTAAACAGGTAGCTGATGGAGTTGGGGTCGTTGGTGACTCTTGTCACCAGCTTGCCCACGGGAATCTGGTTGAGCTGGGCGTGGGAGAGCTGCTCAACATGTTCAAAGGTATCCAGACGGATTTGGGAGAGAATTTTCTGCCCAGTTTTCTGCAGAATCATGGCCTGAAAATAGGTGCAGACCATGCTCACCGCCAGGATTCCCGCGTATACCCCGACCAGCCGATACAACTGGGAAAGGGCGAAGCTTCCCTTGATAGTGCCCTGAATCTTGGCAACCAGCAGGGGAGACACCACGTCATAGGCGATGGACACCAGCATGATGACAAACACCAGGGCAAATTCCTTTTTATAGGGAGAAGCGTAGTGCAGGAGCCTTGCGACAATCTCCTTGTCGGACATGTGCCGCTCGCTGGTCTCGGCCCTGGTCTTCTTTTTAAGGACCAGATAGGCGCAGAGGAAAATTAAGGTAAATACGCCGATGACGGCGCAGACAATGAAAAGGGGAAGATATTCACGCATTTTCCGCGCCTCCTTCCTGTTCCAGCCGTTGCAGGTCTACCATTTTCCGGTAGTCCCCGTTGGTTTCGTACAGCCGTTCGTGGGTATCAAAGCCCTGGATTTTTCCGCCGTCGATGAAGAGAATTTTGTCCATCCGCTCGATGGTGGAAATCCGATGGGCGATGAGGATGGTGGTCTTCCCGGCCCGGACCTCATGCAGATTGTCCAGAATCACCTTTTCCGTCTTGGTGTCCACGGCGGAGACGGAGTCATCCAGAATCAGCACGGGGGCATCCTTCATCAGGGCCCGGGCGATGGACAACCGCTGCTTTTGACCGCCGGAGACGGTCACGCCCCGTTCTCCCAGCACAGTCTGGTAGCCCAGCTGGAATTCGGAGATATTGCCGTCAATGTCCGCCAGCCTGGCCGCCCGGCGAATCTCGTCGGCGGTGGTGGTGGAGGTACCGAAGGCGATATTGTTTTCAATGGTGTCCGAGAACAGAAAGTTGTCCTGGGGCACATAGGCGCAGGCATCCCGCACAGAGCGGATGCTCAGGGTGTTCACATCCTGCCCGTCTAAAAACAGGGTGCCGTCCGGCACGTTGTAGGTTCTCAGAATCAGGTCCACCAATGTGGTCTTTCCGGAGCCGGTTCTTCCCACAAAGCCCACGCTCTGGCCGGGCTCAATGGTGCAGCTGATGTGCTCCAGGGCGGGGAACTCCCCGTCGGGGTAGGTAAAGGTCAGGTCCCGGAACTCGATGCGGCCCTTGGGGTTTTCCAGGGCGTGGACATCAGCACGGTCCACCACATTCTGGGGCGCGTCCAGGAATTCTCCGATTCGCTTCAGGGAGGCCTTGCCGCGGGAGGTCATGTCAATCAGCTCTGCCACGGCCATAATGGGCCAGATAATGGCGTTAAAGTAGCCGATGAATTCCATGAGCTGGCCCGCGTTAAACCGGCCCTGATACACAAGATAGCCGCCGTAGCCCAGGATGACGCAGATGACGCTCTCCACAAAGGTGGTGACGAGGATTCGCATCAAAACGGAAATCTTGGTGTAGTCCACGTTGGAAACTTCACTTTCCCGGTTCAGCTTTTCAAAGGCCATCAGCTCCTTGGCCTCTTTCACAAAGGCCTTCACAACGGCGATGCCGGAAAAGCTCTCCTGGGCAAAGTCCGACATGTTGGAGAAGCACTCCTGCCGATAGTCCCATTTCTGGGTCATGTTCCGGCCCACAATGCTGGCGCTGGCAAACAGCAGACCCATGGGAATCAGGGACAGAACGGTGAGCATATGGTCCATGGACCACATCCGCCAGATGGCCAGAGACCCCTGAATGATGGGGTCGAAGAACTGCATAAAGCCCCAGCCGTAGCACTCCTGCACCGTGTCCAGGTCGTTGGTAAAGAGGCTCATGAGATTGCCGACCTTGTTGAGCTGGTAGTACTCCCGGCTCAGGGACTCGGAGTGGCGGAACATCTTGTCCCGCAGGTCCCGCTCTACCTTGGTGGCCGCGCCGAAGATGGTGGTCCGCCAGGTAAACCGGCCCAGGACGATGGCCAGAACAATGAAGATCATGGGCATACAGATTTTGTCCAGAAGATAATCCATGTCAAAGGCGATTTTTACACCGTCCTCCAGAATATATCCCTGGTTCATGCCGTTGATCACCGTCCGGTAAATGCCGGGAATCAGCAGCTGCAAATAGTCCACCGCGAACAGCGCCAGAAGTCCTGTCAGCAGGTACAGGGCGTACTTTCGGTAGTAGACATTGATATGCTTTCCAAAAATCAAAAAAACCCCTCCTCCGTCAAACACATCTGTCATTGTAACACAGACATTCGATAGATGCAATGAAAAAAAGCGCACATTTTGACCTTGACAGAATTGAGATTGTATGGTAGACTTCCTTCAAGTTTGAATAGTTCAAATTTGAAGGAAGTGAACCGGAAATGCACCCGAACTTCGAACTGTTCCAGAAGCTTCTGCGCTGCTATGACGAAACCTGTAAGGCCTTTTGCAGGGAGCAGGGCATCCCGCAGACCTCCTTTGATATCCTCATGTTCCTTGCCAACAATCCCGCATACAAAACCGCCCGGGATATTGTGGAGGTCCGGGGCCTGAAAGCAAACCTGGTGTCCATCCACATAGACAGGCTGGAGCAGGAGGGCTATCTCACCCGCTCGACAGTGGCGGGGGACCGGCGGAAGCGGGAGCTCCATCTGACACCGGAGGCCGCCCCCATTGTCCGGGCCGGAAGGGAGATGCAGCAGCGCTTTTTTGCCGCTCTGGAGCGGGACATCACCCAGGAGCAGAAGCAGACCATTCACCAGGTGCTGGAAATCATGCACCGAAACGTAAACCAATTGTTGGAGGAATAAGCATATGCAGTCGATTTTATTAACCGTTCTCGTCACCTTTTTTGCCGGTATGGGCGCAGGCTTGGGCACCGGATTCGCGGGCCTCAGCGCCGCGGCGGTGATCAGCCCCATGCTCATTACATTCTTACATATGGACCCCTATATGGCGGTGGGCATCGCCCTTTCCTCGGATGTGCTGGCCAGCGCCATATCCGCCTATACCTACGGAAAGAACAAAAACCTGGATGTGAAAAACGGCATCATTATGATGCTCGGCGTTCTTACCTTTACGGTGATTGGAAGCTACATCGCCAGTAAAGTGCCGTCGGCAACCATGGGGAACTTCTCCGTATTTATGACCTTCCTGCTGGGCATTAAGTTTATCATCCGCCCGGTGATGACCACCAAGGAGGCCATGCAGGGGGTCAGCCCCAAGAAGCGGGCCATCCAGTCTTTGATTTCCGGCTGCCTGATTGGCTTTATCTGCGGCTTCATCGGCGCGGGCGGCGGCATGATGATGCTGCTGATTCTAACCAGCGTCCTGGGCTACGAGCTGAAAACCGCCGTAGGCACCAGCGTGTTCATTATGACCTTTACGGCCCTGACCGGGGCGGTGTCCCATTTTGCCATCGGCGGTGCGCCGGACTGGACGGTTTTTGCCCTGTGCGTCGCCTTCACCCTCCTGTGGGCCCG
>OIYG01002053.1_pt1 | contig 13694 bp, 9 predicted proteins | sample 1587861 | NCBI WGS metagenome assembly OIYG01 (sample SAMN03283272) | human gut metagenome | biome: human-associated habitat; material: feces | host: Homo sapiens | place: Peru | collected 2012 | reverse complement strand
ATAAGTCTAACTACATTGATAAATATAGTGATGAATTATATGCCGTGGCAGTTAATCAATCTTTAGAAATACGTACCCTAAAGAGAAGATTAAGACAAATAGAAAAAGAATTAGCTAAACTTGGATACAGTGAAATAGAACTAACACCAAGAGTACAACTTAACATCGATTTTGCGCGTGCTAATGTTAAAACCCTAATATATGACCAAGCTGTACTAGAAGGTGTTTCTACCACATTCCCACAAACTGAAACAATACTAGAAAACGGCATTGTCAACGGTGTTAAGGCAAGTGATGTCTTAAAGATCTTAAACCTTAAACATGCTTGGGAATTTATAGTTGATCCTGATGTTGTCGCATCACCATCCAACTATTACTTACTAAGTAATATCGCAAGACTAGTAAACGAAGGTTTCTACCAAAATGGAGGCTCAATTCGTAATGTTCCTGTAAGCATTGGTGGTTCTACCTATATACCACCAATCCCACTAGAATTAAGTGTAAAAGAAGATATAGACAACATTATCCATTCAGACATAGAAGACATTGACAAAGCTATAGAACTAACACTATACTCTATGAAAACCCAAATCTTTATCGATGGCAACAAAAGAGCGGCCATCATCTTTGCGAACCACTTCATGATTTCAAAAGGACTTGGACTATTAGTTGTCCCCGAAAACATCGTAAGCGAATTCAAAAGACTTCTAATAGCTTACTATGAAGGAAAAGATGAAGAATCTATTAAAATATTCTTAAAAGAAAAATGTTGGAGACAGTTTTGAATGAACTGTCTTTTAAATTACTCGATAGGCTTCAAATAGAAACCACCATAGAAATCTTCAGTCTTCAACACATTCACAATAACATGAGGATCCTTTTGCCTCATCAAATTAACCATCTCATCCACTTCATAACCACTTACCACCGTATGAAGTAAAGAAATATTTCTACCAGAATAACCACCAACACCATCTACTCTACTCAAACCATGACGATAATTATCCATTAAACACTTAATTACTTCATTAGGATGAGAAGTAGTAATCTGCAAAGTAACACGTGCATAACGATGATAGAAAGTCTCTATTGTCTTTGTCGAAATGAATTGAAACAAGATTGAATAACCAGCATTCTCCCAACCAAACATAGCACCAAAGATAACAAGCATAGTGGCATTAAACACAAACACATAATTAAAAATTGATTTATTCTTCTTATTACTTACATACAACGCAACAAAATCAGTACCACCAGTAGACGCATTAGCTTTTAAAGCTATCGTTGTCATTATTCCATATAAGGCACCACCAAAAATAATATTCAACAACTTATCATCAAAGACCATACCAAAACGTAATACTTTAAGAAAGAAGGAAGCTAAAACTACTTCTAATAACGAGAAGAAAGTGAAACGCTTGCTGATGCTCTTGCTACAAAATATCGCAACCGGAATATTTAAAACCAACATGCCAAGCGATGTAGAAAAAGTAAAGCCAAAGAAAGTACTTGTAATCTTCTCAATCAAAATCGCAACACCGGTAAAACCTGAACTCAACAGATTCAAAGGTCTCATAAAAATTTGAATAATTGACGCTTGCATAAACGCAGCCACTACAACCGCCGCAAAAGTAACTAAATTTCTAAACGTTTTATGACTATTAAACTCTTTTAAATTCATATACTATTAACAATCTTTCTAACCAATTCTTCATCAACAACATCATAATCATTTTGATGAGGCTCACCCACATAACAATAATTCACAAACTTACCACTAGTTGTTGAATCATTTCTATAACCCTTACAAGAAGAATGAACCTGGCTAATACCAGTTCTATCCATCATTTCTTTCGCATTATAAGCATTCATACCACTACCCGCAAGAATCTCAATTTTATCACCATACTTTTCTTGTAAATAAGCAATAGTATCAATGCCATCCATTGCCTTAGGCTTTAAACCACTAGTTAATACACGATCAACACCTAATTCAATCAAAATATTCATGGCCTTATCTACATCCCTTACACAATCAAAAGCACGATGGAAAACAACTTCTTTATTAAAAGACTTAATAATATCAACAATCTCTTTTGTTTGTTTAACATCAATCTCACTATCTTTTGTTAAACAACCAAAGGCTATGCCATCAGCACCATTCTCTAACATCAAAGTCACATCAAGCTTCATCGTCTCAAACTCTTCATTTGTATAACAAAAACCTGCTGCTCTAGGCCTTACCATTGTAATAACTTTTAAATCTGTATTCTTCTTAGTCAATATTAAAGAAGCTAAAGAAGGAGTCAAACCCCCTAAATACAAAGCACTATTTAATTCAATTCTTTTAGCACCGCCCCTAGAACTAGCTAAGGCATCATCATAACTTCCACAACATACTTCTATAATTTTTTCCATAAATAAAACCTCACATACATTGTAAATTAAAATACTTCCGGATTTCTCCAGAAGTATCTATTTTATTCTTCAGTTATTTCTTCTTCTATGACTGTACACTTTCCATCATTGCCCCATTGTTTAAGTTGACAATTATTGCCCTCTTCATCACACACGGTAAATTTATAACTACCATCTTCATTGTATTCAATTAAATCACAATGCTCTAAATCCTCACAACCCTCAGGAAGCTGAGTCATAGGATCATCAGTTGGATCCAAATAATAGAACGGTCCATAAGACAAGTTCTTATGAGTACTTGAATTAGATCTTGTACCAATTCTCAAAACAGAATGCTCATTATATTCAGCTCTAATCACAAACAATTGATTCTCATTCAAGAACACTGTATCAGCCTTAACACCATCTACATAAACCCTAGAAGATTGTGTAAAGTTTTGACCCTTCACAATCGCAATCTCATCAGAAACAAATTCCACCTCTTCAATTACCGGTTCATATAAGCCAAGCATATAGAATTCATTTGGAACACACTTTCTATAATCACTCAAATAATCATCGCCATACAACAAATCATATTGAAGTGTTTGAAGTTGCAATAAGAACTCAGGATTTGAATTATCAAAGTTACTTTGTTGAAACTTAAACACACTGCCCTCATGCAAACCAATCTTATCCATTACCTTCGCAAACAATTGATAAGAATGTAAAGTTTCATCTTCCTTAGGAAGCTTCATATTATCCCAAATTAAATAACAAGTATCATAAATAGTACCATCAGTTAACTCATCATCAGTTAACTTCATTGTAGGTTGATGATCACCATAGAAGACAATAATAGATCTTTCTTTTCTTGCGTTAACCGCATTAATCAAATCCATAATAAACTGATCTTCTTCATATAATTGGTTTACATAATATTCCCAAGCATACTTTCTCTCATCAGCCAAATTATCGCCTGTTACCTCAATCAAAGGATCTTCATAAGTTTGTTCGGTTGGATAAGCACCATGAGGTTGTACTGAAACAGTAAAGATATAATCAGTCCCTTCTGTTGAATCCAAACAATTTAGAATAGGCTGAATTAAGTTTCTATCTCTATTCCAACCATTTTCATTAACATCATTTTGATTAAGCATATATTCACCAGAAATAAACTTATCAAAACCAAGATTCTTATATACTTTCTTTCTAGAATAGAAATTAGCCTCATTATTATGCAAGCCAAAACATTCATAACCCAAATCCTTCAACACATAAGCTGAAGATTCACACACTGTATCCTGTAAAACACCCTTATATGGATATTCCCCAGCACCAAAGAATCTCATTGAAAGTCCTGTTAAAATTTCAAACTCAGTATTAACAGTACCAGCACCAACGGTTGGAACTGTTAAGAAACCATTTGTATACTTTTCACACAAAGCATGCCAATTAGGAATTGGATCTTCACTAGTTTCAAAATAATTTACTCTACTAGGATCAAAGAAAGACTCTAATTGTACAAAAATAATATTAGGCTTCTTATTCAAATCCAAAGTAGACTTACCTACCTTATCAGTAGCCTTATTCACAATAGAATGAATAGTCAACTGCGAATAATTATTTGGCTCATCAACACCTGTATCCGTTAAAGTTACTGTAAAACAATAAGGGAAACCATAATCCTGATATGCAAAGGCAATATTAGAGAAATATGATGATAAGATTTGATGATTTAAACAATAATCAGTATATTTACTAAAACCAAAAATAGCTAATAAGATACCAGGAATTGTAATATAATATCTCATCTTACCCTTATATCTAGGACATCTAAAGATAAAGATAAAAATAAACAATAATAATAAAATAACAATAACGATACCAACAATAATTTGTTTATCATTAAAATACTTCTTAACAACACCCAATGCCTCTGTAACATTATTAATATCTGGTCCTGTTAAAGGTGTAACTCTATTAGAAAGAATAATACCATTAGAAGCACCCAATATTAACCATGTAGCGAAAATAACAAATCTTACAAGTCTTCTCTTTCTAAATAAGAAAGCAGCCAAACTCCAAATGAAAATCATCATTGAATTGTAGAAGAATACTTGAGTAGATGTACTTAAGAATTCAAAAGCACTAGCCATACTGTGTCTTGAGAAAGCCTCAATGATAAATTCTACTACAAAAGATAGAACTAATTGTAAAGCCAATGCAGCTCCATTACTTAATTGATGTTTCGATTCTTGTTCCTTTAATGTAACTCTAAACAAGAAAGTGCTTTGTATCTTTTTATGTAAACTTATAAAAAAGTTTTTAATTATATTCCATATCCTTAAAATAAATTCTTTTACTTTAACCATCAGATACCTCCTTTAGCGGTAGTGTTACTACCGACTAATTATTATAGCCGATTATTTAAAATACTGCATATTATTTATCTTTTTGATTTTTATCAACTATTCCCCAAGTTAAATATTGTTTTGCACCAATCCTTTCTATATACCCTTTATCCCTTAAAGAATTTAACGCCCTTTGTACTGTGCGCACGGTTTTACACAACATATCTGAAATTTCTTCTCGACTTAAACGTTCTTTTTTCATTAAAATCTCCAACACCGCCAACTCGGTTTTACCTAAGTCATCATAAGAAGTGACATTTTCAGTATTAGAAGTGACATTTTTTGTATTAGAAGTGACATTTTCAGAGTTAGAAGTGACATTTTCAGAGTTAGAAGTGACATTTTTAGTGTCACTATTAGCTACGATAATGTCACTACTGTTTATAACAGGTCTATGTATGGTAAACCTAAAACCATTCTTAGCATTTTCATACGAACATTCTATTCCTGCACTTTTACACAAATGATAAATCCGCTTAAAACCACTGCCAAATTGCTCAATAGTTCCATTTAAATAGAGTATCTTAGAGATAATATAATTTCTTATCTCAGATTCAGCGTTACCCTCTATATATTCTTCTGGTGTATACTTACTTGCATATTCTCCAGGGCTATATATCGTTATCTTGTTTGGATAGATACAAATCTCGTGATTGGTTCTACCATTATACATCGCATGGGCAAAACTATTCGCAAGTACTTCTCTTATTACTGCCAAAGGAATCTCTGGAATTTCTTCTCTTTCTCCTTTAGAAATATGTGCTCTCCACCTCATATTTTTAAAGATATATTCTTCCGCAATTCCTACAAGATTATAAATATTGTCCTCAATCATTTGCATATCTAATATATTCAACTTCTCATCAGTCGCGAAAATACCCATTTTTAAAGTTACTGGCCTTGTATTACCAAACAATATCTCTCCTGCATTAGTTAAATTATCTTCATCAATTAAACCAAACTTTTTTAAAACAACCAAAGAGGAATATTTACCTTTGGGAATCCTGCCAATAGAAATGGCATGACGCCAAAAAGATTGCACCGATTTCTTATCAACTTGATTAGTTGTTGCCAAGGACTTTTCCTTTTCCCAAGTTCCTCTATACTTATCAACCAAGAAAAACTCTTTCAGTTCTTCTGGACTAACTTCTCGATCTTCATCTGCTGTTCTTAAATAATACCTACCCATCGCAGAATAAGGAACCTTAGATCCACTAAATTCTATCTTAATTAGATGTTTATTATCGATTACAACCTCATCTATCACTGGATATATTTGAGGCTTAATTGTTTCATACACAGCTCTAGAAACATCTCTCAAAGATGAATCAGATACTTCTTGCCCTATCACATCACCATTTGGTTTTACACCAAAATACAACACACCAAAGCCATGCTTATTTAACATAGCAGATATCGAAATCATCGCTTCTTTTAATTCTCCCGTTGATTTCTTGAATTCTATCGTTTCGTATTCTTTTCCAAAATTCATATCAATTTTTCCTTCCACTTCTTTATTGCCGTGAAAAATCAAAATTCCTACATGAATCTATAGAAAACGGGAGCTCGTGTTATAAAACGAACTCCCGTGTTATCTATTAATTAAATATAATATTGAGCCTGAGCATGCCATAACTTAAAGTACTTGCCCTCTTTATTCTTCAACAAATCCTCGTGACTTCCTTGCTCTACAATATTACCATTCTCAAAGACAACAATCTCATCACAGAACTTACAAGAAGAAAGACGATGCGAAATATAGACAGCAGTCTTATCCCCAACTATTTCATCAAACTTACTATAAATTTCTGCTTCAGCAATTGGATCTAGAGCAGCTGTAGGCTCATCAAGAATAATGAAAGGTGCGCCCTTATACAAAGCCCTTGCGATAGCTATTTTCTGTGCCTCACCACCAGACACATCAACGCCTCCCTCATCAAAATCCTTAAAGATAATGGTATCCAAACCATCTTTCATGCTATCTAGTCTTTCCTTAAAACCAGCATCCACTAAAGCCCTATAAACTCTGTCCTTATCATAACGCATAGAACCTGCCACATTATAAGCTAAAGGAGCCGACAACAATTGAAAGTCCTGGAAAACAACCGAGAAAATATTAATATAGTCATCATAACGATACTTACGAATATCAATACCATTTAATAGAATCTCACCCTCTTGAGGATCATATAAACGGCACAACAATTTAATAAACGTTGTCTTACCACTACCATTTTCACCAACTATCGCTAGTCTATTACCCACTTTAAACTTCATATTCACATGACGCAAAGCCCAAACTTCACTACCTGGATACTTAAACGAAACATCTCTAAACTCCACATCATATTTACGATCACTTCTTTTTTCGGTAGTAAGACTACCCTGATACATTGCATTAGGGATATCTAAAAACTCAAACGTTTTATCAAGAAAAGAAGTATTAGTATTTGCCTCACCAACTAAAGCAGTAAGCGAAAAGACATTGATAACCATAGCACTACTAGCACCAACATATTGCATAATACTGCCAACATCAATCGCACCACCCCAAGCCTTTAAACAAGTAAACAAATAAATAGCACCAGTAATCACAGTAGTAATACACACGCCCAAACTTGCGTATATTCCCATTTCTTTAGCAGCACACTTAGCAATCTTTCCATTAACACCAAAAGTATGATCACTACCCCAATAAGCTGATATCAACCTCTCTTGGTCATTCATACGAACGTCAACATAAGATTCTTTTCTAGTACCAATAAACCCAAAATGCCCATACAAACGATTCCCAAAAGTAGCATCATCCGCAAAATTATTCCAATAGCTCAACGACTTAGCAGTTAAACGACCCGCAAACACACTAATGCCCAATACCATGACAATCATCAAAAAGATAAATAAGGGATTATTAATAATCACTAACTTACCAGCTGTTTTTGGCACAAAAGAAGTAAAAAGACTAAAAGTCAAAACACTACCACTTAACAAGCCAATCAATGCAGTTAACAATGATTCATATATTTCCACTGCCTTCATAAGACCCCAACCAGCCCATTGATCATTTTGTTGAATCTGTGCTCTTAAATCATTATTTTCCTGCTTATCTAACTCACTAAAATCCAAAGAAAACATCTTATGAATAAAAACAATCTCTTTACGGCCATATAAATCATCAAACAAAATTTGAGACCTTCTCTTTAGAAAAGCACCAACAATCGAAATAAATGCTATAGAAATAGTACTTACAATAACCCATCTATAAAGAACATCCTCACGACGTAAAGTAGCTATCTCTTTTAATATTTGCGATGAGAAATAAACCGTAACATAAGGTGTTATAGCCGCAAAAATACTGTTTAAAGTTGAAACAAAAAAGAAATTAGGTGAAACTTCATTAAGCTTTTTAAAAGCTCTAAAATGCATAACTGTAGCATGTTTAATATCCATCACTATATCTCCTTCCCCTGTTTATAATAACGACTTTGAACTTCAAATAGCTTCGCATACTCACCATTAAGCTTCAATAAATCCTCATGACTTCCTTCTTCCTTAATGCCACCATCTTTAATCAAAATAATGCGATCACAGAACCTTGTTGAAGCCAAACGATGAGAAATAAATAGCGATGTCTTATTATTAGCCATATCACTATATTTTTGATAAATCTCACTCTCAGCTAACGGATCTAAGGCAGCAGTTGGCTCATCTAACAAGAGAATTGGTCCATTCTTATATAGTGCCCTAGCCAACATTAAACGTTGCATCTGACCACCAGATAAAAGAACACCATCCAAATAAACCTCACGTCCAATATGTGTATTTAACCCTTGAGGTAATTTATTGATAGTATCACTCAAACCTGCATAATCAATACACTCTTTAATTCTTTGATAATCAATAGCATCTTTACATTGAGCTATTTCTTCGGCAATAGTTACATCTAATATTGAAAAATCCTGAAAAACCGCACTAAATAATTCATAATATTTATTTCGATTAAAATCACTAATATCATCACCATTCAACAAAACTCTTCCTTCACTTGGCGACAACAAACCACAAATAAGCTTCACAAGCGTTGTTTTACCAGCACCATTTAAACCAACAATTGCTAGTTTTTCTCTTGGATGAATAGTTAAATTTAAATTATGAATTATATCTTTATCACATTCTGGATAATGAAACGATACATTTTCTAGTCTTATTTCATAATTTGAAGCTAGAGGAATATCTTTACCATCATCAAACTTAAATGGTTCTGGATAATCTAGAAACTCACGCAACGATGAAATATCCAAGCATTCCTTATGAAGTGTAGACATTTCCTTTAAAACACCCATAACCCAATTGGTTAAAGTAGAGATTGCCACAAAATAAAGAATAAAAGAAGATACACTCAAACCATCATTAAGCGTCATATTAATAAGATAAATGTAGGCAATACCATTTCTAATAACTGTCAAAACAACTTCAATAATATCAGCAAGTAAATCAACTTTCTCACCCTTTAAACGAAAAGCTAGATATTGATTATGCACAAGATCTAACAATTCATTAAGCCAATCCTTCAAGTTAAAAATACGAATATCCTTAGCCAACTTTATTGACTCTGCCTTATCACGAATATATCTTTTCTTATGATAATACTTCTCACCCTCAGCCTTATTCGCATAATGCCAATTGTTGGCATATCTAGAAACAAAGAAAGAAATAAAACAAGTAAGAATCACTACCAACAATAAAAAAGGATCAAATGATGAAAGAATAAATAGATAAGCAATTAAGCCACCAACATTTTTAAGAAACATTGTCAGTGTTTGCCAAATATGCTCCGTTGCCTCACTATTTCCCTCACAGGCAAAATAAGCAGCATCCCTTAATCTAATAAAATTAGCATCTAAAGTATTTGGATAAGAAGTCGTATTACACTTCTTACTTACCATAGCGATAATTTTAGTTCTAACCTCAATTCTTGAAAACAACGTATTCTCTTCAATATACTTTTTAAAACCATTAATGAAAAATAAAGCCAATGTATATGCAAGTATTGTCATTAGTAGTACCTTCATCGAAGCTTTTTGTTCAACACACTTGATAATTCCTGGCGCAATATATAGCTGTGTTAAATTAAGAAGCACTTCTAAAACTGCTGTTAAAACACAAAACAACAAAACTCTTTTACAATTCTTATAGGCAATATCTATCATCCACTTAATATTTCTAAAAGACATTCATTTTTCCTCCACTCATATATCATTTCATAAAAAACATCCTCATAAATATAGTGGGGACGAATTGTCGAAATCAGGTGATGAAACGTTTATATCTGTGGAATCAGAATCTCAGTTGTAAAAGCACCATCCTCACTATTACGACTTATATAACCATCAAGCCTTTTGATTATGGCATCTATTCTAACTAAACCAAAACCATGCCCCTCACCCTTGCTAGTCTTAAAAAGCATTCCATTCTTTGTCATCTTCTTACCAGCGGTAAAATTAGTAAAAGAAATATAAAGTTGCGTATTTTTCATATCCATATAAATACGTATCTGTCTTTGATTCTTTGGAAGCTTAACACTCGCCTCTATCGCGTTATCAAAAAGATTGCCAATAATAGAACACAAATCAATCTCCGAAGTCTTTAATTTAACTGGAATATGTGCATCGGCAATCACCTCAATATCCTTTGACTTTGCCAAAGAAATCTTTGAATTCAATATCGCATCAGTCATTGGATTACCAGTCTTAATCACTGTATCAACAGTAGTTAAATCCTCATCCAACAAATCAAGATAATTCTTAATAGCCTCAAGATCACCCTTAGCAGCATAAGCCTTCATTGTCTGGATATGATTACGATAATCATGACGCCAACCCCTAATCTGACGATACATATTATCTACTTCACGATAATGCGTTTCGATTAATTCACTTTGATACAAGGCAATTTCTTTATCAATCTTTTTTGAAAACAAGCCCATAAACTACCTCATATTAATAATGGCACGATTAACGCCATCATATGCACCTCTAGGAAGATGAATAGAAGTACCATCCAATAATTTGATTTCTGTTTTAGTAACCCTGCTCACTTCATTTAAATTAACAATCACAGAACGTCCTACCCGATAAAAACGCTCATCAAGTAATTTCTCAACCTCATTTAAAGTCATCTTAACAACCACTTCATCATTAGCATGTATCGTAACATAATTGCCAAACACCTCAGCAAATCTTATTTGATATATAGGAACTCTCACCATTCCATTAGCTGAATCCATATTCAAAACAACATCATTCTTACTAATCTTTTCTATAGCACGTTCCAAGACTGAAAAAAACTTTTCTTCCTTAACTGGTTTCATCAAATAATGTAGTGCATTCACCTCATAGCCTTCAGCTATATAATCAGAATAACCAGTTATAAAAATAATTTGGACCGAATCATTATCCTGACGAATCTTTTTCGCCATACTGACGCCATCCATTAAACCCATTTCGATATCTAACAAAAGTATGTCATAATCCTTAGCTTCTTCATAATGAAACAAGAAACTTTCAGCTGAAGAAAAAGTATCAATATTTAAAAGATGACTATAATCATTAGCCCACTTATTTAATAAATCTTTAAGATAATCACGATCACTTTCTAAATCATCACAAATCGCAATCTTATAACGTACACCACATTCCATTTGTACTAATTATAAAGGAAAAGAAGAACTCAAAAATAGGTTTTTATGAATATTGTACCTTCACCCATATTCCATAAGTTATAGCAGCATTAAGATGTGGCGTAATTGTGGCGTAGAAATGGCGTAATTATGGCGTAATTAATGATATAAGCAAAGACATAATAGAAAACCAATATCTTGCAGGCTTTGATGATAAAGAAAGTATTGTGCTTAGTCAAATAAGACAAAATCCAAAAATCACCACCAAACAAATCAGCATCAACACAGGCATTCCGTTTAGAACCGTACAAAGACATATAGCTAATCTTCGTGATAAGAATATAATCGTAAGAAAAGGTTCTAATAGAAATGGATATTGGAATATTACAAAGGGGCTGTCCAAAAACCTAAGTGTTAAAACTTAAGGCTGGACAGCCTTTTTATTTATATTTGTACTTTTCTTTTGCTTGTTGGTTTAGTGTTTTAGTTTTCTTTTTGTTAACTTTGTTAGATAACCTTTTGGCACTAGGTTTTTTCTTTTCTTCTGCCTTTAAATTAGATGGAGCTACCCAATAATTGAATTTAGCTTTTCCTTGAAAATATCTAAATAGCTTTCTTATATTAAAACCAAGTAATGTTAATATTATTTCTGTTTCTACTTTTTCAATGGCGGTTCTTCTAAGTCTTGTATAATTCATGTCTTGTTTCAAAATGCCAAATGCACCTTCGACCTGAGATGATCTATTGACTCTCATTTCAATTCCTTTTGGAGATAATAGATTTTCAAGGGATTCTTGTTTAAAATAGGCTAGTCTTTTTGAAACTTCAAATATTCTAAAGTCATCGTTCTTATCTTTCATACGCCTTTTACAGTAATCCTTAAACGCACAATTACAACAGCCTTCCACTTTGTAAAAAGTTCCATCGGCAATCTTGTGGTGTCTGTTTTCTATTTCAATTTCACATCCTGTTTTTCCATCAAGACAAACAATAGTACCATCATCTTGTAAATAATAAGGGTCAGGATTTCTACCAGATACATTTCCTTGAAAAGAGTAATATTTAACATAGTTTTCAATTTCATGTTCATTAAGATAGTTATAATTTTCCAATGACCCATAACCAGAATCCGCACAAACTCTCTTTGGATAAAAATCATACCAGTTTTTAAAGTTATCTAATAATGGAATCATATCTCTTATATCGTTTCTTGATTGTGAAACGTAGTACGAACCTATTATTCCCTTGCAAACTAATATTTGTGTATTATAGCCTGCATGCAAATTGGAACCTAGACCAGAATAATAATCTTGTTTTAAACACATGGCGGTGGCATCATGATCAGTTTTATAGTACGAGTTTCTATTAGGACCACATATCCTTTCCTTTTCCTCGTATTCTAAAGCTTTATTTAAATACTCAGATAATTGATTGAATTTTTTTATTAAAGTTTCATCATTGGCAAGTTTTATTGATAGTTCTGTTAATTTTTCGGCTATTAGTTTAGATTCAATAATTCCTGTTTTAGGAACTGATCTATCCATTTTTAATTCACATAAAAGAGCTCTTATTTTATCTGATAGTTTTTCATGAAATTTTGTTGGTTTCCATACAAATTTATATTTGTTGGCATCTGCTTCAAACTTAGAACCATCAATAAAAACATCTTCAATGGCAATTTTACATTCTTTGAATATTTCTTGAGTTATTAGATGAAATATTTCTTGTCTATTGGGTAAGATAATTTCGTTTATAAATGTTCCAAAAGTTGAATGTTTTGGACGTTCTTGTTCCATAAGATAGAAATATCTTAAATCATATTTACATGAAGTTTCAAGATCCCTTAAAGTTGGAGAACCAAAAGCGAACCCATATAAAATAGTGGCAAAAAGATTATACTGAGAATAATTAGGTCTGCCTCCATTTAATTTTTTATTTTCAGAAAAAAATTTAGCTACTCCAGTTTTCTCCAAAAGTAAAAGAAATTTGTCTAGTTTTTCTCTTTCCTCCAGGTCCAACTCGAAGGAAGGTACTAGAAAGTTTTGTCTAGTGGTAAAATTTAACATGATAGATGTCTCCTTGAACAAGAACATTCTATCAAAAAGGTGCTCAGGTTAGATTCCTCGGCATCTTTTTTTTGATTTTTAAAATAAAAAAGGCTGTCCAGCCTTAAGTTTTAACACTTAGGTTTTTGGACAGCCCCT